>Ga0310690_10009403_pt1 | contig 12250 bp, 16 predicted proteins | sample AusTroGonzalo_MG_2_FD_207661 | JGI IMG/M metagenome (GOLD analysis project Ga0310690, IMG submission 207661) | Bovine rumen microbial communities from tropical cattle in Woodstock, Queensland, Australia - Gonzalo_04 (v2) (version 2) | ecosystem: Host-associated > Mammals > Digestive system >...
ACAGACTCTACTTTTTTTCTCACACACAATTAAATATAATATAAAAAAGTCAATAAGTGAATACAAGGTAAAGTCTACATTTTATGATAACTAAAAATTATCAGTCAGATTTCTATTTTTTGAATTAGTGAAAAAGTGTTGCAAAGTAAATTTTCAGGAGTATAATTAGAGTATGTGGAGAGCATATAGTAGAGCCTAGATTTATATCTAGGTGTTTTGCATAATGCCAAAAAGTAAAAAACCAAAAAAAAGAAAAGCTACTCTAAAGAGTTGCGACTTACTACGATCTAAGCTCATAAAAATTAGAGCTAAATTTAGATGCGAGTATTGTGGATCAGCAAAATGATTAAACTCTCATCATCTATTCACTAGGAATAATTATTCTACAAGATTTGATTTGGATAATGGAATATGTTTATGTGCCTTTCATCATAAACTATCTACAAAATTTTCTGCACATGGGACTCCTATGATTTTTGATGAGTGGATTATCTCTGAAAGAGGGCAAGAACGATTTGATAACCTAAGACAAAAAGCAAACAAAACACGAGACAAAAATTACGAAAAGATCCATGACTATCTCATGGAAGAAACTAAGAGACTGACTACATAGTCAGATTTTTTATTTACTAAACAAAAACTCATGACAAGAACTATCAGCGACTGAGAAAAGCTCACTCAAATGGCTCTAAACAGAAAGTACATGGAACTAGAGCAAAAAGACAAACAAATACAAAAACTAGAAAGAGAAATAGATTGCTTAAAGCTACAGATACAGGAGTACAGAGAGACAGTATCTCAATTATGTGTCCAGATGAATCATTTATTTCTTAAACAAAAAGAAAATGCAAATTAATAATTTTTTACAGCGATGAGATGCTAAATACTACTACAAAATCCATTGTAGTAAACAATTAGCTCAAGGAAATAATCCAGTAACTTATGAGACATTCTGTAGAAGACTAAAGAAGATGAATCTACATGATGCTATATACTCTCCAAGAGTAGAATACAATGTAAAGCATTGGATGTACGATAGGAACAAAATCCAGAATGCAGCAAGGAGAAGAACAATAAACAGATTAGAGAATATTCAGATTTTAGATTTAGATAACTTAATGAAAGTAGAGATGGCTAATACAATAAAAATCCCAAAACCAAGAAAAACTTTATTCCAGAAGATAATCTCATGGATAAGAAAGAAGCTAGAAAACTAATAGATGAACTAAACGAAATATCTCCTAAAATAGAAATAGATCCTGAAGTAAAGAAAAGGGCTGTGGAGATAGCAAAGATACTACTTAAAGATCACTACTGATATTTACCTCGTAAAGATGAAGAATGAAACATTGTGAAAGATGCTGAAAAGAGTTCCCAGTAAAATGACCTAAGAAATACTGCTTACCTTGTAGCAAGATAATAAACAAAGAGCAACAAGACAAATGGAGAAAGGAACATAACAAGTAATCAGATTTATTTATTAATTTATTCAATAATGACAAAAGAAAGAATCCTACAAATGATAGAAAAACTACTAAAGATATATGAAGAGTACGATACAGAAGTAGAAGAGAACAGCTTAGTAGAATGTATATGAGAAGATGAGAATGGTAATTGAATTTATAAGTTCAAAAACTAAATGCTAGACCTCAAACTCAGACAGTTATTCCAAAGATGAAGACTTTATGAAAGGGAGTCTGTTTTTGGAGTAACTATCTGCTATGAGATAGACCATATAATCAGACTAGAAAGGTATTTCAAACCTGATGAAAGAGATGATCTTTACAATATGATATTCAACTTATTTTTTGAGTATGAGTATCACTGACAGCCAATGTCAGCAAGGAAAATAGCTCTCCTTTTGAATGTACATCATTCAAAAATAGATGATATACTAAACAAGGCGAAATCCACGATGAGAAGAGAGATTGAGAATCAGACAAAAATTCCGCCAAAAATGAAAAACTGAGTATACTACAACTGCTACGATAAGTAGTGTAGTTCTTCTTCATTGTTTAGTCTATTGGAATCGGAGAGTAAAAACTCTCCTTTTCTAATTCAGATTTATTTTCCGCCATTTTTTAAAAACTGATTATAATGCACTCCGTTTATATAGAGACTACATCATCATGAAAGAAGAACTAAACGAAAAACAAAAGATGTTCTGTCTGGAATACCTGAAAGACTTTAATGCTACAAGAGCTTATAAGAAAGTCTACTGATGAACTGACAATTCTGCATGAGTATGCTGATTCAAATTGCTAAAAAATGCTAAGATTCAAGAATACTTATGAGCTAAAGCAGAAAAGAAAGTAGAAAAAGTAGAAGTCTGAGTAGATTATGTATTAGAGAATCTGAAGAACATTGTAGAAATCTGAAGCTGAAGAAAAACTGTAGAATTAGAAGAATGAAAGGAAAAGAAAGTATTAGATTTATCTAATGTAAACTCAGCCTTAGAAAAACTCTGAAAGTACCACAAGCTATTTACTGATAAAGTAGAGCAAACTGGAGACTTAAACATTAATGTAATATCTTATAAGAAAGACACATGACAGAACTAACAATCCCTTATCATTTCATCCCTAGAGATTATCAGCTTCCTATATTCGAGGCTGTAGATAATTGAGTAAGGAGAATAATAATGGTATGGCACAGAAGAGCATGAAAAGATAAATGCTGCTTCAATATCATAGTTAAAAAAGCTATGGAGGATGTCTGAATCTACTACTATGTATTCCCTACTTATTCACAGTGAAAAAAAGCTGCATGGGACTGAATAGATAAAGATGGATGGAAAACAATAAACCACATTCCGCAAGAGATCATTAAAAGAAAGAACGACACAGAGATGAAAGTGGAACTGATAAACTGAAGTATTATCCAGATTATATGATCTGATAATGTAGACTCCATTGTCTGAACTAATCCTATCGGTATTGTGTTCTCTGAGTATTCATTACAGTCTCCAGCTGTATGGGACTTCTTAAGACCTATATTAGCAGAGAATGGATGATGGGCTATATTCAACTTTACTCCTAGATGAGATAATCATGCTAAAGAGTTATTAGATATGGCTAAAGAGAATAAAGATTGGATGGTATCAATTCAGACAGTAGATGATACTAAAGCAATAAGTAAGGATGTATTAGAATCTGAAAGGCAAGAAATCATTATGAAGAATGGTAGCGATGCTATCTTCCAGCAAGAGTATTACTGTAGCTTTGATGCATGAATTAATGGATCATTCTATGCAGAAATACTAACTCAATTAGAGAATGCTGGTAGAAGAACAACTTTACCATACGATCCAGCTTTAGATGTGTTTACTGTTTGGGACTTAGGAATAAATGACTCTACAGCGATTCGATTCTGGCAGAGAATCTGAAAGGAAATCAGAGTTATAGATCATTATGAGAATAGCTGAGAATGATTATCTCACTATGTAGCTATCCTAAAATCTAAACCTTATAGGTATTGAACTATGCGACTTCCTCATGATGCTCAAGCTAGAAGCTTACAGACATGAAAGACTGTAGAAGAAAAGATGTATGAATACTGATTCAATGACATCCAAATAGTTCCTAAGTTATCAGTATTAGACTGAATAAACAGTGTAAGAGCTATCCTACCTTATTGTCGATTCGATAAAGAGAAAACTGAACGATGATGGAAATGTCTGAAAAACTACCACAAGGAATTAGATGAGAAAAGACAGACATTCAAATGACCTGAACATGATTGGAGTTCTCACTCTTCAGATGCCTTTAGGTATTTAGCAGTAGTAAATGAACTCTATGACTGAACAAGTCAGAAATGAAAAATTATAGACTCACGATCTTAATTTATATAACATATAAGAGATGGTAAACAACAGCACAACAGCTAAAATGGTGCAGAAAATTAAAGGATGGACTTATAACGAAATCCAAGCTAAAGTAGCTCAAGAGTATGATGCATGAGCAGAAATTGCTATGAGAAAAAGACCTCTATTACAAGAGTATCTAAGAGCTTATAATGTAGACTGAGACAAACTAAAAGACTGAGAGACAGTAAAATCTAAAAGCCTGTATACTTACAGGAATCTTTTTATCTCTTCACTTTACAAGAATAAGCCTTTAGTGCAATTCCAAGGAAGAAAAAGATGAGATGCAGAATATGCTAAAACATGGAATCACTTATTGGAATTTGATTATGAAGAATTAGATGAAGATGCTATCTCTTATAAGAAAATAGAGGATGAAGTAGACTTTGGAATCTATTTAGCAGTAGATGAATGATGGGATAAAGTAACTCAATCTCCTAAAAAGAGACTTTACTCTCCTCTTTGTTGGATTCCAGATCCATACTTTGACATAGTAAAATGATTCAACTTTCATGGATTTGAATTAGAGCTAACAGAAAACGAGCTATCAGACTTATATAAGAATACTGATTTAATGCTCACAGATGCTGAGCTGAAGAGACTAAAAGAGACTCTAAAGAATGATTATGATGCTAAGCTTAATGCATGGGCTGATGGATATTGAATAGATGGAATTTATCCTAGTGTAAAATCTCCTCTTAAATGCTATTCAGTTTATAGACACTTTACTAAATTCAACTGAAGATGGTATTTAACTGAATGGGCTAACGATAGAACTTTACTAATCAGATGTGAAGAGATAGAAGCTGTAAGGAGTGAAGAGAAAAAAGATCCAACTACTATTCCATGTCCTGTAGTTCACTCTCGATTCTTACCTAAGAAATGAGATCCATACTGATTATGTGTATGAGACTTAGCTAAGGATAACCAAGATTCAGAGGAAAGTATTATGAATCTACTAATAGATAAAGTACACGAGGAAACATTTAGCTGAATTACTGTATATAACTCTGATGTAGTAGATGGTAAAGAATTAGCTCATAGAAAACTCTGAAAAAGAAAATATGTACCAGCTAAATGAAACTTAGAGAATAGGAAAGTTATAGAGAATATTCAGACTCAGACATCATGAACTGGAGATGGATATAATCTAAAGAATATGATAGACCAAAAAGCTACAAAAGAAATCTGATTCGATGAGCAGAGTATCTGAGTATATGCAAGAACTATTACAGCTACTCAGAGTCAATTACTCCAAGCTAATCAGAATGTCAGACTTTCAACTATATTCAAGGTATTCCTACGATGAGAAAAAAGATATTGGGATGTGCTTTGGTATAGAAGCTATCAGAAGAACTTTAAGATGTCTAACGAGAAGAACATCGTACTAAATAGCTGATTATGAAATGTAACATATACTATCATGTGAAAAGACTTAGATACTAAAAGAGACTTGCACATGGTATTAGTTACTGAGATAGACAGAAGAGAACAAGAAGAGGCTAATAAATGAGCATTTATGGCAGCATATCAGCCTTTAATGGAACAAGCTAACGAATTTGGAAAGATACAGCTAACTAGAGACTTTGCTAAAGTTATGTGAATGGATGATGAATTAGTAAATTCTATATACGATTATCCTCCTGAATATGATAAAGCAATGCTAGACTTAGAGTTATTGAATAATAACGAGGATGTAGGAGAAATAACTGACATGGCAGAAAATCATAAGATATATATCCAAGTTTATCAGCAAGCATTAGATACTAAAGCTAAAGCAAAAGCAATAATGAGAAGAAAACAAGCTCTAATAGTAAGCTGACAAGCTAATCAGAATGCTATGATGCAATGAATGACTCCACAGAATAACTGAAGCACTAACCAACTAATAAGTAATTACATATCGCAAGAGAATCAGGCTAATAACCAACCAACTGCTTTATGACCTACTGTATGAAATGACATACCAACAACTGAATAAGAATGATGAGTGAATATTAAAAGACTGATTAAATTCAGACTTTCGAAGACTTATCAATGGCTATCTAAAGGATAGGAAAGAAGAACTACAGACTGGCATTTTATCTCCTATAAATGAAGATAAGAGTAAGTCCATCTTTAACAGAAGAGACATGGATCTGAAAGAACTGGAAGATATTGATGACTTCCTACAGATACCTAACTATCTCTTAACAAGGATCAGTAATCAAACTGATATATCGGTGGAGGATGACCACTAATCAACATCTTTTTATTTGGTAAACTAAACAATCATGGCAAAAATCGTCTATGATGATTGAAGCGAGAGGGACTTCAACGAGGAAGACTTTATCTCAAGAGATGAGCTTTCTGAGAATTACATTTCTAAAGATGATGTAGCTGAAAACTATGTCTCTAAAGAACTGTATGACAAGAAGAAAAAGCAAGCTAAGGAAGCTTTTAAGCAGAAAGATTTAGCTGATAGAGCTAATGCTGAAGTAGACAGAGCTGAATTAGAGAAATCTATTGAGGAAAAAGTAACCTTTAAAAGCAAACACGGATTTGAAGAGATTCCAGAGGAAATTCAGACAATCCGCAATGCTAATCCTAACTTAACATGGGAACAGGCTTATAGAGTAGCTGATTATCATGATGCAGAGACTGTAAATCCTAATCCATGAAGAGAAAAGGCACAAAACATTGAAAAGACTGACTGGACTTACGATGAACTAGCTGACTTAGCAGACAAAAATCCTACTGCATACGAGGAAATAGCTAAGAAAGTAGAGAGCGGAGAGTACAGACAGATTTAATTCTTTTAATTCATAAGTATGGCTATCAGAAAGAAAAAGGTAGTAGAAAAGGCTGTAGAAAAACCTGTGAAAACTCCAGTAGTAGAAGCAGAAAAACCTATAGAAACTCCTAAAAAAGAAGTCAAAGAATGGACTTATGATGAGCTTGTGCTATTACCTAGAGCTGAATATCTCAAAGTAGAGGCAGATATTAAAGCTGGTATAGCAAAAGTAAAACAAGACTAGACTAAACTACATGAGGGAAGAACTAAATCATTTATTTAGTTTTAACCTTATTTAATCATGGCAAACACTGATAAAATTAGAACATTATTGGTTGCAGAACTTAAAAGAAAGTTATCTGACACACCTAAAAAACCTTTTATGAGATTCGCTAACTACGAATTTGAGGGACAAATTAAAGCTGGTGGAGATACTGTAAGAGTACCTATCTCTCCAAAAATTACTTTAACTGATGTATCTGCTCTTAATAGTGGAGACATTAGAGCTACTTCTATCGCTGACATCTCAGCTTCTGATAGAACTGTAACTCACTCTGACTTAGTAGTAAACAAATTACATCAGTACAGAGAAAAATTCTCAGACTTGGAAGAAATCCAAACTCTATACTCTATCAAAGGAAACAGACTTCAAGACCTTTTGAATGGTATGGATACTGCTGTAGAAAGCTCAATCATTACTATGTTGGATGCTTTCTTCTTAGCTCACTCTGGACAAGTTATTGAAGAATCTACAATTACTGCTGCTAATGTAGCTGAAAAGATTATGAAACTTAGAACTGCTTTGTCAGAAAAAGAAGTACCTATGGATAACAGAATCTTAGTAGTATCTCCTGCTGTATCTGCTGTAATCGCTCAAGCTGGAATAGTAGCTGGAACTGAAGTAGCTGCAGATGCTGCTGTAGAATGATGGCTAGGTAAATTCGCTGGATTCTCAATCTTCGAATCTAACTTAATCCAAAAAGGTAACTTATATGCTTTCAGAGCTAAGAGTTACAACTATGTAAGACAATTATTCAAAGCTAAAGTAACTGAAGCTGAAGCTGGAATGTACTACAACATCCTTGGACAAATCGCTCATGGAGGTAAAGTATTCGATCAGAATGCTGAACAACTTTACAAGATGGAAGTATCTGGATTGAATCCTACTCCAACTGAGACTCCTACAGAGACTCCAACTGAAACACCAACTCCTACTAACTAGTAGATAATAAGATGGGAGGATAAACTCCTCCCCTCTTTAATAAATAGTCAGACTTTTAACTTATTATTTATTATTGAGCCTATGACATTACAAGACTTATTTGTAGAAGCTTATGAGGATACAAACACTTCTACAGCCAACTATCCTTACACTAAAGCATTAACTAAGTTTAATGAAAAGTATGCTGAAATGTGGAGAATGATAGTAACAACTCAGGAAGACTATTTTTGGACTTATTGGAATACTGATCTACAAGCTGGAGCTAGAGAATATAAAGTAGAGAGAGAAGAAACTACTCTACTAGATGATAACTGAAATCCTGTATTAGATGATAACTGAAATCCTAAAAAAGTACCATGAATAGCTAAGGTCAAAAAGGTAATAATTTGGACTGATGAAGACAATAGTTATGAATTACAAGAGCTTTCAGATTTAGAAGAATCTTATGGCTTAAAATGATGGACTCTAAAAGATAACCATATCTTTTTAAATTGGACTCCTACTGAAGACGTAGAATGAGGATTAGAGATACAAGGAATCCAAGCTATAAACATGATAGCATCTGATGCTAATTTAGCTCAGATAAATGTAGAAGATGTTATATTTCCATGACACTCAGACTTAAAACAATTTCACGATGTTTTAAAAGACTGATTAAGAGCTGAGTTATGGGAACATAAACAAGACTTTGAAAAATCTGACAGATGCAAAGCTAGATATGAGGAATGATTGGAGAAAATGAAAAGATATATCTCTCAAAGAGTACAAAGTATTTATTATTCTGATGTACAAAACTAATGGCAATAGATAACTTGAACTTTTATAGTGCTTGACTACCTGCTGGACAACAAACAGATAGATATTCAAGCCAACCTTGATGTCTAAGGAGTAAGAACTTAGACATCTTTTCTAGTAGTAAGAGTGTAAAAGCTACAGCATTCTCTACTCCTACTCAAACAGATTCAGATGTAATAAAGGAAGAATGAGGGCTTGTGCTAAAAACTGACTGAAAGGTATATGAGAGAGTAGATGGAGTAGATACATTGCTTATAGATCCTAGTGTGAATTTTCCTGTGCATCAAGTAAGCTATACATGAGGTAGCTGACCTTATGCAGATGCTACACGATGAACAGTACAAGATATGTCAGTAATAACAGAATGAGATGAGTGGAAATCTTTTATAGTGTATACAGATAGGAGTAGCTTTGTGTATAGTAAGACAAAGTTTACCTTTAATAAAAGCTTTGCTAATACTGGGAGTTTTATTTTTACATGAGATCCAAGTACAAACTGATGGACATTTAGGAAAGATGGGAACTCAGCTTATAGTTATATATATATTTCATTAGAAGATGCACCATTTTCATCTTTCCCTATGACAATATATGCTACTAATTATTCTAGAGATGACACAACCATATCGCTGAGATCTATTCAAATGACAAATACTAAATTCTATTATGACTGAGAGTTAGATGCAATGTTGCCATCTTCAGATACAGATTATAATTTATCATTCACATGAAGTATCACAGATACATGAGGGGTAACAGTTACTGTGCCATCACGACCGCAGAGAGTAGGTAGGCTGTTAATTCTTTACTTTGATTTTACACAGAAAGAGTGAGCTTCAACTTACTGATGGGCGAATGGTAGACTATATATTCAGATAAATGGAGTGAATGGTACTGGCAACTTATATTTTGACCTATGAGATAGTAACTATTACTATACTTATCTTCCACTAAGGAATAGAAAATTAGTAGATAGTGGTATATACTGATACACTAACAGTTATTGGATGAAATGACAGACTTTTCAGCCTTTATATAGATGGATATGAACATGGGTAGATATAAATGATGATAAAAAAGCTAGATATGATTTTGTGCAGGATATGTGATGGGCTACTAACGTAAATCTAGATGTAATCTGACTGATAGTATGGAATGAACAAGTATATATGATAGGTAATATGGACTGAAATGGGTATATAATACCATGTGATTTATCATGATGAGTAGGGACTCCATATATAGCTTATGGTTGCACATTTACAGGGGTAGAAAATATAGACTATCTCTTGTATCTGGTATGAGAAGATAGGGGTATAAGTACATTATGGGTATATAACTGACAAGAATTAGTACCTGTAATATGAGGTAATAAAGAAAATCTTACTAATGATAAAGTAGGAGTGGATGAACAGTATAACTTTGACTGAAAAATAGTAAACTGGAGAAAAAATCTGATTCTTACGACTAAAGATAACAGGATATTCCAGTATGGACAGACTTATGGAGGTAAATGATGAGCATTTATTCATCAACTACCTACTAATGCAGTAATAACATGACTAAAAACTGTATGAAATGATCTAGAAGTAGATTATAGCATAACAGTAAACGATACAACAACTAAATATAAGATAACATATCAAGATGATATAGCTAAAAAGAACTATAATACAGAGTGGGAAGCTGTTTATCCTATCGTACTCTGAAATCATATACTAGAAAAAGAAGAATCTGATTTATACTGTAGCTATATTCTACCAAGTTCTAGTACAAAATTAGAGTTCTGGGGTATGGCTAACCACTACCATTTCTGGACATTTACTTCAGCAGATAATCCTACTCTATCAGAATCAGAGAATTATAAAATCAAGGGTACATCATGAACTTATGCTCTGAAGTTTATAGAGAAAAATGATAATCAATATACCTTTAGATTAGAGTGAGATTTGCCAGTTCAGACCACTAACGAAATGCAGATAATAGACAGCAATAATACTGTAGTGCTAAATTATACAGACTTCAACCATTTTAGGAAAATCTGAACTATTGAGACAGATAAATACTTAGAATGAGAATTTAGATTCCATAATCTTAACAATAAGCTAGAGCTACCAAAATCTCATAGTTTACAGATCATGGTAAAAGGTAAAGGAACTACGAATTATACTCCAGAATTATTTAGCTTAGATTTAGTTGCTAATCAGAGGGAAAGATGATAGTATATGCAGGTAAGCAATTCTGAAATGATTTCAATAATGGGGATGAGGCATTATTCCAAGATGCTAACCGACCTAGAGATAATGACATGTTCAAGCTTAGACCATGATTACAGAGTGATAAATGGGACTGGAGATGAGCTAATAAAAATACAAGTTTCTCTCATATCTTTATCAAGTGATATAGTAGAGTACCATGAACATGAGCATACAAACCTCTGGTATGGAGAGTGCCAAGACTCCAAGCTAAATGGACAGAGAGTGAAGTAGCAGCCATGCCTGAAAGTATTAGATGATTATGAGTAGAATACTGGCAGATGGAGAAAGAGAACAATCCTTTTGTAATAGTAAGGAGTGGAGAAATAAGTTATTCAACATGAAATGGAGAATATTCAACTATCACAGAAAAAACTACAACAGATTATTTTGAGATAGCAGAGGACTGATTATATTATATAATGGCATATTGAGCATTCTATTTTGATCCAGACTATTATTCAAGCCAAACCTCGTATGAACAAAAGGAATGGGTATGAATAGCACAGCCAATAAACTGAGTATTTACAAATACAGATAGAACACAAGCTAGAGCTGTAGGTAATGGAGACTTATTAAGATTCATGCAGATATGATGGTATCCTAAAGGATCTCAGATAGTACCATTAGTAGCACATAGCTTTACAAGCTGAAGTAATTATGTATCCTGAGGATTGAGTGTTGTAAGGCTATGATAATACAATCCGCCAAAAAAATAAATCTGAATATAATGGAGATACAAAAATTTTATCTCCATTTTTCATAGAATGAAAAACTTTTGGACTAAATTTAGTGTAACTAAGCTAGTATTCTTACTTATGACTCTATGTTTAGTATTCCAAGCTGTATATCTAACTTTACAGGGAGTAGAGACTAGCTTATTTAATAACTGCATGCTGGCAATAATCAGCTTCTATTTCTGACAGAAAGTCTGAAAAACTCAGTCAGATCCTTTAATTGATGATGAATGAGAAGATGCAAAAATTTAAGGAATATATAACAGATCCAAAGAACATAATAGCTTTTATCATTTTCTGCTTTTGATTAGGTGGAATGCGAGCTACTATGAATAACAGAATCTCCTTATTAGAGGAAAAGTGTCATGAAGTAGACACAGTAAAGGCTCAAATGTATGAAATTCAGACAAGTTTAGCGGAAATAAAGACAGATTTATTACGAATAAAAGCTAATTTATCTAAATAAACTAAACAAACCATGTACGAATACAAAATCTACAGATCAGAATTATGATGGCAGATATATCGTAAGAAACAGATAGGGAGGCTTATGATATTACAGTATTTGAATTGACATGGATTATGGACTCCAAATAAGTGAGCTGC
>Ga0310690_10009405_pt1 | contig 12250 bp, 17 predicted proteins | sample AusTroGonzalo_MG_2_FD_207661 | JGI IMG/M metagenome (GOLD analysis project Ga0310690, IMG submission 207661) | Bovine rumen microbial communities from tropical cattle in Woodstock, Queensland, Australia - Gonzalo_04 (v2) (version 2) | ecosystem: Host-associated > Mammals > Digestive system >...
CCCTTCCCCAGGTGCAGCCGGCTTTTCCGTATTCTCCCCGTCAGCGGAGATCATCTTTTTCTTTGGCAGATATTTCCACAGCATGTCTTCCAGCATCCGGCTGTTCACCGGCTTACTCAGATAGTCCGAGAATCCCTCTGCCAGATACCGTTCCTTCGCGCCGACAATCGCGTCCGCCGTCAGACAGATCACCGGCGTGCCCCGGTTTTCCCCGTCCAGCCCGCGGATCCGGTGCAGCGTTTCCGTGCCGTCCATCCCCGGCATCCGCTGATCCATAAAAATCACGTCGTAAGCCGTCTTTTCCGCCAGAACGATCGCTTCCGCCCCGCTCAGCGCCGTGTCGATCTGCATCTCCGTATGTTTCAGCAGCCCGGCCATCACCGTCAGGTTCATTTTCGTGTCGTCCACTATCAGCACCCGGGCTTCCGGCGCGCGGAATATTGCCTGCCGGTCCGTCTCCGCTGCCGTTTCTGTTTCAGGCCGGTTCTCCGGCTCGCCGTCCGCGTCGTCCGAAACAACCCGCTGCGGAATCGTAACGGTGAATACGGAGCCTTTTCCGTATTCGCTCTCCACTTCGATCGTTCCGTCCATCATGTCCAGCAGGCTCCGCGTAATCACCAGCCCCAGGCCGGATCCTTCCACCGTGCTGTTCCGCTGCATGTCCAGCCGCTCAAACTTGTCGAAAAGCCGGTCCATGTCCCCCCGCCGGATCCCGATACCCGAGTCTTCCACCCGGAATACAAGCCGAACCGTATCCCCGGCCGATTCCCCGGCAAAAACTTTCAGCCGCACATAACCGCGCTCGGTATATTTCACCGCGTTGTTCAGGATGTTGATCAGAATCTCCCGCACACGGATCTCGTCGCCGAACAGACAGTCCGGAACGGATTCATCCGTATCCTGCGTGAACGCCAGTCCCTTTTCTTTCGCCTTCACGGCATTCATGCCGCAAACGTCGTTCAGCAGTTTCCGCAGCCGATACGGCCCTTTGACCAGCTCCATCTTCCCGGCTTCAATCCTGGAAAAATCCAGAATGTCGTTGACAATCGTCAGCAGGCTGCGTCCCGCGCTGTCGACCTCCCCCGCATAGGCGTCGATCTGCCCGAAAGCTTTATGTGTTCCTTCTGTATCCCCGGTCGCAAGCGCCCGTCCCTGCCGGCTTTCCCGCCGGATCAGTTCGTTCATGCCCAGCACAGCGTTAATCGGCGTCCGGATTTCGTGGCTCATGTTGGCAAGAAATTCGCTCTTGGCCCGGTTGGCGCTTTCCGCCACCACCTTTTCCTCCAGCAGCTGCTCCTGCTGCCGTACGTACGGCCGCAGCGTCACCAGGCAAAGCCCCGCCGCCCCCAGCAAAGTCAGAATCAGCACGATGATGTAACCCGTGATGTTGGAAAGGGTCTGTTCCCGAAGCTGTGCGTCAAACCATTCCACCGAGAAGTCCGCCGCCACGATGCCCGCGATTTTCCCCGCGCTGTCATACACCGGGCTGTAGGCGCTGTAGAATTGTCCCCACTGATCCGAATAAGGCACCTCGTCCACCGCGGTCGTTCCTTTGCTCGCGGTGTTCAGCGCCTCGGTGTACTGAACCTCGTCGCCGAAGGCGCCCGGTTCCTCCGGGTCCGTATCCACAATAAAAGTGAATTGTCCGTTTCCTTCGTCCCGGATGGCGTAAATGTATTCCAGTTCCACGTTATCCCGGAAAACGGCCATCGTGTCATAAACCGTCCTGTATTCCGGCGTGTTCTCGTCCCCCGCCTGCAGGCGCTCCAGCATGTCTCCGTTCACCGATCCCGCGGCGCAGCTGGAAATGTCCACCATCCGCTGGCGAATCGCCCGCCGGATGCCCGCCTGCGCCCGCGAAATGGAAACGCCGCAGAAGATCGCGCTGGAAAACAGCAAAATGGCTTCAACCATCAGGATGATCTTTGTGGACATGCTTCTCCCGGTTTTCATCCGGATCATCCTCCTTCCGTGCGGTCTTGAGGTCAATGCTTTCTGTGTGCTTTTCAATCGTCTGCAGGTGATGGCCTATTTTATCATATGCCTTTCCAGGCCGCAAGAATCTTTCTGCGCGTCGTTTTCAGAATTCTTTCATGGTAAAGCTTCCCGATACCAGCTCAGGTGCATCAGCACGTCGCTGTAGCTCAACCCGCTCAGTTCTTTCTTTCCTTTCCCGTCCTCGTCCTCCGAAACTTCCGGCATCTCAATCATGCTCAGGCACTGGATCACTTCCAGATCCGGCAGCACTTCCTTCAGTTCCCGAAGAATTCTGTTCAGCATCGCCACCTTAAACGGCTGAACAACCGCGTTCGGTTCCTTCTGCGCGTAAACCTCAATCTGGTCGTAAAGCGTCCCGAACAGGTCAATCAGATAGTCCAGATCCCTTTGGTTTTTGACGTACCATCGCGTTTCTTTCTCCCCGGTTCCCCCGTCGTTCTCCCCTGCGATCGCCGCGCCGATCTTCGTCATTTTCTCCAGCCCCTCCTGCACCTTTTTCATCATTTCCTCCGGATTTCTCTTCAGTCGGTTCATCTCCCGCCGCCGTGCGCATCTCGCCAGAAACCGGTCCCGGATTTCCGCCGGCACGTCGTTCGGAATCAGCTGAAAGTATGCTTCGTTGGGATACATAATCCCCGGCAGATAGGGATGCACCCTTCCGATCACCTTCCGCTTCACCCGCGTATCCCGTGTTTTCTTCTGATAAACCCGTTCCGTTTCATATTCCACGGTCCGTCCGTTTCGAAGTACAATCTTCCCCGCAATCTCCGGAATCGGCACCGTAATCTCTTTCAGAAACATTGTTCCTCCCCTGCGCAGAACCCGTGCGTAGTGTTTTTTTGCGTCGAGTGTGTAGTGTTTTCATGTTCGCTTTTCGAATTTTGCACACTAAAAACTGCTTTCCGTCTCACCGTCTGCCCGCCCATCGCTGTCCTGATGCAGTAACTCCGTTTGAACTTCAATATCAGCCTCCGGCAGCCCCAACACCCAGTCCAGGATCATCAGGATCGCCTTTGTCTTGATCTCGTCGGACACTTTTTTGCTCATCAGAATCTTTTTCAGCAGCATAGGCACCTTCGGCGAAAGATTCCGAACAAGCCGCCTTGTCCGTTCCGCCGCTTCCTCGCTGTTCCCAACAGCTGCCGGCACATTCCGATCCAAAGTATAAGGTTCATCCAATTACCTCACCTCCCGTTGGTGGGCCTATGGGGCGCAGGCGCCAGTGGCGCCTGCGTTGGATTCAGTTCTTTTCGGCCCACTTTTACTCGTTGTCAGCAACGATAACCACCTCTGAACTGCTCACCATCGTAAAAATCTGATTCCATGCCGGTGTTACTTTATCGCGGGATGTTCCGAAGGTACCACTCACAACAATGTCCGTAATCGCAAAGGTCGAAGCATACTCCCCCGCCGCCTGATAGAGCAGCCCATATACCTGCGGCACAATCAACTCCTGCCCGATCTCGAATTTGTTGTTCATCAAGTCCATCAAGGCTGTCCGCAGGAGCGGCTGCACAGCATCCAAATCAAACCCATCGTAGGTCTTGATCATAATACTGTAGTGAACCGATAACATCCCGGGCCGGGAAAACTTCACAGTATGCTCCTGGCCTTTCTCATCAGTCACCGTTCTCGATAAATTCCCGTCGGTACCGATGCCCGGCGGCTTTTTATTCCAAATGGCCTCTGCAATCTTGTTGGCATTCCCGCCCTGAACCAGCACAGCCAGCATATGCGCCGGAATCCCGTCCACTGTAGATTCTTCATCATTAACCCGGATCAGAAAATGCGAAACCCCGGCAATTTCCCGTAAGGCCGCCGCTAAAGCGTCAAAGGTGAAAATACCCCGCGAAGCAATCGCGGCATTCATGCGTCCACGAACGGAAGCGTCGCTCTCTCCCACATCCCGCGCAATCCCGTATAAAGACAAAAGCAAATCCAGCGCCTGCCCGGCGGCATAAGCTGGGTTGCGGCTATTGTAAGCGGAAAGCACATAAGCGGAGGTATCATCCAGCGCCTTCGCGAAAACGGATAGCAGCTGATAATCCGGCACCGCCGGATCCAGCGCAGCATCCTGGCCGAAAATAGCCCGGTACTTGTCGCACAGATCCCCAAGCCGATCTTCATACGTCGGCATATGAATGCCACTCTCATCAATATACGGAGCAAAATAGGCCATAAGCCAGTATCTCCTTTATTCAAATATATACTCCAAAGTGGGCCTGCCGGGCGAAGGAGCCAGTGGCTCCTTCGTTGGATCCGGTTCTTTTCGGCCCACTTTTCCTTCATATCATTCAAATGTATACTCCAGCGTAGCCAAACCCTCCTCCGTCACCAACCGGCACGAATACCGGAACACCCGCCCGTCCACCTGAAACTGCACATCCTCCACCTCGAAAACCCCTTCCACGCTGCGAACAAACTCCGTCACACGGGAAGCAAACATCCCGGCATTAGCTTCCGAAAACCGCTCCTCTCGCATGAACTCCAGCACGAAGAACCCGTCCTCCGGAGTTTCCCACCAGTCACCTTTCAACAGCGAAAGCTTATAAGCCGCCAACTGCGCCACGGCTTCCGGGCCAAAAACCAAATCAGAAGAAGACCTCACCGGGCAGATATCCCTGGAAGCGTCGACAGGGCGAAGAAGCATGAGACAATCGCCTCACTTTCGTGTATAATTGGAACGATAGACTGTATTGCATTGAATTTCTGTTTGATGGAGGATTGAAACATGTCTAAAGTGATCATGACCTGCGGGCCTGTTTGCTGTGGAAAGAGCACATACGCCAAAAAAATCAGGGCCCAAAGCAACGCCGTCATTCTCTCGATTGATGACATAACGCTCACAATGTTTCCGGATGGAGCAGGTGATATGCATGATACATATGCAATGCGTGCGGAAAAATATCTGCTGGAGCTCTCTCTGCAAATCCTGCAAACCGGGGTAGATGTGATCCTGGATTGGGGGCTTTGGACAAAAGATATCAGAAACCGGATCAGAAACTTTTATGCTTCACACAACGCAATACAGACTGAGCTCCATTATCTTCGGATGACCCCGGAAGAATGGAACAGAAGAATCAGCAAAAGGAATGGAACAGGAGAATTGGCATATTACGTTGATGACGGCTTACTGGAAAAGTCCAAATCGCTGTTTGAGGAGCCATCCGAAGATGAAGTGGACGTGCTGGTAGATCCATAAACGGTTATTCTCCGCTCTCCGGATTTCCCGCAGCCCGGAAACCGACAAACGCAAACCCGTCCGACAGTGAATGCCTCCGTGCCGATCTTGGTGCGGAGGCTTCTCCTGTTTCGAACCATGCGTCGATGTCCACGTCGGAGAAGATCACCAGGCAGGCATCGCCGGGCTTCACCTCAAAAGGAATTGGCATGAAAACCGGGACGTCTGTCAGAATGGGATATGGCTGAGAGCCGAGTTTCACCGCCGGCTGAATGCTGGCAGTCCGGGTTTCCGGATCAAAGCTGATGATGTTACCGGGCAAGGCGCAATGCAGGGAGTGAAAAATTTCCTGTTTCAAAGCCTCGCGCTCTTCGTGAGAAAGTGTGTTGTTCATACGGTTTCGCTCTCCGTGGGCCTATGGGGCGCAGGCCCCGGTGGGGCCTGCGTTGGATTCGGTTCTTTTCGGCCCATTTTTCTTTTTCAATCTCGATATAACCCGTTCTGTAATCTCCTCTAATCAAAATAAACCGGAAGACCCATTGTGGAAATTGCCATTTTGCTCCTCTAATCAAAATAAACCGGAAGAGCCATTGCGGAAATTGCCATTTTGCTCAGAATATTCGGCTTAAGAGCCTAAATCTTATGCAGCTCCACAAGGAGCTGCGTCTTCCACGGACCGGAATAGGAATCGGCATCCACCATGCGGGACGTAATCAAACCCTTTGTGGTCATACCTTCAAAGGACAGCGTCATTTCGTCGCCCGGCTGAAAACCTACAACGTTCGTAGACAGGATCATCTTCCGGCCCGAATCGGCAAACACGGGACGGTCGGTCAGATCGGCTTCGGTCAGGTGAAGCGAAGCCAGCAGTGGTTTCTCCGGAATCACCTGCAGGCCTGCAGGCGTCAGGAAGCCGCGGGCACAAGCCGTGGTGCAGTTTGTGTTATGGTTTGAAGTGTCGCCTGTGCTGATGCCATTGCACTGAGAAAGGGCCTGTGTGATTGCATCCGCAGTTTTGCCGATATATGCGCGACCACGCAATGGGTGCGGATCTTCTCCGGGAAAAGATAGCATCTGAATTCCGGTACCGGAGGCTTCCAGGATGGCGCGGATATCTTCTGAAATGGCAGTTCCGGCCGGACAGGAAACGGAAACTTCCGCGTTCCACAAATCCAGGCCCATAGAGAAGGCAACGGTGGTAACAGTTCCTTCCGGAACCGTTTGGGTATAAACATCGGAGATGGTTCCGGAGGCCAGGCAGGATCCATTTGGCAGGTCCAAAATTTGCCCGGAAGCCAGACGGGATCCATTAGACACAACAGAAATTTGCCGGGAGTTCTGCAGTTGAAAAAGTCCCTCCCGGGGAAGATTCCTGCACTGCAGCACAAACAGGTCCGGATACAGGTTCAGATCCACCCGGCCGGTCAGGCGAAAGCCGGAGCCAGGGATGAAAGGTTCACCATCCAGCAAAACATGAAAATCTCGTTTGTCACCCATACGTATCTCCGAACAGGACTTTGAACTCGGTCAGATTCCTTTCTCCCGGATCCGTCGTCGACGGCTCATCCACCGCCCGGATCACAAACAGGGATCCAATGCCTTTTCCGTCACGAAGATGACGAAAAGGCACAGCAAGGTCATTGACAAATCCATAGGAACAAATCAGCGGAATCTGGTTGATCAGCAGCTCCCCGGTGGAATCGTCGCAAACGGAAATAACCCACATGCCGGGAGCCGGCAAAAACCGTACCTCAATCCGCGCGTGAAAGCCTTCTCCGTCAATGGAAAGATCCAAAGTCATCACCTGCCGCGGATCGTTTGTCAAAGGCAAAATATACTCAGTCACTGTTCGTTATTCCTCCCATAAACCCTCGTTCTACTTTCCCTATATCCTAACCCCTAAATCCTGCCGTCGTACCCCCCGTTTCCCTAGATCCTAACCCCTAAACCCTATACCCTAAACCCTCCTCCGTCTCTCGTTCCGCTATCCACTCATCACTCTCCACTCACAAAACCCCCGCCCGTCTCAACAGATCCAACAGTGCGTCCCCGGTCAGATACATGGAACTCCCGACACTCCCAACATGCATTGTACTTGAACTGTTATCATTCATTTTCACCCCGACCGCAGGCACATACTGCGTGAAGGTCAGCGTTCCCTGCCATCCGCTTTGACTGGTTTCGTCCACCGTGGCAGAGAAATCAGAAAGCAGCATGCCGGCATATACAAAGGCGGGAGTTGTTACGACGCAGACGCAACGGTTCCGTTTGATGCTCTCCATTGCCTGCATCATGCGTGTGGCCCAGCCTGCGGCATGGCCAACGTCGCTTTCCAATACTTCCAGAATCACCCTGTTCGGCTCATTCCGGGCCCCATTCACATAATCGGTATGATAAAGCGACTCCCCGTCCTTCTGAATATTCAGACTCATCTCATGCTTCACGGAGAGCACCCCGGAAAAGCGGTAAGTATACCCATAATCCGGAAGGTAAACAGAAACAGAAGAAGCCATGCAATCCCCCTAAATCCTAACCCCTAAATCCTATGCGAAGGCCCTCAGCGTTCGCAAAAGGTGGGCCTAAGGGGCGAAGGAGCCAGTGGCTCCTTCGTTGGATTCGGTTCTTTTCGGCCCACTTTTGAATGAATTAACCACTGATCGTGCCCCTGATTGTCCGCAGTAGATACTGCTCCGCAACATCATAAACCGATCTGCCGACAGCCTCCGGATCACTACCGGAAGCTGTTACATTGATGCTCACCGGTGCCTGAACAGAATTGTTATTGTTTTGAGTCACCGTCGGAACCATGACCCCGCTCGCCGAGGCCAGCATCCCGCTAATCCCGCCGAAAAAACCGCCCTGCAAACTCTCCCGGGCGGAAGCGGACAGCTCTCCGATCAGCTGCCGCAGCAGCGGCACGGCAATACCTTCCTTCTTCACCGGGATCACGTATTCCGGATCCCCGTCCTCCGCGATCTCCACCTGCTGCGGTCGCGTAAATCGCCCGCCTGTGGCGGCCTTCAGCATAGTGTTGAGATTGATACCGCCGCCGGATACCGTGGAGGTTTGCACGTTTGCCTTCACGCTCAGCGTCGTGGAGGCAAACAGCGTCCGCAGGCGGTTCAGGGCCCCCTGACCTGCAGAGACAATGCCGGAAGCGTCGGCTGTCAGTTTCAGATTCTTTCCTGCTTCTTTGAAGAAAGCGTTCAGTTCCTGGTTCGCTTTCGTCTTGTCCAGGGAGAATGGGATGCTCAGGCCGGAGGCCGCCTCCCCGGCAATCCCACCAGCGCCGAAGTCCAGCGTTGGCATGGACAACTCCGCCATGGAATCAAAGAAGCTCTTCATGGCTTCCTGTGCCCGGCCGAAAGCCGCGGCCAGGTCGTCTGCCAGGGCCCTGTTTTTCGTCAGCGCCTCCTGCAGGCGAAGAAGACCCGTTTCATCAATCTCCACTCCGAAGGACGCGAGGAATTCCTGGTCAGCCGTGGGTAACACCTCCAAAAAAATAGCCCCGTCTATTTTGCGAAATCCGGAGAAATAGATTGCTGCCAGCGTTCTTTATACCGCCGTATGAACTGGCGAAAGAACAATAAAAAGTCCGAAAGAAAAAAACAAATTGAGAAAGCCCATAGGGCAGAAAGAGAGGAAACGAAAATGAATACCAACACAAGGGAACTGAATCTTGAGGAAATGGAACAGGTGAACGGCGGCGACTTCATTATCGGGGCAGCGATTCTCTGCGGTCTCATCTACTATGGAACCGTAATGGCATGCGCTTACCTGAAAAAATGATTTGATTCATGATTCCAGACGGGCGGCTTCGGCCGCCCTTTTTTCATTTTGAGCAAGCGTCCAAATCTTCGATTTGCGTAACGCTTGCCATGCTACAGCCGTCCATTGTTGCAAGCGAAGCGCAGCAAGAATGGCTAACGGCGATCGCAGTGTTCCATGGCTCGGTATTCATTCTCACGACGTACTTTGATCACTTCCACCGCGTCCAGCAGATCATCCAGCGTATACGTTCCGTCCCAAAGCTCATGCTGCTGCCACATTCCTGCAACAACCGGCAAAAAAGCAAACTCATCCACATGGACGCAGGAAGCAATCACGAATCCGGGGTCGCGGGTTGGTAGCCCGAGGCCCCGCCGCCGAAAAAACCTTCCAGCGTCCAGAGCACTTCCTCGATCGTCAGCTTCAGGCAGGTGGCCACGTCGTGTTCCAATTCGCTGTAGCTCCACTCGCCCCGTGTCATCACCGGATTCCATCCGGCGGGCAGCAACACTTCGCAGTGTTCCAGGCACACGGTCATCAAATTCCGAAGATCGGAATCTGAAAAGGTGGATAGTGCAGAGTGAATCGTGGACAGTGAATCCTCCGGCATCTTCGACAGCATTCGCAGGAGCGAAGCGCCGGAGAATGCGTCCAACTTCGTCAGCCGGAATTCCAGCTTCTTCCCGTCCACCGGGATCGTCAGGTTTTTCGTGATTTCGCGCATATCAGGATTCCTTTCTGATTTATTTTGCATCGAATCTGTGATACAATTTCCCGGACAGTAATTATTTTGGAGATGACTCATGAGAATAAAGGCAATATCCGCCGAATCCCGTGATCTGAAAGCACTGGAAGCAATCAACGAAGAAGCGATCCCTGCAAACGAGCGATGTGCTCTGTCCGATATGATTGCCACCGGCGCGGATGTTCTTTCAATCGAGGAAGGCAATGAACCAGTCGGCTTTATTGCAATTCGGCACTATCAAAATCTGGTTTATCTCGCATATTTCGCCGTCAGAAAAGATCTGCGCTCAAAAGGAATCGGTGGCCGTGCGCTCATGAGCCTGATCAAACTGTACCCGGAAAAGCAAATTGTGGCTGAGCACGAATCTCCGGATATTCACTGCAGCAACTATGCGACGCAAATCCGAAGGAAAGAGTTCTATTTGAGAAACGGTTTCTTTGAAACCAAATGGCATACCCATTATGACGGAACAGAATTTGAAATCATCTGTTCACGTCCCGATTTCGATGCCGACGAATTTAAAGCGTTTTCAGACTATATCGCAACAATCGTTTCAGACAATATCCCCAATCCTTTTCCTGTCACTGCTCCGTAATCGTGGTCGCCAGTAGCGTATACACCAGATTCGTCGCCGTCCGGTCGAAGACACGGTCCGGCACCTTCTGCAGTGTCACCCCGGTGCAGACAATCGAAAAGTTCCCGGCCGCGTCCGAAATCGTCAGGGTTCCAAGCGCAACGCGCGCCGGATCCTGACTGTTTTTCTGCCAGTTGGCCCACCGGCGCAGGAACCAGTCGCCCAGGCTGTTCTGCGGAAGCTCCAGCGTGATCGTCCCGTTGGTGGATTTCAGCTTGTTGACGACGACGTAGCCGTCGGCGGTGGCCGTATGCGAAGTCAGATCGCCGGCCGAAGAAATAGTGATCTTCCCGTGGCCGCACTGATGAAGGTTCGCCGTGCCGACGTCTGGGTGATAAAGCACTGTCCGGCAGTCCGGAAGAGAATAAACGTTATAGGCCATATTGGTTCACCTCATACTCTCACATTCACGGTAATGACCACGGATTCGAGGCTTCCTGCCAGCGTCAGCGCGCACTGAATCGGGACGGCCTTGTGGGCCGCTCGGTCTGCTTCGCTCTGATCGTCGTAGCTGTCGGCCCAGAGGGCGAAGCCGTTTTCCACGTAGTCGCCGGTCTGGATGCGGCCGACAGCAGCGCCCCGCCACTTGGCGGTAGCCAGGATGCCGCGGTTAGTATAGCCGATCAGGATGGCGCTGAAAGCATTCATGAACTGGGCCGAAGCGTCGTCCGTCTGCGGCAGTTTGTCCGGGTTGTCAGCCAGTAACGAAACCGCCGCGTTCTGCAGATCCTCCGCGATCATATCCAGATACAGCACCTCATCGAAGCGATACCCCGAAGGGGTGCTTCCCTTTTCAAGCAGGATGTGGGTATAGCCGCGGGTGACGTAGACATTCCCGCCCAGGGCTTCAATCGCTTCCACCTGCGCCTGGGTCAGAGAAGAAGGCAGCATGCCGCCGACCGACTTATAACAAAGCGAAAAAGCGGAAGCAGTATGCGCGGATTGCTGGCCCATGGCGCAGCCCATCACAGCAGCGGCATCAGATACCGCCGAAGCGTATGTCGCGATCACCCGCCGGGATTCAGCGGTGTGCAGTTTGTCCAGCAGGCTGTTGGCGGCAACGACGGAGCTCGCCGTGCCCGTAAGAGCCAGGAACAGCATCGCCGGTTTGTCCAGCCCGGCCAGGTGCGTATTCAGCGCCAGAAGCTCCACATCGGTGCGGGTATCCGCCAGGGCGATGCCGTAGAAATCAGAAGTCAAAGCCAGCACGGCGTCCAAAGCATCCGACGGCGATTCCGACGTCGGATAACACGAAACAAGCAGCCGTTCCGTCGAAGGCGAAGATGCGAAGTATTTCTGAGCCGCCTTGTAAGGCTCCGAAGAAGAATCAAACCCGTCCGCGGTCATACCGGCGGCGGCTTCGGTAGAGTTGGCATAGGTCCGCAGGCGCTTGGCGGTGGTGAAGGAAGCATCCTTCACGAGCAGCAGCCCGGTATCCCAGGATGTAGGCTGCGCCGCCTGGCGCACAACGTTGACAATCACGCATGCAATGGTGTTGATGGAAAGCATAAGCACCTCCGGCAAAAATTTCTACTGCCATCTGCTATAGCAGTTGCGTAAGAATAAATGAGGACAGAAACGAACTGTCAGAAAATGAACGAAAAGCAGGAGGAAACAATCATGGAAAACAAGGAATTGAATCTGAACGAAATGGAAGCAGTCAGCGGCGGTAAAGGCGGTTCCAAAACTCCGCTGCCCCCAAAGGATGGATTCATCGTTCATCGGATCACTGGCAGCGACCGGCTTTGGAAGCTGGCGAAAGCAAACGGCGTGACCGTGGATTATCTGGTTAGCATCAACCCCACGATCACAAACCCGAACGACATCACCACCGGGTATTACATGTATCTCCCCACGCACGGATAAAGCATCACTACCGGTGGGCTTGGGCCTATGGGCCTAAGGGGACGGTTCTTTTAGGCCC
>Ga0310690_10009407_pt1 | contig 12249 bp, 11 predicted proteins | sample AusTroGonzalo_MG_2_FD_207661 | JGI IMG/M metagenome (GOLD analysis project Ga0310690, IMG submission 207661) | Bovine rumen microbial communities from tropical cattle in Woodstock, Queensland, Australia - Gonzalo_04 (v2) (version 2) | ecosystem: Host-associated > Mammals > Digestive system >...
GGCATCGAGATACGATGGCCTGAAGCGGAATACAAGCTTCCGCCATCCTCTTCTATTGATGATATAATTGCCAATTTCGAAGATTCTTCTGACGGAATGGTGTTGATGATGCTGAACGATACGAATGATGAAGGTTTATCTCTGAAACTATACCGAAGCACTTCAAGGGGAATAAAGGAGCCTGCAATTTTAGACAGAGATGATGATTATCAGGCTGTATTGCTGGATCAGCTTTTACTCACACTGAATTCAGATGAAAAAAATCTCCCCGTTTTGCCGGGAAGCATCCAAACGATTGAATTGTCTGGTAGGAAAGCATATTGGATTCCTATCAGTTATAATTATTGGGAAGGACAGCTTCACACAATTAACATTCAAATAAGTATTGGAGATTACAATGTGCTCATCATCGCGAATTCCTATCAGCCACTTAGCCCAGAAGATGTTTTTTCAAAAATCAGTTTTTTTGAACAGTGATATCTTGCTTGGATGAAAAAGATTTTCCTTGTCTGTCATGAGTCGCAAATAGTTTTGCAATTATAGAAATGGCGGCACCGAATGATGCCGCCGTGTGGTGCTGATCAGTTGTAGATCATTTCTTCCCGGATGGTTTCCTCAGCTCGGTTCCGGATATTATTCATCCGTCTGACCCATTCCATCTGGTTTTCTGCCTTCAGGGATTCTGTAATTCCTTCTGCAGTTATCATCTGGGAAACAATTGTTTCATAACGTTCCTGTGCCTGACGATCCAGATCATGCAGCGTAGAATAGAGTTTGCCGGACAGGATCAGGCGTGTGTAAAGACCAGAACGGTTCTCTTCCAGGAAATGCTTGTATTCGCGTCCCCAGCGTCCAAGTGGTTTGGAATCGGATTCACTCAAAGCGATATCGGGCAGATAATAATCCCCGTGCAGAATGTATTCGATTCCGTTCTGAGACGTTTTTTCGGGCAGATTGGTTTTCATGGTGAGTTCCTCCTTCGTTATCGTTTAGTTCATTATGGGAGACTCCTGAATTCAGATAACTTTGTGAGGGAAATGTGCTGTTCTCCCCGAAAAGGAGAAAACGGTTCAAAAACGGTTCAGACTATATATTGATTTTGCTCTGAGGGTTGATTCATAAGGGCTCCGTTCCTCGGGATGTGGAGCTACGAATCAAAAGGTCGTGGGTTCGAATCCCGCCGGGCTCACCAAAAAGAATTACCACCCTTCACGGGTGGTAATTTTTGTGTTGGATTATGCTCCTTGTTTTATAAAAATAGACTTGTTCCATTATGAATGGTACAATCTGTATCGAGGTGAAACAGGTATGACCTTTTCTGTTGTCAGACACGGAATATGTGGATGATAATGGACGTTTTCAGATCACACTTGTACAATACGGTTAACTGAAAGGAAAAAGCATGGCAAAAATCATCTTTATTTCAGGTGCATGCGGGTCCGGAAAATCGACATTTGCAAATGCCTACGCAAAATACCTTGTCCGGCAGAACCGCGAAACCTGCTATATCATCCATGGCGATGATTTTCACAGGGGATTTGTGGAGCCGGAGGATAAAGGCGGCTTCTTTGTTGACGGGCAGGCATCGGACCAGATCCTGTGGGAAGATATCTTACGGTTCAACTGGGACTGCATCATTGCCACCGCAGAGAGGGCGCTTGCGCAGAATCTGGACGTAGTGATTGATTATGTGATTGAAGACGAACTCCCCCGTGTCCGGGAACTGGCAGCCAGGCAGCATGCTGCCTTGTATTACATCGTCCTGACGGCCGATGCGGAGGAAATCGAACGCCGGATACGAAACCGCGGTGATATGGATCTGATTGACAGGGCATTGTTCCTGAAGAAAAAACTGGACGCCATGCCGGAAAACAAGGGACATCTGTACAACAATACCGGCAAAACGACGGATGAAGCAATTGCGGAGATTGTCCTGGACCGCTTTGTTATCGGCCGCAGCGATTCAATTTCCGGAAAAAAATAAAAAAGGCCATCCCAATAAAAACGGTTGTGGATGCAGGAAGCCATGGATAAATGGCAGCAATCTTGACATCATACACTCCGGGTGGTACATTCTTGTCAGGCAAAGGAGTCGTTATCGGCTCCTTTTTTTATTCCGTACACAGGGAGGGAAGATCATGGCAGCGTTCGACTGTATCCTGTCTGGCATCCCGGAGATGGATACCGCATTTGATCATATCAGGCTGGGTGATAACGTTGTTTGGCGTGTGTCGGATCTGTCCCAGTTCAGGCTGTTTATGGAGCCCTATGTGGAGCAGGCAGTCCGTGACCGGCGCAACATCATCTATTTCCGTTTTGCAGGCCATGAGCCGCTGATTGCAGACCGGCCGGAAGTCAAAACCGTCCGGCTGCCGTTATCCCACCGTTTTGAAACATTTACGGTGGATATACACAATATCATTGAACAGGAAGGCAAAGATGCCTTTTATGTTTTTGACTGCCTGTCCGAATTGCAGGCAGCCTGGGCGACAGACCTGATGATGGGTAATTTCTTCCGGGTCACCTGCCCTTTCCTGTTTGTTCTGGACACGGTTGCGTTTTTCCCGATTATCCGCGGAAAGCATTCCGTGCAGGCAATAAACAAAATTCTGAACACAACGCAACTGTTCATTGATGTATACGCTGACCGCAGGAATATCTACGTCCGGCCGGAGAAAGTCTGGAACCGGAATTCGGACACCATGTTCCTTCCGCATACGTATGAACCGGATACCGGTCATTTCCGTCCGATCCTGGACGGCGTCAAATCCAGCCGTTTCTACCAGACCCTGGCGCAGGCGCAGCGGTCCGCCGAAGAACAGTATGCAGATTCCTGGGACAGGTTTTTCAACCGGGCCAAGCTGTTTCATGAAAGCAGCGCAGATATCTCGGAAGACTGCGGCAGGATGTGCAATATCATGATGACCCGGGATGAAAAGATGCGTGAAATGGTCCGGAAGCATTTCACCCCGGAAGACTATTTTGCTGTCCGGGATCACATGATCGGCACCGGGATGATCGGCGGAAAAGCCTGCGGTATGCTGCTGGCCCGGGCAATTATACGCAATAAGGAGCCGGATGTCGGCGACGTACTTGAGCCCCATGATTCTTTCTATGTCGGATCCGATGTGTACTACACTTATATCGTGGACAACAACCTGTGGGATTACCGTGTCAGGCAGCGGACGGATGAAGGATACTTCACACTGGCGGATGAATTTGCCGGCAAGCTGATGAACGGATCCTTTTCCGACAGCATGCGGGAGCAGTTTGTCCGCATTATTGAATATTACGGGCAGGATCCGTATATCGTCCGCTCCTCGAGCATCCTGGAAGACGGCTTCGGAAACGCTTTTGCGGGGAAATACGAATCTGTTTTCTGCATTAACCGGGGCGAACTGAAGGATCGCCTGGATGAGTTTGAGAAAGCAGTCAAGACCGTATATGCCAGCACCATGAGCCTCTCCGCGCTGGATTACCGGAAGCGGCGCGGACTGGACAAGCGGGATGAACAGATGGCTCTGCTGATCCAGCGCGTTTCAGGTTCCTACTATGGTTCATATTATATGCCCTGTGCGGCAGGCGTCGGGTATTCCTACAGTCCGTACAGGATCATGAAAGATACCGATCCTTCAGCAGGCATGCTCCGCCTGGTCATGGGGCTTGGGACCTCTGCCGTTGACCGGACCGAGGGCTCATATCCGAGGATTGTGAATCTGGACATGCCTGAAAAAACCACCTATTCCTCTTCCGCTGACAAGCATAAGTTTTCCCAGGGCAAAGCAGAAGTCATCAGTATGGCGGATCAGGCGCTGGTCAGGCTCCCGTTTGAAAAGATCGCGCCGTACCTTCCGCCCTATCTGGACAAAATCCTGCTCGAGCATGACTGGGACGCTGAATACAACCTCCGGGAATCCGGCAGGCCGAGGGATGTGAAATTCATCTCCTGCAAGGGACTGGTCGCGAATAAAACCCTTATGGAACAGATGCGCAGAATGCTTCGCTGCATCCAGGATGAGTATAATTACCCGGTAGACACCGAGTTTACGGTCAATGTCTCGGAGAGCGGCGAATACTCCATCGACCTGCTTCAGTGCCGCCCGCTTCAGATCCAGAAAGGAAAGACCGGAACCATGATTCCGGAAAACATAGCAGCTGAAAGCATCTTCCTGGAAAGCAGGCATGCATCCATGGGCATGTCCAGGGCATCTTCCCTGGACATGATCGTTTACGTCGATCCTGTCCGGTACTATGAAATGCCTTATAATGAAAAAAACGCCGTGGCCAGGCTGATCGGGGCAATCAACTGGCATTACAGGGATCTGCAGAAACATATGATGCTGATTGTTCCCGGACGGGTCGGGACATCCTCTCCCGAACTGGGCGTTCCGACAGCCTTTTCGGATATCAGCGCGTTTGAGATCATCTGCGAAACAGAGGAAAGAAAGGCAGGCTATAATCCGGAGCTGTCCTACGGAAGTCATATCTTCCAGGACCTGGTTGAGGCTGAAATCCTTTATACAGCTGTATTCAACGATCAGAAGACAATCCATTTCGTTCCGGAAAAGCTTCAGGACTGTCCGGATATGGTCACACAGTTTGAGCAGGGAGCAAAACTTTCCGATATCGTACATGTATATGATGTCAGTGGCAAAGACTGTGAAGTATACAATGATACGGCCAGCGAACACCTGCTGATCACCTTGTTATAAACAGGCGAATCCGGAACGCCGCCCTTCACGGGCGGCGTTTTTGTTGTCAACCGTCATGGGATGCTGTAAAATGGGTTCAGAAATAAAAAGGCGGTGAGAATTATGAAAAAAGCGCTGAGCGGTATCCTGTCCCTTTCCCTGCTCCTGCTGGGCTGCAGCTCCGCCCTTGCTGAGGAAAAAAACGCCGGCAGACTCCTGTACCAGGGTCACGGGAGCCTGCGTATCGTCACGGGTGAAGGAAAAGTGATCTATGTCGATCCGTATGCCGGGGACGGGTACGATCTTCCTGCCGATCTGATCCTGGTCACCCACGCCCACCAGGACCACACGGCAGTCAAACTCATCAAAAGCCGGAATGAAGACTGCCGGGTCATCACCTGGAAGGAAGCCCTGGTGAAGGGAGAATACAAAACCTTTGATCTCGGGTATGCCGTCGTTGAGGCAGTGCAGGCCGGAAACAACAAAAACCATAATATCAAGGAATGTGTCGGCTGGCTCATCACCTTTCCGGACGGCGTGACCGTATATGCAACCGGCGATACTTCCACGACGGACCAGATGAAGGATCTGGCGGACCGCAATATTGATTATGCTTTCTTCGTCTGCGACGGGATCTACAACATGGGCATGGATGAAGCAATTGCCTGTGCCCGGCTCGTGAACGCAAAGCACAGCATTCCCTATCATATGGCTCCGGGGAAGCTGTTTGATCAGGGCAAAGCCGATCAGTTTGATGTCCCCGGCCGCCTGATTGTCCCCGCCGGGGAAGAAATCGTCCTCGAATAACTTCCTGTCTGATTGTTTTCCGGGCATCTCTTCCCTCCTGCTGGAAAATGATGTAAAATCAAACGACTATAAGAATCAGCCGCATCATCCTGCGGCGCAAAGAAAGAATGATTCAATGATCTCCCTGCTGATTTCCCTGGCTGTTCTCCTTGTCGGTTACCTGGTTTACAGCCGCCTGGTGGAGCGCGTTTTTAAACCGGACGACCGCCAGACGCCCGCTGTTGCAATCAACGACGGTGTGGACTGCGTCCCGATGAAGCCCTGGCGGGCCTTTCTGATCCAGCTGCTGAATATTGCCGGCACCGGGCCGATCTTCGGACCGCTGATGGGCGCAGTCTTTGGCCCGGTGGTGTTCCTGTGGATCGTCCTTGGATCGATTCTCGGCGGCGCCGTGCACGACTTTATGAGCGGCATGATTTCCAGCCGGCACGGCGGAAGCTCCATCGCGGAGCTGTCCGGCCTCTACCTGGGCAATGCCGCCAAATGGATCATGCGGATTTTCTCCGTGGTACTGCTTGTCCTGTGCGGCGTTGTGTTTGTGACGAGCCCGGCAGCCCTGCTCAACAAGCTGACGCCGGATTGGATGAGCGGCACCTTCTGGGCGATTGTGATCCTGGCGTATTACCTTCTGGCAACCCTGCTGCCGATCGACAAGGTCATCGGAAAGCTTTATCCGGTATTCGGGGTGCTGCTGGTGGGTATGGCGCTGGCTGTCTTCGGCGGTATCATTTTCTCCGGCGGAAAGTTCACGATTCCCGAGATTTCACTGGCCAACCTGCATCCGGAAGGCACACCGGTATGGCCGTATATGTTCATCACGGTAGCCTGCGGTGCCATTTCCGGCTTCCACGCGACCCAGTCGCCGATGATTGCCAAGTGCATCACAAGCGAGAAACAGGGACGGAAGATCTTCTACGGCGCCATGATCGGTGAATCCGTGATTGCCCTGGTGTGGGCAGCCGCGGGCGTTGCCTTCTACGGTGCAACCCAGCTGCTGAACGATGCCCTGAAAGCCGGAGCGTCCAATGTGGTTTATGATATTTCCACCGGCGTGCTTGGCACGGTCGGCGGTATCCTGGCCATCGTCGGCGTAATCGTCTGCCCGATTACCTCCGGCGATACCGCTTTCCGAAGCGCAAGACTGATCCTGTCGGAAACTTTTCACCTTGAACAGAAATCCATCCGGAACCGGCTGGTGATCACAATTCCCCTGCTGGTTATCGGCGGACTGCTGACCTGGTTTGCCATTACCAACAACAACGGGTTCCAGATTGTCTGGCGCTATTTCTCCTGGTCGAACCAGACCCTGGCCATGATTTCCCTGTGGGTGGCAACCGCCTACCTGCTGAAAACCGGAACCGCAAAATACGGCACGCTGATTACCGCGCTTCCGGCCACATTCATGTCCGCCGTCAGCATGACTTATATCCTGATGGCAGATGAAGGATTCCGTGTCTCTTCCTCCGTGGCTTATCCGGTCGGCGCGGTCTTTGCGGGAATCCTGTTCATGATTTTTGTCCTGCAGGCGAGGAAGGCGCGCAGCACCACCCTGCCCGGCCGCTGAACCTCATGATAAACCAAAAGCTTCCCGGGAAAGGAACCTGTTTATGAGCTGTCCTGTACAACACAATGAAATGAAGAAAATCAAAAACGTCGCGATTGTCAGCCTTTCCAGCGGAATTATCGGCGAACCGTCCGTGCAGTTTGAAGTGGACATTGGCATCCGCAGATTGCAGGAATACGGGCTGAATGTAAAATTCATGCCCCACGCACGGATGGGCCTGAAATATGTGCAGGAGCATCCGGAAAAGCGGGCGGAGGATCTGCTCGCCGCGTTCCGCGATCCGGAAACTGATATGATCCTGTGTGCCATCGGCGGGGACGATACTTATCGCCTGCTTCCGTATCTCTTTGATCACGATGAACTGGCGGATGCGGTAACCGATAAGATCTTCCTGGGCTTCTCCGATACAACGATCAACCATCTGATGCTGCACAAAGTCGGACTCCGGACTTTCTACGGCCAGGCATTTCTTTCGGATATCTGTGAGCTGAGCACGGAGATGCATCCCTATACGCGCAAATACTTTGAGGAACTGATCACCACAGGCCGCATCCGGGAGATCACGCCCAGCGACTGCTGGTACAGCGAAAGGCAGGAATTTTCACCGGAGCAGATCGGCAAACCGCTCCCCTGCCATCCCAACGCCGGATTCGAACTGCTGCAGGGTTCGCCTGTGTTCTCCGGAAAAATCCTTGGCGGCTGTATCGATTCCCTGTATGATTTCTTTGATCCCGGCCGCTATGCGGATATGCCGGTGCTGTGCCGGAAATACAGTCTCTTCCCGGATGCGGAAGACTGGAAAGGCCGCATTCTCCTGCTGGAATCCAGCGAGGAGAAGCCGACTCCCGAAATCTACCGGAAATCCCTGGAATACCTGAAAGGGACCGGCGTCTTTGATGCCGTCTCCGGTGTGCTGGCCGGCAAACCCATGGACGAAACTTACGCGGATGAATACAGGAAGCTGCTGGTGGAAGTCATCGGCAGGCCGGATCTTCCGATTGTCTTTAACCTGAACATCGGACATGCCATGCCGCGCTGTATCATGCCCTTCGGCGTGGAGGCGGTTGTGGATACGGACCGCCAGGTCATCCGTTTCGCGGAATAACCGTTTTTTCCCTTGACGGATCCGGTTTCACAGGATATACTCACCTCAATCTTTCCGGAAAGGAGTTCTTCGCATGACCCTGCGCGTTGTTCATGATTATTACCGGATGACCGAAGCGTATATTCGCGGCGGCCGCGTTTTTGCGTACAGCCATCCGAAGAGCAGAGAAGCGTAGAATCGGAAACTCACCCGGGATTCAGCGATCACTTATCTCTCGTCGGATAAGTGATCGTTTTTTTATCCGGCCCTTCCGCAGGAAATGGATCCGTGATAAGATAAATAATGAAAAAAAGGAGCTGTATCGTTATGAACAAAACAGGTACCCGGCGGATTGAAACCCACCGCCTGATCCTGCGTCCCTTCACGATGGAGGACGCGGAGGATATGTTCACCAACTGGGCCTCCGATCCGGAGGTTACGAAATTCCTGACCTGGCCGACGCATAAAAATGTGGAAATCACCCGGAAGGTGCTTTCGGGCTGGATCTCCCGGTATGAAGACGGCGGTTTTTTCAACTGGGCCATCGAATGGAAGGAAAGCGGCCGTGTCATCGGCAACATCTCGGTTGTGGAACTGCATGAGCGTTCGGAATCAGCAGATCTCGGCTACTGTCTGAGCCGCGCCTTCTGGGGACAGGGCATTATGCCGGAAGCCCTGCGAGCTGTGATGGATTATCTGTTCGACACGGTGGAAGTCCGCCGGATCGCCGCCTGCCACGATGTCAACAATCCAAAGTCCGGCCGCGCAATGGAAAAAGCCGGCCTGAAGCAGGAAGCTGTTCTCCGCGGTGCGGGGAAAAACAATCTGGGCTTCTGCGACGAAGTATGGCATTCCCTCCTCCGCGAGGACCGGAATCCTCCTCCCCGCCGGGAAGCGGCGCAGGTTTCTGTCCGTTTCGCCCGTGAGGACGAACTGGACCAGGTCAATGTCCTGCGGGAGCAGGTAAACCGGCTGCATGTCGACGGAAAGCCGGAAGTTTTCAAGCCCGGGTTTTGTGACGAACTGCGGAATTACATCCATACTATCTGGAACGATCCCCGGCAGAAAATCGTCGTGGCGGAAGCCGGCGGCCGCGTCTGCGGTTTCGCGGTGCTGAACCATATCGTCCGTCCGGAAAACCCTTTCATGTTTGAGCGGAATTTCCTGGATGTGGACGAATTCGCGGTGGATGAAAACTGCCGGCGGATGGGCATCGCCAGCGCAATGGTTTCTTTCATCCGGGATTATGCAAAGGAGCAGGGTTTCCGCCGGCTGGAGCTGAACATGTGGGAGTTCAACCGCGGCGCGCTGGCTTTCTACGAGGCTGCCGGATTCAAAACCTACAGAAGGTATATGGAAGTCAGCCTGGAATAATGGAGGAAAACGCATGTCCTACGAACTGAAGTCCGCCCGCTATCTGGCCCGGGATATTCTCCTGCGCGCCGTGCAGCCGGGAGATACGGTTGTGGACGCAACCATGGGCAACGGCCATGATACGCTGTTCCTTGCCGGCCAGGTCGGTCCGGAGGGGCACGTCTATGCTTTCGACATCCAGGCGGATGCGGTGGAATCCACCCGGAAACTCCTGGCGGAACAAGGCTTCACGGACCGCGTCACCCTGCTTTGCCGGAGTCATGCGGAGCTGGCGGAAGCCGTCCCTCCCGGTGTGGCTGCCGTCGTCTTCAACCTTGGATGGCTTCCCGGGGGTGATCACCGGATTACCACCCAATGCACCTCCACGGAGAAAGCTGTCTCCGGGGCGCTGAAGCTCCTGAAGCCCGGCGGCGTTGTTACCGTCTGTGTTTATCCCGGCCATGCGGAAGGCACACGGGAGCTGGAAATGCTGACAGACCGGCTGGCGTCGCTGTCCAACCGGGAATACAATGTTCTCCGGCAAACCTTCCTGAATGCCGGTCCCGGTGCTCCGGAATGCTTTGTCATTCAGAAAAATACCTGACAGGAAGGGGTGCTTCTCTGTGTTCTTTGACCTGACTGATCTCCCGGATCTGTCCTCCCTGACGCCGGAAGAGCTCCGCGTGCTTTATGCCCAGGCGGAGGAATTGTATCATGAAGTGGAAACCCGGGAGCCGGATGAGGAAGACGAAGAATATGAAGACTGGCTCAATGACCTGGACGAAATTGAGGACCTGATGGAAGAAATTGAGGAAAGACTGGATTCCCTCAATTCCGGCAGGTGATCCTCCGGTTTCCGTGAAAAAAGCCTGCGCGTTCATTCGCGCAGGCTTTTTTCACGGAACACATCAGGAATGGCCGCTGCGGTATCCACCGCAGTCATGCTGACATCCCCCATTCGTTCCTGGGCTATCTCCCCGGCCCGGCCGTTGATCCACGCCGCTGCGGCGGCCGCCTTCACGGGAATGTCCGGGTGAACCGCGGCCACTGCCGCCAGCACGCCGCTGAGTACGTCTCCGCTTCCTCCGGACGCCATACCCGGCGCCCCGCGGTCCGTCAGGATCGTCTCCGTTCCGTCCGTCACAATCGTGGCCGGGCCCTTCAGCAGCAGCGTTACCCGGTGTTTCCGGGCAAATTCCTCTGCCAGGGGGATCGGATTGTTCCGGATCTTTTCCATGCTTTTGCCGCTCAGCCTTGAAAACTCCCCGGGATGCGGAGTCAGGATCACATTCCCTTTCGCTTCTGCCAGTCCTTCGCACCCCATTCCGGCCAGCGCGTTCAGTCCGTCCGCATCCAGGATCAGCGTGCCTTCCGCCTGCCGCAGAAGATATTTCACAGCTTTCGCGGTCTCCTCCGTATTTCCGGCGCCCATTCCGAAGGCTGCGGCGCGGGTTCCCCGGAGTGCCTCCGCGAAGGTCTCCTCACGGAACAGCAGGTTCCCCTCCGTCTCGTCCAGCGGGAACAGTGTTGCTTCAAGCACCTCCGGAACCATCTTTTCGCACAGGCTGCGCGGTGCGCAAAGACGCACGATTCCGGCGCCGCTCCGCATACCGGCGTTCGCCATCGCGGCCAGCCGGATCGCGCCGGAATAGCGAAGCGATCCGCCGATCAGGGCAATCGTTCCGTAATCCCCCTTGTGGCTGAAATGCTTCCGTGGCGGAAAAAGCGCATACACGTCTTCCGCTTCCAGCAGTTTCATTCCCCGCCCTTTGGGCGGAATGCCGATATCCACGCAGACCTTGTCCCCGATCAGGTCCCCGGCCATGTTCAGGAAATGGCCGGGCTGCCAGCTGCCGACGCAGACCGTCAGGTCGCTCCGTACCGCTTCTGCTGCCATACCGCTGTCACCGTTCAGCCCGCTGTTGATGTCCGCACTGACCACATAGGCCCCGCTTTCGTTGATCAGGCGGATCATTCGGGCTGCTTCGCCTTCCGCCTGCCCGTGGAATCCGGTGCCAAAGATGCAGTCCGCGACGGACCCGTATCCCCGGAGTGTTTCCGTCTCCGCCCATTTCCGGACCGGGATATTCCTGGCTGTGCAGCAGTCATACCAGAACTTTCCGTCCGGTGTGAACTTTTCCTCCTGCAGCAGGATTTCGCAGGGGATGCCGGCTTCCTGCAGCATCATAGCCGTCACATACCCGTCCCCCGCGTTATTGCCTGTTCCGCAGACGACCGCTACCGGCGGTTTCCACTCCGCCGCGCGGAAGATTCCCTCCCCCGCCCGGCGCATCAGTTCCATCCCCGGCACAAAGGATGAGATGGCAATCGCGTCGCTCATCCGCATTTCCCCGACTGACAACAGATCCTGCATCGTTTTTCCCCGCCTGACAATCAATTCGTTTCTGCAGATAAAAGCATACTCGGTTTTCCGGTTTTTGAAAAGCTTTTCCCCTTCTGCAGACCGCATTTGGCATCTTGACAGTTCTGTATTTTTGATGTATTAATTATCCAAAGTGCAGAAAAAAAACTGCACTGTGGAGGAGGTTATTCTATGTCATTCACTTTCCAGCCGATGATGGAGAGCCGTCCGATTCGCGAGATCGCTTACGATGTGCTGAAAAAAGCCATCATCACCGGGGAAATCCCTGCCGGAGAGCGGATCGTTGAAACCGAATATGCCGACCGCCTGCATATTTCCAGGACTCCCCTGCGCGAAGCGCTGCGCAAGCTGGAGCGGGACGGGCTGG
>Ga0310690_10009408_pt1 | contig 12249 bp, 9 predicted proteins | sample AusTroGonzalo_MG_2_FD_207661 | JGI IMG/M metagenome (GOLD analysis project Ga0310690, IMG submission 207661) | Bovine rumen microbial communities from tropical cattle in Woodstock, Queensland, Australia - Gonzalo_04 (v2) (version 2) | ecosystem: Host-associated > Mammals > Digestive system >...
GAACGCGGAAACGATATGTAGCCTTGCCTGTGGAATCAGTAACCAGATATCCGAACAGACCGGTAGGATTCAAGTCAGAACGTATCCCCACCGCCGCCTGCTCATCAATCATGCTCTGCAATGCAGCCTCCGGAAGAGAACGGGTATCAAATACAATGTCCATTCCGCCGACACCTCCCTGCAGGGCCTCATCGACAGCCATGACTGCTTCTTCCTCACCGTCATCAATACCGGTCTGACGGTTCATTGAAGACTTGCTATATGACTTGACATATCTTAACACGCCGTTTGCTGTAAGGACCCTGGTACTCATATTATTATAGGTAAACGGATCAATAAGAGTACCTGTAATGGCACGCTTGCCCTTATACTCGTAGCTGTTACCGAACACATGGAGCCAAGGTGCATACTGGCCAGATGAATTGAAACCGTTCTGCAGGAGACTGCGGCCATTTATCCATTTTGAACTGAACGGTGCAAAAAATATCCTGTGTACTCCATACTGGTCAAGTGCACGGTCATACATATCGAGCATGATAGCCGCAGTCACAGGATTGCCCTGCCAGTCAGAGATGCGGATATTCCACTCCTCAGCCACATCCGGCTCCAGGACACCACGGAACGTTTCAAGTTCAAACCTGAGCTGTTTTGCCCTGTCAGGAACCTCAAACTGGAAAGAGATGTTTTCCGATACGCCCTCATACAGTATGCAACAGTGAACGGCAAACATTCCTACAAGCTCATCCGTCACAGGAATACTCAGGATCTGCTGCTTACCGTTACTCTCCAATGTACCACGGTCATAGACGCCGTATTTATTCTCAATGATATAGTGTATCAATGAGCCCTTGCGGCTGCTGCCCAGTCTGATCCGTGCCGTGTCACCAACTTCGGCGCTGTATATTCCGCGTCTGTTTTTTTCCATGTCAAAACCGCTCAGCAACGGTTTTTGAGGCATAAAGCTGTAATCGTCCTCACTGAAGAAGGTAAACTCTTTTACTGATTCCTTACACTTTTCTGCATTGGCAGTGACACGGTAAACGCCAGGCTGCAGGCCGTCAAGCATCAGCATCATAGACTCCCTGTCATCCTTGTCAAACGGAACAACACCTTCAAATACAGGTATCTCCAGTATGTCATCACCGTTAAGGTCAAAATCATAACGCGGGAAACGCTCCTTAAGATGCTGGTTTGAGATGCACACTGAAAGATCCTTCTTCTCCCTGCCATCGGCAATGCTGAAGGGCAGAGGCAAACCAGGTGTTTCAAGCCAGCTCAGACGTGACACCTTCACATTGATATTGCCCGATATCTCATTTCCGTTTGTTTGACTGACCAACTGGAAGAACAGGGTCTGTTGTCCGTTCTTACCAAGTACAGATCCTTGTGATGCAACAATTATATCCCTTTGGACTTTATTTCTGGCATTAAGGGAAGTGCTGTATTCATGTGTCTCACCGTTCAGGTCAGTGACCACAACATTTACACTTACCCAACAGTATTCCTCAACCATTATATCACTGGGAACGGTCACATCAAAACTGAATGAACCGTCTGAAGCGGTTCTGATCTCACCGGCTCCTATCCTTACATCACCCCTGTCATCAAGGATACAGAATCTGTGGCAGGTATATGAGCCTACACCGGCATACCATGTCACAGTAGCACCATCCACCGGAATTCCGGTAAATGATACAGCCTTGCCTGTTAAAGTAACCGGCTTGTCAAAACTCACCTCATCCTTTACTTCATCCATCCTTACCTCAAACTTAGGCTGACGGAATGACTCCACCTTTATCTCTCTGTAACCGTAAAAGTCATAATCATCATCTTCATCAGATTCCGCACATATTTCCATTGAACCCGGCATACAGTTGTCCGGTATCTTATAACTGCCCCTGAACACACCCATACTGTCTGTCATGAGGGTATCGTAGGCCTCATCCGTACCATCTCCGTTTGCATTATAGAATTCCATGGTAACTATCACCTTGACTCCGGCCAGAACGTGCCCTTTCTCTCCGTCATTAGTATATACTACGCCTGAATACTGTACCGAGTCACCAGGCAGATAAGTGAAACGGTCTGTGAAGACCCTCACATACTGACGCTCGGGCATATCGCTTTTCCACGGGATGTTGAATGTGGCATTACCGCGACTGCCGCCACCCTCCAGCTCAATCCTGTAACGGCTGTTGGCCAGACCCTCTACCAGGATATATCCGTCAGAGCCTGTAATGCCGCTTGTAGTGACCTTGACCAGCTCATCATTATAGTTGGTTTTCCATACAGTGTATTTGCAGTCAGGTATAGGCTTGCCGCTACGTGTATCGACAGCCCTTCCGTACAGCGTTCCATTGTTCTGCACCATATTGAGGAATCTGATGCCGTTACACTCCAGATACTCATAGGCTATGCAGTCACCGCTACTGAAATAAGGACCTGTCGATGCCATCAGGTAATAGCAGCCCTGCATAACCGGTGTTATATCGGCAAATGCGCTGTGTTCCATGAAATCACCCGGATTATCCACCCTCATGCTCCACTCCACTACTGTTGATGACTGGTTCAGTGCTGACATAAGCGTGATTTCATCCCTTCCACCCTCCATACGGCCGGTAACCTCCACCACCTTAAGATATATGGTGTTTACATTCCTGAAATTCAGTTTGGCTATGTTGTGTTCGCCCGGTACAAGGTCAGAATCCAGAGTTATCCTCACACTCTTACGCTCTATCTCATCCTTTATTGCAAGGCACTCAAGCGCACCTTCACTCTTGGGCCATTTCTTCTGGCCGGCAATACATATATCATGAGCCTGACGCATCAGGTTTTCCGCCTTTTCATCGGACATTTCCTGACCCATGCTGTCAGTTATCTTGCGTGCAGCCCTGCTGTATAGCATGGTGCTGAACTTTACCTTCTTGGTATATGACTCAGCCAGGGCCACGGCACCTTTGAGCCACTCCTCATCATTCTTGTCCCACTTGCCGTCATTTGACAGATATTCATCAAGAATCTGCATCCTCCTTATGTCAATGGTGCAGCGAATGTCTGGCTTGGATCCGTAATTATGCTGGGTAAGACGTCTCAGTACGTAGAACATCCACAGGTCCGGGTCATCAGGAGTAATATCTCTGGTAGCCTCCATAAAATCCTGCATGGTTCCGTACAGACGGCTATCGTTAAGGATTCCGCGTTTACCTAAGGCAAAACGGTAATCAGTAATGAGAACTATGGCATTGTCCATGAGCATATCTATGAGCTGTGGACGCAGTTTCTGTCCGGCCTTGTTTCCTCCCGGGAAGAACTCCAGATAATAGCCTGAAGACACATCGCCCGCCAGTTTGATGGACTGGTCCAGATGGTAGCAGATGGTATCACAGATCATCTTGGGCGTCCAGTGCTCCAACGGCAGGTTCTCCTCATCTGACGGATCGTTGGTCCGGAACCTGTATTTGTTCAGTTCCCAAAATCTGATGTAGCCCTTGGCAATGAATGCATGGCACAACGCCTTATGCTCCTGCACACTAAGTTTGGGCAGAAGCGTATTGAACAATTCCAATCCGGAAGTAATGCTGTTCTCGCTGTAGGATTGCTGTACCCGCGTAATATAAACGGCGCTCTTAAGCATCTGGCGGCCGTCATTATCCTTGGCGGCCATATCCCAGATATGGGTTATCTCCTTGGCCGCACTCTCAGGAAGGTCATCCTGAATAAGTTTTTCCACCTTCTTCCAGGCGCGTGAATACTTGTCGGCGCTGGCAGTCACAGTAGTCAGTGTCATAATGATAATCAGAAGTGTTATTTTTACAAGGTGTCTCATAAGCTCTCCATTTTATTTTGATTCTTCTGCAAATATATAAACGGGAAAATTGCAGAATGCGTCAAGAAGCGCTGCAAAAATGTTGCAAATTATTCAAACAGGTCACCTGACATGGAGGCGTAACGTGAACGGCCCAGATGCTTGTAGGCCAGATCTGTCACCTCACGTCCGCGCGGTGTACGCTTGAGGAAACCCTCCTGTATGAGGAATGGCTCATAGACATCCTCAATGGTGCCGGCATCCTCACTGAGTGCGGTAGCTATGGTGCCGATGCCCACCGGACCGCCCTTGAACTTGTCAATGATGGTGGTCAGTATGCGGTTATCTATCTCATCCAGACCGTACTTGTCAATGTTCAGAGCCTCAAGGGCTATATTGGCAATAGAAACCGTTATGCGACCCGATCCCTTTACCTGCGCAAAGTCACGCACACGGCGCAGCAGGGCGTTGGCAATACGGGGCGTACCACGGCTGCGGCCCGCTATCTCAGCGGCTGCATCCACTTCACACGGTATGCCCAGGATACCAGCTGAACGCAATATGATCTTCTGCAAGGTCTTGGCATCATAGTACTCCAGATGCATGTTGATGCCGAACCTGGCACGCAAGGGGGCGGTAAGCAGACCGCTGCGGGTGGTGGCACCTATCAGAGTAAACGGGTTGAGATCTATCTGTATGCTGCGGGCAGATGGACCCTTGTCTATCATGATGTCAATGCGGTAATCCTCCATGGCCGAGTAGAGATACTCCTCAACCACAGGTGAAAGACGGTGTATTTCATCGATGAAAAGTACATCTTTTGGCTCCAGGGAGGTAAGAATGCCTGCCAGGTCACCCGGCTTGTCCAGAACCGGGCCTGATGTTATCTTGAAGCCCACGCCCAGTTCATTGGCAATTATGTTGCTCAGGGTAGTCTTACCCAGTCCGGGAGGGCCGTGCAGCAAGGTATGGTCAAGTGACTCTCCGCGCTGGCGGGCAGCCTGGACAAAGACACGCAGATTATCCACAATCTTGCCCTGTCCGGCAAAATCATCGAACTTCAACGGACGGAGGGCGTTATCCAACTCCTTGTCCGAATTGAGTTGCTGCTGTCTTATATCGAAATCCTCCATAATTCAAATTGAAAATTGAGAGTTGAGAATTGAAAATTGAATGTAACGTTCATACGTATTAATTCTCAATTCTCAATTCTGAATTCTCAATTAATTAATATTTCTGCAATTTTGTCTGCACTCACCAAACTCTGCTCGCCGGTCTCCATATTCTTTAGTGTGACTTTACCTTCGGCAAGTTCGTTGCTGCCCACGATAGCTACGTAGGGTACGGCATTGGCGTTGGCGTAAGTCATCTGTTTCTTCATCTTGGCATTATCCGGATATATCTCTGCGGGAATGCCGTGAGCACGGAGTTCTGCAAGCAACTTGAGGCAGAACTGAGCCTCATCATCACCCAGGTTCAGGAAGAGCACCTTTACGCCGCCCTGAGCCTCCTTGGGATAGAGGTCAAGCTGATTCAGTACGTCATAGATGCGGTCAGCACCGAATGATATGCCCACGCCGCTCACACCCGGAAGCCCGAATATGCCGGTCAGGTTATCATAACGTCCGCCGCCGCTTATGGAACCTATCTCCACGTCAAGAGCCTTGACCTCAAAGATGGCACCGGTGTAGTAGTTAAGACCACGGGCCAAAGTAAGGTCAAGTTCCAACTGGTTCTTAAGTCCAAGCCTGGTAGCACCGTCCAGGATGAAACGGCACTCCTCAACACCCTTAAGGCCGGTCTCACTGCCTGCCAGAACGGTAGCAATTGTATCCAGTTTCTCGCTGTTGGAACCAGTCAGTTTGATAATGGGCTGCAGCTTGTCAATTGCATCCTGCGGCAAACCCTTCTCTGCCAGTTCAGCGTTTACGCCGTCAAGACCTATCTTGTCAAGCTTATCAATGGCAACGGTAATATCAACAATCTTATCTGACTGGCCGATGCTCTCGGCAATGCCGGCCAGGATCTTGCGGTTGTTCAGTTTTATGGCCACGCGTACGCCAAAACGGCTGAACACAGTGTCTATCATCTGTATGAGTTCAATCTCATAGAGCAGGGAATCACTGCCCACAACATCGGCGTCACACTGGTAGAACTCGCGGTAACGGCCCTTCTGAGGGCGGTCAGCACGCCATACTGGCTGTATCTGGAAACGCTTGAAAGGGAACTGCAGCTCCTCGCGGTGCATCACTACAAAGCGGGCAAACGGGACCGTAAGGTCATAGCGCAAACCCTTCTCGCAGAACTTTGAGGCCAGTTTGAGGCTGTTGCGTGAAAGCAGCTCTTCATCAGTCAGGCCGCTCATGTAATCGCCTGAGTTCTGTATCTTGAACAGGAGTTTGTCACCCTCCTCACCGTACTTGCCCATAAGGGTAGAGAGGTTCTCCATTGAGGGAGTCTCTATCTGACGGTAGCCGAACAGGCGGAACACTCCGCGTATGGTATCAAATATGTAGTTACGGCGTGCCATCTCCACCGGAGTGAAGTCACGCGTACCTTTGGGAATTGATGGTTTCATTTATTAATCAACGTCTTCTTGACCCGTAAATCATTATGTAATAAATCAGTGTGCCCAATGAACTTATGGCAGCCACAACGTAAGTGTAAGCAGCGGCCTTGAGGGCATCGGTAGCAGCCTCCATAGTCTCACCGCGGGCAATATCGGTTTGCTTGAGCCAGGCAAGAGCCCTGCGGCTGGCATCAACCTCAACCGGCAGGGTTATGAAACTGAACAGGGTGGTCATGGCAAACAGCAGAATACCCGCAAGCATCAGGCCCGGGAATACCTCAATCATAAGGATACCTGCCAACAACACCCAGGTAACAATCTGTGAAGAGAACTGCACCACGGGCACCAATGCTGAACGCATCTTGACAGGTGCATACTGCTGCGCATGCTGCACGGCGTGTCCGCATTCATGGGCAGCCACAGCCGCAGCCATTATGCTATTGCCGTAATAGACATCCTTGCTCAGATTGACGGTGTTGTTCTCCGGATTGTAATGATCCGTAAGACGTCCCTCAACGCAAGTTACCTTAACACCCGATATACCGTATTCGGCAAGCATCCTGGAGGCCACCTCATAACCGGTACTGCCGTTACGGGTAGGTACCTTGGAATACTTCTTGAACTTACGCTCCAGATTATTCTGTACAGAAAAACTCAGGATCGCTATTGCAATGAACAGAATCCAATACATGGCATAGGGATTACCTCCTTGTAACATTATTTTTCGCGAACAATTGTCTGGTTACGATCCGGGCCTACTGAAACAATTGAAACAGGAGTCTCAAGATACTCTTCCAGGAATGATATGTAATTATTGAACTCCTCAGGGAACTCATCCTCGTCATGGAGAGCGGTAAGGTCAGTCTGCCAACCGGGAAGTTCCTCATATATAGGCTCTACACCCTCGCAGTCAAACGGGAACTCATCAGTCTGGGTGCCGTCGGGCAATTTGTATGCCACACAGGCCTTAATGGTCTTGAACACATCCAGGACATCACTCTTCATCAGGATCAGGTCTGTTACACCATTCAGACGTACGGCATAACGCAGAGCCACCAGGTCAACCCATCCGCAACGGCGACGGCGTCCGGTTACAGCACCGAACTCATTACCGCGGTCTGAGAGAGTCTCACCGTCCTTGTCAAACAGCTCTGTGGGGAACGGTCCGCTACCTACGCGTGTGCAGTAGGCCTTCATGATACCGTAAACCTTACCGATGTTACGCGGAGCGACACCCAGACCGGTGCATGCACCTGCGCAGATGGTGTTTGATGATGTTACAAACGGATATGAACCAAAGTCGATGTCAAGCATCGTGCCCTGAGCACCCTCACAGAGGATGGTCTTGCCCTCACGCAGAAGGTTGGCAACAAAATGCTCGCTATCTACGAACTTGAACTGCTTCATATACTCAATGCCCTCACGCCATGCCTTCTCCAGAGGAGCCAGGTCATACTCAAAGTTGAGGCTCTTGAGGGTACGCTCATGGGCTGCACGTGCGGCAGAGTAACGCTCCTCAAAGTCGGGACGCAGCAGATCACCTACGCGGACACCTGTACGGGCTACCTTGTCAGTATATGTGGGGCCAATGCCACGGCCGGTTGTACCAACCTTGTTTGAGCCCTTTGATGCCTCCAGAGCGCTGTCCATAAGACGGTGTGTAGGCAGTATCAGATGTGCCTTCTTGGAGATGAGCAGACGGCTCTTGAGATCTATTCCGGCAGCCTCAAGTGCCTCAGCCTCTGCCTTGAAGAGGGCTGCATCAAGCACCATTCCATTACCTATGATATTCTGTTTGTTACCCTGGAACACTCCTGACGGAATGGACTTGAGCACAAATTTCTTGTTGTCAAAAATAAGAGTATGTCCGGCATTGGGGCCACCCTGGAAACGTGCTACGACATCATAACGGGGAGTAAGAACATCCACTACCTTACCTTTACCCTCATCACCCCACTGAAGTCCCAGCAGTACGTCAATCTTTTCTGTTTTCATTTTTCTCTTTATCTTTATTCATTAACTTTTTCTGTTTTCGCTTGAGCACGGCCATGCATGTGCTGCACAAACCATATACGCTCAATGACCATCCGGTCATGGTAAAACGACGGGTTCTCATCTCCTCAATCTGATGACGCACCCTGTCATCGTTCATCTCTGTCACCTTGCCGCAATTGCTGCACTGCAGACGTATAACGCCAAGGTTCCTGTCTGTTCTCTCAAACAGCACCTGCTCATTTATGTAAACCTTTCTCACCAGCCCCGCACGCTCAAACAACCCCAGGTTGTTATATACGGTGGCACGGCTTACCCTCATGCGCCTCTTCTCGGACATCTGTTTTGACATGGCTTCGGCCGAGAACGGAGCCTCTGTCAGATATATGGCATCGAGTAACGTCTCTCTCTCCTGCGTATATCTCAAGGAGTTGATACGCACGTAATCCGACAATCTCTGCCGGGCCTGACGCAAACTCTCCGTCTTATCCATTGTCTCTCTCCAGACAATCCAAAGCAGTCTTGGCAGCCTGTGCACACATCAGGTCCGCACCGTTTATGGCTGCCGCTGCCTGGTCTTTCAACTCCAGCACATAACGCTCACTCATCTCGCGCCCATGGCGCAGGAGATGAGCCAACGTCAGGAATCCGCAATATCGGGCCATTCCGTTATCGGATGCAATCCATCGGAAAGCGGCCTCTGATGCACCCTGCATCCTGCTGAAAAGGTACATGCAGCACACATCCGCAAGATCAGGATAATTTATCTGTTCTATCCACACATCCGCCAGGTCAGGAAGGAACTGGTCCTCAGGATAAATCAGGACAGCCAGCATCCTGCATTCACGGACATCCTCCTTCCAGAGAGCACCCGCAAGCTCTGTATCCTTATCAATCTCTGACGCTATCCTTTTGAGTTCAGGAATCCCTACACCAAAATTGAACTTGTACTCTATACCGGCCTGCCTCATGCTTCCGGAAGCAACGCCGTTCATACTTAGCCGCAGTTTCTGCTTTATGTCAAGGATCCTTTCCTGAACAGTCATTTCACTTGGCAAGATGACGTTTCTTATACTGATGGGGAGCCTCACCCTTCTCCTTGAAGAAGGCCGCATAGAAAGACTGCCTGTTGGCAAAGCCTGCCCTTGCACCGATCTCCTCCATTGTCAAATCCACATAACGCTTGTCAGTAAGCATGTGCGCGGCATCACGCACCCTGAATTCATTCACCAGACTGGAATAGTTCATTCCGAATCTTGAATTGATAACTGCTGAGAGATACCTGGGGTTGGTGTTCAGGTCCTTAGCAAGCTGGCGGGCAGAATAATCCTTGTCACGGTATTTCTTCTGGGCCACAACGATTGTAAGAACACCGTCATAAAGTTCATCTGCAAGCTCTGCACGAATCAGGCCTCTGTAACCGGCTTCTTTTTCAATCTTCTCTCTGATTTTGTAAGGTTTGGTGTCCATTTTACGTTACAATAAAATTTTCGTTACAAAATAAGTGTTTTTCGGCCAAAAACAAGAAATAATAATGCCAATAAAATTTAAGAATTTTATTTTTCAGAAAATTATTGCAGTTGGGCTGAAGTACCATCCTTTCATTACGCTCTTTTTTGTATTTTTGGAGTCTGATCCTGAAAGAGGGTTTTCATGATAGACCAGCTCACCATAGAGAAGATACTTGATGCCGCCAACATTGTCGATGTGGTGTCAGAGTTTGTCACGCTGCGCAAGCGCGGAGTGAACTATGTGGGCCTCTGTCCGTTCCACAATGAGAAAACCCCGTCATTCTATGTTTCGCCCTCCAAGGGTATCTGCAAATGCTTCAGTTGCGGCAAGGGCGGCAATGTGATCCACTTTCTCATGGAGCATGAGCAGATGTCATACTGGGATGCCGCCAAGTGGCTGGCCCGCAAATACGGGATACCATACAATGAGCGTGAGCTTACCGACTCTGAGAAGGCCCTGCAGAATGAGCGTGAATCAATGTTCATCACAAACCAGTTTGCGCTGGATTTCTTCAAGGACACGCTGCTCAATACCGATAAGGGCCGCGCTGTCGGTCTGGCCTATTTCCGCAAGCGTGGATTCCGCGATGACATACTGGACAAGTTCTTTTTAGGTTACAGCCCCGATGAACCCGATGCCCTGGCACGCGCCGCACAGGCCAAAGGCTACACCAGGGAGAACCTTGTCAAGACCGGCCTCTGCTACGAGCGTGAGAACGACGGTCAGCTGCGTGACCGTTTCCGCGGCCGCGTGATATTCCCCGTACACTCCCTGTCAGGTAAGGTTGTAGCCTTTGGAGGCCGCATAATGACAGCTGATGCCAAGGTGGCCAAATACGTAAACTCACCGGAATCCATAATATACTCCAAAAGCCGTGAACTCTACGGACTCTATCAGGCCAAACAGGCCATAGTACGCAAGGACCGCTGCTTCCTGGTAGAGGGTTATGCCGACGTCATATCCATGTTCCAGAGTGGTGTGGAGAATGTGGTAGCCTCCAGTGGCACATCACTCACCCCAGGCCAGATACGCCTGATACACCGTTTCACCAACAATATCACCGTTCTCTATGACGGTGACAAGGCCGGCATCAAAGCCTCCCTGCGCGGTATAGACATGCTGTTGGCAGAGGGAATGAACGTAAAAGTCCTGCTCCTGCCTGACGGCGAGGATCCCGACAGCTTTGCCCAGGGCCGCGGCGCCACTGAGTTCCAGAAATACATTGACACTCACCAGGTGGATTTTATCCGCTTCAAGGTGAATCTGCTTATGGAAGATGCCGCCGATGATCCCTACAGCCGCAGCGAACTCATCAAAAGCATAACGCAGAGCATATCGGTAATACAGGATCCCATAGTACGCTCGGTCTATATCACTGAGTGCAGCCAGATCATGAAGATTGATGAGCGCCTGCTCATTAACGACGTGAACCGCCGCCAGCGCGAGCAGGCCCAGGCTGCACCCAAGCCCACACCTCAACCTACCACTCCTGAGGAAGATCAACACGCTGATCCAGAACCCGCCGAACAGCCCGAATCCACCGATGAAAAGGCCCAAGAGCTTCAGATATCGGCCGAGGACAAACTGCGTCAGGACATACGCGCACTCAAGCGTGAGGGGCTTGGTCCCATGATGGATAAGGAACGCCTTCTCTCGCAGCTGATAGTAAGATACGGCGGCAAGGTTATGTGCACTTTCCAGAATGATGAAGGAAAGGATCAGGAGATGACGGTAGGACAGTTCATAGTAGGCTCGCTACAGAATGACGGGCTGGAGTTCCGCCATCCGGTTTACAAGCGTTTTGTAGAGATTATGGCAGAGCATCTGGACGAAAAGGATTTCAACAGCCAGAAGTTCTTCATGTCTCACCCCGAGAACTTTGTGAGCCTCACCGCCGCCAGCCTTATGGAGGAGCGCTACCAGCTGAGCAGCCTTTTCAAAGACAACATGCCGGCCGATGATGAAGCACACCTGCTCAAACTGACCCGCCACATTATGGCAGACTACCAGATGGAAGTAGTCAGGATGGAGATCAAGAATGTTGAAAAGGAGATTCAGGAGGCGGCTGCCGATGAACTGGCGGAATTGCAGGGGCGGTATCAGCAGCTGCTTACTGCTCGGGCACAACTCTCCAAGGAACTTGGGGAGCGAATTATCAACTTGTGATTTACCATGCGGCGGGCTCTCGCTGCTTCGCTACGCTCGGTTGTTTGCGCTTTACGGCCTGAAGGCCTTAAGCGTCAGGATGGAATCCTATCTGCGTATTAGAAACAACCTTTTTTTAGTTTCCTTCTGGAAACACGCACGTGGAAACGCAGGTGACAATGATTTTAAAGGAAACTTTCCATTTTTTCTAAAGATTCCCTTTGCA
>Ga0310690_10009411_pt1 | contig 12246 bp, 9 predicted proteins | sample AusTroGonzalo_MG_2_FD_207661 | JGI IMG/M metagenome (GOLD analysis project Ga0310690, IMG submission 207661) | Bovine rumen microbial communities from tropical cattle in Woodstock, Queensland, Australia - Gonzalo_04 (v2) (version 2) | ecosystem: Host-associated > Mammals > Digestive system >...
CCCTTTTCGCGTCCTTCCGCCACGAGGTTGAAGAGCGTGTCGTTGCCCAGATCTTCTTGCAGGTAGCAAGAGAAATCGGCGCTGTGGGCCAGCACTTCAGGCACGTTGAGTCCTTTTTCGTGGAAGTGTTTGGCCATTGTCCAGAAGGCCACATTTTCGGGGACGGATGTTCCGCGTGCGGCGATCAGGGTAACGTCGTCGCCCGTGATGCGGAAATAGCGGCGGTTGCTGCCGGAGGAGGGCAGTTCCTCCATCTGACTGATTTTCTGACCTGTGTATTGTTCAAATAATGCTTTTACTGGATCCATATTGATTGCTTCGCTGCGCGGTGTTTTATTATCTTCCAAAGATAATCATTTTTCTTCAGGTTTCCAACCGATCGACTGTACCAGCGTGATTTCCTGGTTCGGTGAAAGGTGGAGACGGGCGGACAGCGATTCTTTGGGAACCATGGCGCGGACGACGGTGGCAAGGCCTTCGGATGCACAGAAGAGGTAGACGTTCTGCGAGATAAAACCCGTATCGACGTAGATGGTCTCTACGATGCCGCGGTCCGTCTTGCCCGTGATTTTGCTCTTGTCGGCCACGTATGCGAGCTCAAAAGGCGCCGTACCCACATAGTCCTGGCTGCCCGATGCGGCGCGCAGGTCTTCTTCCGTCACGCAGGCGAGTTTATTCTCCATGGCGTCGTAGCGATAGGCGCCCTGCTCCAGAAGGACGTACAGGTCCGTTTCCTGGCGGTTGTGCGAGGAGGGGGCACTGCGGCGTTTCGGACTGATGGGTCCGAAGGCGGCCCACAGCAGGTCCGACAGCGTCTGGAGATCGAGGGGACGCTGCGCGAAGGAACGCTCGGAACGGCGTGCCTGTAAAGCATCGCGCAGCGGCATACCGCCGCTGCGCCGTGCTGTAGGGAGTGTAATGTCTTTCAAGACGAAACGGGCTTAGTCGACCTTCGGGCCGGCTGCGACGAGCTTCTTGCCCGCCTTGTTATACTCGTATTTCTTGAAGTTCTTGATGAAGCGGCTAGCGAGATCCTTTGCCTTCTCCTCCCACTGCTGGGGATTAGCATAGGTGTCGCGCGGATCGAGGATCTTCGGGTCTACGCCCTCGAGTTTGGTGGGAACCTCGAAGTCGAAGTGCGGGATCTTCTTGGTCGGAGCCTTGTCGATGCTGTGATTGAGGATGGCGTCGATGATGCCGCGGGTATCCTTGATGGAGATGCGCTTGCCCGTGCCGTTCCAGCCGGTGTTCACGAGGTAAGCCTTCGCACCGCTCTTCTTCATTTTCTTGACAAGTTCCTCTGCGTACTTGGTCGGGTGCAGTTCGAGGAATGCCTGGCCGAAGCATGCGGAGAAGGTCGGCGTGGGCTCGGTGATTCCGCGCTCGGTACCGGCCAGCTTAGCGGTGAAGCCGCTCAGGAAGTAGTACTTCGTCTGCTCAGGGGTGAGGATGCTCACCGGAGGCAGCACGCCGAATGCGTCGGCGCTGAGGAAGATGACCTGCTCTGCTGCAGGACCCTGGCTCTCGGGACGGACGATCTTGTTGATGTGGTAGATCGGGTAGGAGACGCGGGTATTCTCAGTGACGCTCTTGTCGGCGAAGTCGATCTTGCCGTTGTCGTCGACGGTGACGTTCTCGAGGAGTGCGTCGCGGCGGATAGCGCCATAGATGTCGGGTTCAGCTTCCTTGTCGAGGTTGATGACCTTCGCGTAGCAGCCGCCTTCGAGGTTGAACACGCCCTTGTTGTCCCAGCCGTGCTCGTCGTCGCCGATCAGGAGGCGTTTCGGGTCGGTGGAAAGGGTGGTCTTACCGGTTCCGGAAAGACCGAAGAAGATGGCGGTGTTCTGGCCGTTCATGTCGGTGTTGGCCGAGCAGTGCATTGCTGCGATGCCCTTGAGAGGGAGGTAGTAGTTCATCATCGAGAACATACCCTTCTTCATCTCGCCGCCGTACCACGTGTTCAGGATAACCTGCTCACGGCTGGTGACGTTGAAGGCGACGCAGGTATCGCTGCGGAGGCCGAGTTCCTTGTAGTTCTCAACCTTTGCCTTGGATGCACAGTAGACCACGAAGTCGGGCTTCTGGTCAAACTCTGCCTGGTTCTTCGGACGGATGAACATATTGGTCACGAAGTGTGCCTGCCATGCAACTTCCATAATGAAGCGGACCTTCATGCGGGTGTCCTTGTGCGTGCCGCAGAAACCGTCCACGACGAAAAGGCGCTTGCCGCTCAGCTGTTTGAGCGCCATTTTCTTGACCTCTTTCCAAACTGCCTCGTGCATCTTGTGGTTGTCGTTGGGATATTCGTCGGTGGTCCACCAGATTTCGCCCTTGGCACCTTCCTTCGTCGTCTTGTCATAGACGATGTATTTGTCTTTAGGGCTGCGGCCGGTAAATTCGCCGGTCATCACGTTGATGGCACCGAGTTCGGTGACGACACCTTTGTCAAAGCCTTCCAGGCCGGGTTTGGTCTCTTCGTTGTAGAGAACTTCATACGTCGGATTGTAGAGCACTTCTTTCGTGTTCCGGATACCGTACTTTCTTAGATCAAAATTTGGCATAGCGTTTATTGTGTATTTAAAGAATTATCTATTTGCAAAGGTATATATTTTTGGGAAATGTCATCCTGCTTCAATCAAAAATCATTATATTTGAGGACTGAATGACAACAAAAATTAAACCAATATGGATGTAAATCGACCGACGATTATTGATTTCGTTGAAAAACACACGCATCAATTTGCCGATCATACCTATCTCCGCGAAAAAGTGGGCGGAAAATGGCAGGAGATCACCCAGCAGCAGACCCGCGAGCAGGCGTACCGTATCGGCGCCGGCCTGATGGCGATGGGCTTGCAGAAGGGCGAGAAGATCGCGCTTCTCTCCGAGAGCCGCGCGATGTGGATCCTGGCAGAAATCGGCGCCCTGTACGCCGGCGCCGTGGATGTTCCACTTTCAGTAAATCTGGGTGAGGGGGCGGACCTTGTGTTCCGCATCCGCCACTCTGATACCCATTGGGTATTCGTCTCGGGCAATCAGCTGCCAAAAATCCGTGCGATAATCGGCCAGTGCCCCGATGTGAAGAAAGTGATTGTTTTTGATGACACGGCCTTCGATTATGATAAACTGGAGGAAGGAGAGATGCGGATGTCGGAAGTCCAGAAGCTGGGTGACGTATTTCTGCGCGATCACCGTGATGAATTCGAGGCCCGCTACCGTTCAATCGGCCCCGACGACGTTGCGAACATCAGCTACACGTCCGGTACGACGGCCGATCCCAAAGGCATCCTGCTTACACACCGCAATTACACGGCAAACGTGGCCCAGGGCAATTCCGTTATCTCGGTTGGAGAGAACGAGGTGATGCTCATTATCCTGCCGCTTGACCATTGTTTTGCGCACGTGGCCGGTATGTATACGATGATGTTCTACGGCGGCAGTATCGCTTTCGTTCCCATCGGCAAGAATCCGATGGCCACGCTGAAGAACATCCCGGTGGCCATCCGCGAGACGCGCCCGCACGTTATGCTGTCCGTTCCGGCACTGGCCCGCAACTTCAAGAAGAATATCGAGAGCGGCATCAAGGCCAAGGGCCCTAAAGCCGAGAAACTCTTCAATTTCGCAGTCAAAAACGCTATTGCCTACAATAAGGAATACTACAACCGTGGCACAGGCGGCACCTTCTGGCGTAAGCCGCTCGTCGACTTGTTCGATAAGGTTCTCTTCACAAAAGTCCGCGAAGGCTTTGGCGGCCGCATGAAATTCTTCGTAGGCGGCGGTGCTCTGCTCGACATCGAGTTGCAGCGCTTCTTCTGTGCTGTGGGCATGCCGATGTTCCAGGGCTACGGCCTGACCGAGGCCACGCCGATCATTTGCGCGAACTCCACAGGACATGCTATCTTCGGCTCCTCGGGTCGCATTGTTCGTCCGATGGACTGCATCATCTGCGATGAAGAAGGCAAGGAAGTGCCGATTGGGAAGAAGGGCGAGATTGTCATCCGAGGCGAGAATGTGATGGCGGGCTATTGGAAGAATCCCGAGGCGACGGCCAAGACTGTCGTCGACGGCTGGCTCCATACAGGAGACATGGGTTATATCTGCCCGTGGGACAAGGACTTCCTTTATGTCGTAGGCCGTTTCAAGAGCCTGCTCATCTCGTCAGATGGTGAGAAGTATTCACCCGAAGGTTTTGAGGACAGCCTCCCCGAAGTGTCGAAATATGTCTCTCAAGTGGTCCTTCACAACAACCAGGATCCCTACACGATGGTCTTGATCGTTCCCGAGAAGGAAGCATTGGCAGAGTATGTGAAAGGGCAGGGGCTGGATCCGGCTACACGGGATGGCAAGCTGGCGATGCTCAAGAAGATTCAGGCCGAGATCGACAGCTACCGTAAGGGCGGTGCCCATTACGGACTTTTCCCGGAACGTTGGCTACCCGCCGCAGTGGTTATCTGCGATGAGCCTTTCACAATCGCTAACAAGATGATGAATTCGACGATGAAGATCGTCCGCGGAAAGGTCGAAGAGCACTACGCCGACCGCATCGCCTACGCCTACACCCCCGAAGGCAAGATGCTCCTGAATGAACGTAATATCGCTTCAATCTAGTTGTTAGAGACTCTCAAGAAATATTGGGGATACAGTTCTTTCCGGCCGGGGCAGGCGGAGATTATTTCCGAGGTGCTGGCGGGAAGGGACGTGCTGGCAATCTTGCCGACGGGAGGTGGAAAATCGGTGTGCTTTCAGGTGCCGGCGATGATGAAGGACGGCATCGCCATCGTCGTCTCGCCACTCATCGCCCTGATGAAAGACCAGGTGCAGAATCTGCGAGACCGTGGCATCCCGGCCCTTGCCGTATACTCCGGTATGACGTACCGGGAAATCGACTTCACCCTCGACAATGCTATCTTCGGAGACTATAAATTCCTCTATGTCTCTCCTGAACGCCTTCGCAGCGATCTTTTCAAGGCCCGCCTGGCGAAAATGAACGTCTGCCAGCTCGTCGTTGACGAGGCCCATTGCATCTCGCAATGGGGCTATGACTTTCGCCCTGATTACCTTGAAATCGCAGCTGTGCGGCAGATTGTCGGAGCTTCGGTTCCCGTTGTGGCGCTTACTGCAACGGCTACGCCTGAGGTCGCCCGTGACATCCAGGAAAAGCTCGGCTTCCGGCAGGAAAACCTGCTGACCGGCAACTTCGAGCGCCCGAACCTTTCGTATGTCTTTCGACAGACAGACAACAAGATGGGGCAGATTTTACGTGTTTGCCAGGGTGTTGAAGGTAGCGGCATCGTCTACGTTTCGCGGCGAAAAAACGCCGAAGACCTGGCCGCTTTTTTGAGGGCGCAAGGCATTGAGGCAGAGGGATATCACGCCGGCATGAACCGCGACGACCGCACCCGCATCCAGGAAGCCTGGAAAAAGGGTACAGTGCGCGTCATCGTCTCGACCAATGCATTTGGAATGGGCATCGACAAGCCCGACGTCCGTTTCGTGTGTCACTACGATATGCCCGACTCCATCGAGGGCTATTTCCAGGAAGCAGGCCGTGCCGGCCGCGACGGAAAAGACGCCTTTGCCGTCCTTCTCTGGAACCGCACCGACATCAGCCGCCTCCGCCAGATTGTTCGCACTACCTATCCGCCGCTCGAGTATATCCGTAAGGTCTATCAGCAAGTTTATACCTGGCTCGGCTATGCCTATGAGGAGGGGAAGGGGGCCAGTGTGAAATTCGAGATCGAGAAGTTCGCGCGACAGTACCGCCTCAATGCAGCAGAGGCTTTCTACGCAGTGAAATACCTCCAGATGGCCGGCTACTGGACGCTCACCGAAACCCTGACCATTCAGGCCAAAATCCAGTTTACCGTCACCCGTGACGAACTTTACCGGCTGCAGCTCGGCTCCGAGGAGATGGATACGTTCGTCAAGCTTCTGATGCGCATGTACACCGGACTGTTTTCGGAATATGTGCCTATCGATGAGGAAAAAATCGCCCATGCCGGACGATATGCCGCAGAAGTCGTCCGTGAGAAACTCAGGACGCTTTCGCGCCGCCAGGTACTTAAGTATATCCCTGCCATCAACGCCCCGATGCTCTGCCTTAACTTCGAGCGGCTGGACGACAGGAACCTGCGGCTTCCGCGCAACGAATACGATGCACGCGTCAAACGCCGCACCGACCGGCTTGAGGCGCTGGTTTCGCTTGTCGAAAACGACACGGAGTGCCGCTGTGTGCAGATGTACCGCTATTTCGGCCAGCCAACTGATAAGGCTTGTGGTCGCTGCGACGTATGCTTGTCGAAGAAAAAATAGCTACCTTTGCAGCATGACACGATTTGAAGACATTAAGGCTTTCGCGTTCGATATCGACGGGGTCTTTACCGACGGTCTGGTGCTGGCAATGCCAGACGGAGACTTGCTCCGCCAGTTCAATTCCAAAGACTGCTTTGCGGTGCGTACGGCTGTTGACAACGGCTTCCCTTGCGCAATTATCACGGGTGGCGTTTCGCAGAGCCTCGTCCACCGCGCCCATTCCCTGGGAATTCCCGATCCGTATCTCTATATGCTGTCGAAGGACAAGGCTACCGACCTGCGCCACTTCTGTCAGCGCATCGGCCTGAAACCCAGCCAGGTGGCTTTCGTTGGCGACGACATCCCCGACATCCCGGCCATCGAACTTGCGGGTCTTGGCGTCTGTCCCGCCGATGCTGTTGCAGAAGTTCGCACTGCCGCCGACTTCGTCTCCGCCTATAACGGCGGCCGCGGTTGCATCCGCGACCTTATCGAACGCGTTCTCAAGCCCCAGTCCCGCTGGCTTTTCGATCCCACCAACCCGTGGAAAGGTTCCCACCCGGAATCAATCACGAAATTCGCACAACAGACGGGAAGAAATGTTTGATAATTATACATTTACGTTGGCATCGGCGAGTCCGCGGAGGCGGGAGTTGCTGAAGGGGCTCGACATTTCTTTTACGGTTGAACCCGGTAAAGACGAGAAGGAAGCTTTCTCGGAAGGAATGCCCCATACCGCAATACCTGCCTTCCTGGCACGTCATAAATCTGAAACCTTCCATCGCAAACTCTCGCGGGACGAGGTCCTCATTACCGCCGACACACTGGTTTTCCTTGACGAGAAAATCCTCGGCAAGCCGCACGACCACGACGAAGCCGTCGCCATGCTCCGTGCCCTGTCGGGCCGCACCCATACCGTCACCACCGGCGTCGCCCTGCGCACCCGCGAACGGATGCACAGCTTCTCGGACACAACCGAAGTTGACTTCAAGGAGCTGATGGACAGCGAAATAGAATACTACATCGAACGATACCAGCCCTACGATAAAGCCGGTGCCTATGGGGTTCAGGAATGGATTGGCTATACGGGAATTACCGCAATCCGCGGCTCCTACTTTAACGTGATGGGCCTCCCTGTGCAGCGTCTCTACACAGAATTACGTGATTTCCTTTGCTCACGCGGATAAAGCGGTCGAACTCCTCTTCTGACGAGAAACGGAACCGGATCTGCGTGCGGCAACGCTGCGGAATATTGGTATTCATCAGCAGGTCGCCCGTCGTCTCATAATACTGATCCAGTCCATTGCCGTAAATCTTGACGATGCGGTAGCGGCCGCTCGGCACGCTGCCCGCGATGCCGATGCCCGAGTTCGACTCGAAATGCGAAGGAAGCCGGTATCCGTGCACCATCTTCAGCGGAATCGTGCAGTGCGCGAAGTCGACGGTCAGCTCCTTCCGGTTGGAAGAAGAGGGGTTTGCCATGAAAGCCTGCTCGCCGTACCGATAGTTGACATACATCATAGTCCAGAGCGCCGGAATGTCTCCTTCGCAGCCGGCCACGACGCCTTCATCATTCAGCATCGCGAGTGCCAGGCAAGCTGTAGTTTTACATGAGTTAAGGATGCCAAAACATTTGAGTGTAAGCGCGTTCAGTTCGTTGTCCAAACAGATTTTTTTGAGCGCTGCGTACATCTGGGCGGCGCGCCGAAGGTCTTCCGGCGTGCGATCGCCGGCAAGGAAGGCGCTCATCTTTTCGGCGATCTTTGCAAGCATCGGATCATCGTCCGGAACGGCCTCGAACGCCTCTTCCAGCTCTGAAAGGGGAATGTCCACGAACTTTACGCCATAGGTTTGCTCGACCGTTGAACGGTCGATGTCCGAAGCAATGAGCCAGCCGCTTGCGCCGCCTATCAGGCCGATGCGCTTACGGTCGAAGGCGCGCAGGAGGCTCTTGGAAAACTTGGGCAACGGCTCGGACGGCGAGGATAACTCCTGGGACGGACCTTCGCCGAACAGGACTTCGTTCATGTATGCGAAAAACTCAGGACCACAGTCCAGTGGAGCATTCATCAACAGGCTCTTGATGCCAAGTCGCGACAGGTAAGTGCGGATCTCGCACGAAGCGGCGAACGAATTGTGCAGGCCGTCGCAGAGCAGCAGCACCGGACGGGGGAGCGATTCTACGTAGTTGCGGAAGATTTCTTCCGTACCGCCGGTCGCAATGAAACACACGGTCTTGCAAGCGCCTTCATGGGGCAGTATGCGGCTGGCATAGCGGTTGCCGCCGTCGATGAGACTTTCGAGCCTCGGCGAGCCTGCGGCCAGTGCGGACGGGTAGGTAATTTCCAGGTCTGCAAAGCCGCGGATTCCGTCGAAAAGCGCCTTTCGGGAGTTCATGACACTCTCGTTGTCGTGGAGCATCGACGTGAAAATGACAAGATTGACCGTATTCTTCATAGTTACCTTCGTTTTGAGCGGATACAAAGTTAAGATTATTTCGATAAAATCATTACTTTTGCAAATTGCAACGAAGTTGAATCAAAAACCGAATATGGATATCTCTGCCAAATACGATCCCTCACAGACTGAGGACAAATGGTACCAGTACTGGCTTGAACACAAATTCTTCCATTCCGAGCCGGATGGACGTGAACCCTATGTCATCGTGATCCCCCCGCCGAACGTGACGGGCGTGCTCCACATGGGCCATATGATGAACAACACGCTGCAGGACGTGCTCGTCCGCCGCGCCCGCATGCTGGGCAAGAACGCCCTCTGGGTACCGGGCACCGACCATGCCTCCATCGCTACGGAAGCCAAGGTGGTGGGCCGCCTCGCCAGCCAGGGCATCCGCAAGCGCGACCTTTCGCGCGACCAGTTCCTGGAACATGCATGGAACTGGACCCATGAGCATGGCGGGATCATCCTCAAGCAGCTCCGTCGCCTCGGCGCCAGCTGCGACTGGGACCGCACGGCCTTTACGATGGATGATATCCGCTCCGAAAGTGTGCTGCGCGTCTTCTGTGACCTGTACGACAAGGGCTACATCTACCGGGGCCTGCGTATGGTGAACTGGGATCCGAAAGCCCAGACCGTGCTTTCGACCGAAGAGGTGATCTACCGCGAGGAGCAGTCGAAACTGTACTATTTGCGCTATTATGTGGCAGATGCAGATGTAAATCCGGTTGTCCCGACGGGACAGGAAGGCGAAGTCCTTCACCGCGACGGCGAGGGCCGCTACTATGCAGTGGTCGCCACCACGCGTCCCGAAACGATCATGGGCGATACGGCAATGTGTATCAACCCCAAGGACCCGAAAAACCAGTGGCTGCGCGGTCACCGCGTCATCGTCCCGCTGGTGGGACGTGAGGTGCCGGTCATCGAGGACCGCTACGTCGACATCGAGTTCGGTACGGGCTGCCTCAAAGTGACGCCGGCCCACGATGTGAACGACTACAATCTCGGCAAGATCCATAACCTCGAAAGCATCGACATCTTCAATCCCGACGGCACCATCAGCGACCAGTCTCCGATGTACGTGGGTCTGGATCGCATGGAGGTCCGCAAGATGATCACCAAGGACCTGACGATCGCCGGCCTGATGGAGAAGGTCGAGGAGTACGTGAACAAAGTGGGTTATTCGGAGCGCAACGCCGATACCGCCGTGGAGCCTCGTCTTTGCAAGCAGTGGTTCCTCGACATGAAGCACTTCGCAGAAATTGCGCTGCGTCCCGTGCTGGAAGGCGAGATCAAGTTCCATCCCGAGAAATATATCGGTTCCTACCGCCAGTGGCTGGAAAACATCCAGGACTGGTGCATCAGCCGCCAGCTGTGGTGGGGCCACCGCATTCCGGCTTATTACCTTCCGACCAAGGAAGGGGAGGAGGAACGCTTCGTGGTGGCGATGAACGCGCAAGAAGCGCTAGAAAAGGCGCGCCGGATCCCCGGTTACGAGCATGTGCATGCGAAGGATCTGCGTCACGACGAAGATGCGCTGGACACGTGGTTCTCCAGCTGGCTCTGGCCCATCTCGCTGTTCGACGGCATCCGCAACCCCGGTAACCCGGAAATCAAATACTACTATCCGACGTCCGACCTGGTGACGGCACCCGATATCATCTTCTTCTGGGTGGCCCGCATGATCATGGCCGGCGAGGAATATATGGGCGACGTGCCGTACCACAATGTGTATTTCACGGGCATCGTGCGTGACAAGCTGGGCCGCAAGATGAGCAAGCAGTTGGGCAATTCGCCCGACCCGATCGGCCTCATCGAGAAATATGGCGCCGACGGCGTCCGCCTCGGCATGCTGCTCTGCACCTCGGCCGGCAACGATATCCTGTTCGACGAAACGCAGGTGGAGCAGGGCCGTAACTTCTGCAACAAGATCTGGAACGCGTTCCGGCTCGTGAAGGGCTGGTCGGTGGCCGATGTGCCCCAGACCGACGCGTGCCGCGTGGCTGTGGACTGGTTCCGGGCTAAACTTGCCCAGACGGCCGCACAGACTCACCGCGACTATGAGAATTTCCGAATCAACGACGCGGTGATGGGCACTTACAAGTGCTTCTGGGACGATTTCTGCGCATGGTACCTCGAGATTGTGAAGCCTGTCTTCGTTGACGGCGTCCAGCAACCGCTTGACCGTGCGACCTATACGGCAACCCTCGAATTCTTCGACGAGCTGCTTCGAATGCTGCATCCAGTGATGCCGTTCATTACCGAGGAACTCTGGCACGCGCTTGAGAATCCGACGGAAGGCCGGACCATCATGTACGCGCAAATGCCGCTCGGTGGCGCATTCGACGAGAAGCTGGTCGAAGATTTCGCAACAGCCTGCGAAGTGGTCGTGGCTGTGCGTTCGATCCGCCAGGCCCGGAATATCGGCCCGAAAGAGCCGCTGAAACTCCTCGTGAAGGGCACTTTCCCGACCACGATGGAACCGATTGTCAAGAAGATGGCGTTCGTCAGCGAAATCCAGAACGTGGAAGCGTTCCCTGGAACGGGCGAGGTCTTTATGGTGGGCACCACGGAGTTCGGCGTGCCGCTCGACGGCATGATAGACGTGGCGGCTGAAATTGCCAAGACCGAGGCCGAAATCCAGCGGTACGAAGGCTTCCTCCGCGGCGTGAACGCGAAGCTCTCGAACGAGAAATTCGTTGCCAACGCACCGGCGCAGGTGGTCGAAACCGAACGCAAGAAACTGGCCGACGCAACCATGAAGATTGAAAATCTTAAGGAGCGTCTGGCTTCTTTGAAGAAATAGTTAAATCATTAAAACCGAGATACTATGACTGGTTTATTTGCAGTAATACTTCCGCTCGGCGTCATTGGTCCCTGGCAGTGGGTTATCATCGCGCTGGTCATCCTTCTGCTCTTTGGCGGCAAGAAAATTCCCGAGCTGATGCACGGACTGGGCAAAGGTATGAAGAGCTTCAAGGCCGGAATGAAGGATGCCGAAAAGGACATCCAGGAAATCAAGGCCGAGATCGTCAAGGACGAAGACGAAAAGAAGCCGGAGAAGAAGGAAACGAAGAAGGAGGAGTAGCGGCGGACCGTGGCTGAAGAGAAGCTCGACGAATCCAAGGACATGAGCTTCTGGGAGCACCTGGAAGCGTTGCGGCAAGGGCTGTTCCGTGTGGTTATCGCTCTGGTCGTCGCTTTCATCGTGCTGTTCTTCTTCAAAGATTTTCTGTTCGACAAACTGATCCTGGCGCCGACACGGCCGGATTTCTTCTTTTACCGCTGGTTCGGGATGGAGACGGGCCTGCAGCTCGTCAACATCGAACTTTCGACGCAGTTCATGGTCCACATGCGCGTTACGATGATGTGTGCGCTGATCGTGTGCTGCCCGTACATCCTGTTTGAGATCTGGCGGTTCATTGCCCCGGCGCTCTACCAGCGCGAAAAACGGGCTACGCGGCGGGCGTTCCTGTTCGCCTCGTTCCTGTTCTATCT
>Ga0310690_10009413_pt1 | contig 12246 bp, 10 predicted proteins | sample AusTroGonzalo_MG_2_FD_207661 | JGI IMG/M metagenome (GOLD analysis project Ga0310690, IMG submission 207661) | Bovine rumen microbial communities from tropical cattle in Woodstock, Queensland, Australia - Gonzalo_04 (v2) (version 2) | ecosystem: Host-associated > Mammals > Digestive system >...
ACTGACCTTCTACACTGGCATCGACAAGGTGCGTTTCAAGAACAGCGTGAAGCCTGGCGACACCGCCGAGGTGGAAGCCACGCTCACCTATCACCGCGCCAACATCTACATCTGCTCTGCCGTGCTTAGCGTAGGTGGCAAGATGTGCGTCAAAGGCGAACTTTCCTTTGCCCTCCTCCCCGACACGAGAAACAAATAATCTGACTATGGCAACAATTCAAGACAAGACAAGGGCACTAATCTCCTCCAAGATGAAAATCGCCGAAAGCGAAATCACGGAGGACAAGCACCTTTTCAACGATTTGGGTGCTGATTCGCTAGATTTCGTGGAGCTTTCCATGCTTCTGGAGCATGAGTTCAACGTAAAGTTCAGCGAAGAGGACACGGCCAAAGTCAAGACTGTCGGAGACTTGTACAAGCTTATCGAACACTATACAAAGAAATCATAACTAAAAGAAAATCATGGGATTATTAGACAATAAAGTGGCTCTGATTACGGGAGCTGGTCGTGGCATCGGCAAGGCTATCGCTATGCGTTTTGCCCAAGAAGGCTGCAACATCGCCTTCACCGATATCGCCTTGAACGATGTCGTTTTGGAAACGGAAAAGGAACTGAAAGCTCTGGGCGTTGAGGTCAAGGCTTACGCTTCCAACGCTGCAAATTTTGAGGAAACACATCAGGTCGTTGACCAAATCGTCAAGGACTTCGGTCGCATCGACATCCTCGTCAACAATGCGGGCATCACCAAGGATACTGCCCTCAAGCGCATGACCGAGGAACAATGGGATGCTGTCATCAATGTGAACCTCAAATCGGTGTTCAATTTCACCAAGGCCGTGCAACCCGTCATGTGGAAGCAAAATGGCGGCAGTGTCATCAACATGAGTTCGGTGGTGGGCGTTTCGGGCAATGCTAACCAGTGCAATTACTCCGCTTCGAAGGCCGGCATCATTGGCTTCACCAAGAGTGCGGCCAAGGAGATGGGCGTGCGCAACATCCGACACAATGCCATTGCTCCTGGTTTCATCATCACCGCTATGACCAATGCACTACCTGAAGACGTGCGTAAGGCCTGGGAAAGCCTGATTCCGCTGCGTCGCGGTGGCACTCCCGAGGATGTGGCCAACGTGGCGCTCTTCCTCGCCTCCGACCTCTCTTCGTATGTCACGGGACAGGTTATTCACTGCTGTGGCGGCATGAATTGCTAAGAAAACGAATTTTGAAAACGATAGCAGAAGGGAATGCCTCGCGTTTTGCGGGGCATTCTTCTTTTCCCAACAAAAAAATCCCGCTCCAAAGAATGGAACGGGATTTTTTTCATTGCAAGACTATTGATTACTCGATGGTCCAGGTCGAACCGCTGTTCAGCAGGTCGTCCATGTTGTGGATCTTCGAGGCGGCCTTCTCGTTGGCGATGACTTGGTCGAGGCTCTCGTTGAAAGTCGGGGCTTTCACGTCGCGGATGACGCCAATGGCCACGGGGAAATGAGGCGGCATCATGTGAGCCAACATCATGTGGAGACCCGTGTCCTCGATGGTCTTGTCGTGGACGAGAATGTCCTTCTCGGTGATGCCGTTCTCGCCAATGGTGACCACTTCGAGTTGGTTGCCATTCAAGCGGATACCCTTGTCACGGTTCTTGCCGAAGATGAGCGGCTGGCCGTGGACGCACTTCACCTGCATGTCGTCGCGGACATCCTTGCCAGTGATGTTCTCATGCACGCCGTTGGAGAAGATCATGCAGTTTTGCAGGACCTCGGTCACGGCGATACCATCGTGCTTGTACGATTCCATGAAAATCTCGCTCAGTTCCTTGGGGTTGATGTCCACGCCACGGGCAAAGAAGGTAGCCTTGGCACCGATGGCGAGTTCGCCAGGATTGAACGGGTCTTCGTAGGTACCTTGCGGCGAAGTCTTGGTCTTTGTGCCACGGAAGGTGCAGGGCGAGAACTGACCCTTGGTCATACCATAGATACGGTTGTTGAACAGGATCAAATTGATGTCGATGTTACGACGGCAGGCATGGATGAAGTGGTTGCCACCGATGGCAGTGCAGTCGCCGTCACCGGTGATCATCCACACGCTGAGGTTCGGGTTGGCCAGCTTCACGCCAGTGGCGGCAGCGGCGGCACGACCGTGGATGCTATGGAAACCATAGGTGTTCATGTAGTAGGGGAAGCGCGAGGAGCAACCGATGCCGCTGACGACGACGATGTCTTCCTTCTTCTTACCCAACTTCGGGAAAATGTCCTGAACGGCCTTCAAGATGGCGTGGTCACCGCAGCCAGGGCACCATTTTACCACCTGATCGCTTGCAAAATCTTCTTTTGTCAGCATGACTTCTTGTTCGATATTCTGATTTTCCATAGTCGTATTATTTTAAAAGGTCGTTAAACTTAGCCTCCAGCTCACCAATGGTGAACGGCAGACCCATTACCTTATTATATTGCTCGCACTTGTATTCCGGGAAGTTCATGCGCAGGTACTTGGCAAACTGGCCGCGGTTGATTTCGCAGACCACGATTTTCTTGTGACCTTGCAGCACTTCCTCGGTGTTGCGCGGCAACGGCATGATGTAGTCGAAGTGAGCGTGAGCGATGCTCTTGCCTTGCTCCATCATTCCCTCGACGGCGGTACGGACGGTTCCGAAAGTACCACCCCAGCTCACCACGAGCAGGTCGGCGTTCTTGTCGCCGTAAATCTCCTGCAGCGGAATGTCGTTGGCAACGCGAGCAATCTTCTCCTCACGAAGTTCGGTCATGATCTGGTGGTTCTCAGGATTGGTGGACAGGTTGCCCTTGCCGTTTTCCTTCTCCAGACCACCGACGCGGTGACGCAAGCCTGGCGTGCCCGGGATAGCCCATTCGCGGCGCAACCATTTTTCGTCGCGGCGATACGGCATGTAGTTCGGGTCGTCAGCCTTGGCCAAAGGCGGAGTGATAGAAGGCATCTCTGACATCTTGGGGATGCGGAACACCTCGGAGCCGTTACCCAGTGAACCGTCGCTGAGCATGATGACGGGGGTCATGTGCTCCATGGCGATACGGGCGGCTTCGTAAGCGGTGTAGAAGCAACCAGCAGAGCTGCGAGCAGCGATAACGACGAGCGGAGCGTCACCATTGCGGCCATAAAGAGCCTGCATCAGGTCGCTCTGCTCCATCTTGGTGGGCAGACCCGTTGAAGGACCGCCACGCTGCACATCGATGATCACCAACGGAAGCTCAGTCATCACGGCGAGACCCATGGCTTCGCTCTTCAGCGAAAGGCCAGGACCAGAGGTGGTCGTCACGGCGAGGCAGCCCGTGTAGGCAGCGCCGATAGACGACATAATGCCGGCGATTTCGTCTTCAGCCTGATAGGCCTTGACGTTGAGGTTCTTGTATTTGGTCAGTTCGGCCAAAATGTCAGTGGCAGGCGTGATGGGATAGGAACCGAGGAAAATCGGGCGACCCGACTTCTCGGAAGCAGCCATCAAACCCCAAGCGGCGGCGGTGTTACCCGTGATGTTGCGGTACTTGCCCTTTTCGAGGTCGGCGGCTTCCACACGATAGGTGTTCGTGAAGAGTTCCCAAGTGTCGGCGTAGTGATAACCAGCATCCAAAACGGTGCGATTGGCCTTAATCACTTGGTCCTTACCTTTGAACTTGGTCTCAAAGTAAGCATAGACGGTGTCGAGTTCGCGGTTGAAGAGGTACATCACGATGCCGAGGGCAAACATGTTCTTCGACTTGAGCATCGACTTGTTGTCCATGCCAAAATCTTTCAGAGCCTCTTTGGTGAGTTCCGAGATGGGAGCCTTGACAACCTGATAGTCGGCCAGAGTGCCATCGACAGTCGGGTCGTCATCATAACCGGCCTTCTCGAGGGCCTTCTCAGTCATCGAGTCGGAGTCGAAGATGATGATCGTGCCGGGACGGAGCCAGCGCATGTTCGCCTTGATGGAGGCGGGGTTCATGGCAACCAACACGTCGCAGAGGTCGCCTGTGGTGTGAACCGGTTTGTGTCCGAAATGCACCTGAAAGCCAGAGACACCAGCCACCGTGCCTTGCGGCGGACGGATTTCAGCCGGATAGTCCGGGAAGGTGGCGAAATCGTTTCCGGCAAATGCTGTGGAGTCCGAAAATAGATTTCCGGTAAGTTGCATACCATCGCCCGAGTCGCCAGAGAATCTGATAACGACATGTTCAAGGGCTACAACCTTACTTTTTGCTGTCATAATTATCTGATTTAATGATTTAAGATTTCAAAATTTCAAGATTCAGGATATTGCAATCAGCTATCAACATTCAACATTCAAAGAGTTTGAAGGAAGCCGTTGGCTGACGGCATTTAAATTCGGTGCAAAGATAGGCATTAAATAGGTGCAAACCGAAAGTTTTCCGTTTTTTATTTTCTTTTTAGAAACAACAATCTAAAAAGTTTAGTTTCAAGCAATTGACCAATATTCTTATTTAGAACGAGTAAAAATTTCCGATTGTGGGCGTTTGGAATGAAAGTTGTAGTATTTTTGCGGCACAAAACCAACTCAACAAACGGAAAACTAACTTAAAAACTTATCATTATGGCTTACAAAATCACTGATGCCTGCGTTGCTTGCGGCACTTGCATTGACGAATGCCCTGTGGGCGCTATCTCGGAAGGCGACATCTATGTCATCGACCCTGACACCTGCGTTGGTTGCGGCACTTGCGCCGGCGCTTGCCCGAACGAAGCAATCGTGGAAGACTAATCCTAACGAAAACACTGCATTAAAAGAGAAAGAGCCTGTCAAAAACAGGCTTTTTTCAATTTTTTTGGCACTTTATGCAAGTTTGGCAAAGTATTTGTTTATCTTTGCCTCGTTCTTTGAAGCAAAACACTTAACAAACCTAATTATTAACTTAAACACATTAAAAATGAAAAAATTAGCTTTGGCACTTGTGTGCCTCGTCAGCGTTGCTTTCTTTGCAAGCTGTAACCCGGAAGGTCAACCTTCAATCGCCATCCTGCAAGAGGAAGGTTACGTTCAAGACGGTGATGTGGTGGACATCAACACCGACTTCAACTTTGGTTTTGTAATGGCTTCCAGCCCCATGACTAACAAAGAGCTTTCCAGCCTCACCATTAAAATTGGCGACGAAGAGTCTGAAACAATCGCTCTTACTGGCTACGAGTACACGTACAGAGGCACTTTGAAGTATGAACTCACCGCCAAAGAAGAAATCATCGGCGAAGCTACTATTTATGCCACCGTTACCGATGTCGCGGGCGAAACTGCCTCCATTTCTATCAAACTGAGCATCAACCAGCCCGCTCAGCAGCTGGTGCCCACCGCGTTCACTTGGAACAGACATGGCGGCAACGATGGCACTGGCCTTGACGAATTTGGCTTGAAATGGGAAAAGAACGTTGCCAAGGCTATCTACGCCGTAATCGAGCCTGTTGAAGGCGCTACCCTGTACAAGTTCGACCCCAGCGTGTGGGATGCTACCACTACCGATGTTGAAAAGGCTGCCCTCTTCAGCGAGGCTACTCCCGCCGATCCTCAACAATGGAAGGAATTCAACGTTGCTGGCGCCATGACTCAAGAATTTGATGTTGTTTTGGGAACCACCTACAATGGTGAAAACCATCTCATCCATATCACCAAAGGCACCTACTATACCTTCAAAGGTACTGATGCCACCATCGAAGGCGAAGCCAAATAAGAAATCACAAATTTCATAACACCTAAGAAAGGTGCGTCAAAATGGCGCACCTTTTGTTTTTGCCCAAATATGGGGTCAAAATCATAGATTTGGGTAAAATTCTATAGGAAATCACCCAAATGTGGTATTTTTACATCACATTTGGGCGATTTTCTTGCATTGTTCCAAAAAGATTGTCTATCTTTGTCCGCAAAACAACGAATCCATGGATACCTTCATCGGACGGAAACGCGAAATGGAAGAGCTGGAACGCTGCATGAATTCCACTCGGTCAGAGTTCGCTGTCATCTACGGCAGACGCAGGGTCGGCAAAACCTTCCTCGTGCGCAACTTCTTCCACGACACTTACACATTCTATTATGTGGGTGCCCACAAGAAATCACAAAAGAAACAGCTAGAAAACTTTGCGAAAGCACTTTCCAAATACGGCACCTTCCATGAAACGCCCAAGTTAGACAACTGGAGTGAAGCTTTCGATGCCCTCATCCAACTTTTAGAACAAAGCCAAAGCGAGCGAAAAGTCCTCTTTTTCGACGAAATGCCGTGGATTGACAACAAAACCAGCGATTTCGTTGATGCCTTGGAATACTTTTGGAACAGCTGGGTGGCCACTCGTGACGACATCGTGCTCATCGCATGTGGTAGCGCAACCTCTTGGATGGTTGACAAACTGATTGCCAACCAAGGAGGGCTCCACAACCGCATCACACGGCAAATCTACATCGCTCCGTTCACGCTCAACGAATGTCAGCAATACCTTGAAAGCAAAGGTTTTGGCTGGGACTATTACCAAATCATCCAGTGCTACATGGTGTTGGGAGGTGTGCCTTATTACCTCAGCTTACTCGAACCTAGCCTCAGTCTGCCACAAAACATTGACGCACTGTTTTTCGCCATCGGCGGACGGCTCAGTGATGAATTCGACGAGCTATACAACTCGCTTTTCTCGAAAGCCGACCGTTATGTTGCCGTTGTCAGAGCCTTATCGGCCAAACGCGAAGGCATGACACGATCCGAAATAGAAACCGCATCAGGACTTTCTGGCGGCAACCTGACTCGTATCCTGAAAAACCTTCAGCGCTGCGATTTCATTATGAAATTTAGCCAGTTTGGCTGCAAAAAGAAAAACACAATCTACAGAATATCTGACTTTTATACACTATTTTACTTCCGATTCATCGAAAACAACGACGACAAAGACCACGAGTTTTGGATGCACAACTTCATGACAAGAAGTGTGGAATCATGGGAAGGGTTCACTTTCGAATTGGTCTGCCTCAAGCACCTCAACCAAATTAAGAAAGGGTTAGGCATTTCAGGCATTGCAACGACGGCCTCCTCATGGCGGGTTGGTCCCGTTCTTGACAACAACGGACAAGTCGTGCGCCGTGGAGCACAAATCGACCTTATCATTTCACGCATTGACAAAATGGTTCACCTTTGCGAGATGAAATTTGCCTCCAAACCCTACACCATCACGAATGACTACAAAGAAAAGCTGAATGAGCGGATGATTATCTTCCGCGACGAGACCAAGTCTCCACTCAAATTAGTTCACACCATGATAACGCCCTACGGCGTGACCAAAGGCAAACAATACGGCATCTTGCACAGCGAAATTACCGCAAAAGAATTGTTCGATGATTGAGAAAATCGCCCAAATGTAGAATCAAAACCATAGATTTGGGTAAAATTCTATAGAAAATCACCCAAATGTGGTATTTTTACATCACATTTGGGCGATTTCAATCATTATTGTGGCCGCCACGGTGTGACAAATTTTGCGGCTGCCACAATGTGACAGCCCTACAGATTATTCTGCTAGGGCGTGACTGATTTTTCGGTTTATTTTCAATAGGCGTTTTTCATCCAATTTGATTACTTTACGGTCATAGGTCATTAGGCCGTTCAGCTCGGTCTCGCAGTCAGTGGTCTGGGTATAAACTGCTGCCGAAAAACCTTGGAAAACCATCTTGTAGAGCTGATTAGCATACTCAACGTAGGTGTCGGTCACTTTCTCTTCGCTGTCGAATTCCACATAACCCCAACCTTGGTCTTTCACCCAAGTGTGGCCTTCCACCTTGCGCCCGATACCGCCATATTCGCCCAAGACGGTGGCACGCATCGGATCGTAAAGCACCATCTTCGGCTCGGGATAATGGTGCAAGTCGAGGATGTCGCCGCAGGTGTAGAAATTGCCTCCCGATGCAGGATTCACCAAACGCGACGGGTCGAGTTTCTTGGTCATTTCAACGATTTCGGGAGTCTTGAATTGTCCCCACGACTCATTGAACGGCACCCAAACGCCAATGCAAGGTTGAGATTTCAAACTATTGATAATCTCTGTCCACTCCTTCTTATAGCATTCTTCCGATTCTGCGGTGCGCAAGCTCTCGGGACCATCATAGTATTGCTCTGTCTGCCACGCTGGACCACGACCGCCACTGGGCATGTCCTGCCAGACAATCAGTCCGAGACGGTCACAATGGTAGTACCAACGGGCTGGCTCCACTTTCACGTGCTTGCGAATCATGTTGAAGCCCAAGTCCTTGGTTTTCTGGATGTCGTAGGCCAATGCCTCGTCAGTGGGCGCTGTGTAAAGACCATCAGGCCACCAGCCTTGGTCGAGCGGACCAAAATGGAAAATCGGGAGTCCATTCAAGGTGAGGCGCACAATACCGCTGTCGTCACGTTGTGTGCCAAAACTGCGCATGGCGAAATAGCTTTCCACCGCATCAATGACTTTCCCTTTGCGCAACACGCTGACTTTCATGTCATACAGAAATGGATGGTCAGGCGACCAGCGCAAGAAATCTTCTGGCATATCGACTTCCACCTTCTGCCCGTTGATGGACTTGCCCGTTGCCACCTTCTGTCCTTCATACGACACTTCCACTTGATAAAGGTCGTCCTTGGTCAGGTTGGAGAAATTGACCTCCACGCTAACCGTCGCCTTATTAAAATCGGGCGTAGTGACGAGGTTTTGGATGTAGTCTTCGGGAACATTTTCGAGCCATACCGTTTGCCAGATGCCCGTCACGGAAGTATAGAAAATGCCGCGCGGCTTGATGACCTGCTTGCCATGCGGGATATAGCTGCTGTTGGTTGGGTCCCAAACGCGAATCACCATTAAATTTTGCTTGTCATTCAAGGCTTGTGTGATATCGAAAGTGAAAGGCGTGTAACCACCTGTGTGCGAACCTACTTTGATGTCGTTCACCCACACATCCGTCATCCAATCGACAGCACCGAAATGCAACAGGACACGACCATTTTTCCAATTGTTCGGCACGGAGAAAGTCTTCTGATACCACAAAGCACTATCAGGCCCGACCTCTTTTTGCACACCCGAAAGCGATGATTCGATGCAAAACGGCACGAGAATGTCGCCTTCATACTTTTGCGGAGCCTTCTCCCCTTTCGGCACGACGGCATATTGCCACAATCCATTGAGATTCTTCCAATCGGGACGCACCATCATTGGGCGCGGGTACTCGGGCAGGGCGTTTTCGGGAGAGACTTGTTCCGCCCATTCCGTTTTGATTTTGTCGCCAGCGGGAGCGTATTGCGCCATAGCGGCTGTTGTTACGAGCATTGAGATTAGTAGAAGTTTGATTTTCATTTGTTTATGTTTTTTTAGACTATGGCTTATAGCCTCTGGCCTCTGGCAGCTTTCATATAGTTGAATATTCAAACTTCTTGTAAAAGTTGCCATAGGCCATCAGCCATAGGCCATAGTCAATATTCTGTATTTATTATTCTTCATTCATTTCCTTCATAAACGCATCGCAAGCAGAAAGCAAACTTTGAATCGTGTTTTGAAGAAGTGCTTCCATATCAGGGACGGTATCGAGTCGTTGCTCGTAGCACATCCATATCGAAGCACCTTTTTCCTTGCCGTCCTCGAATTCATAAAGCACTGCCTTCACCACCTTGTAATTCCAGTTGATGGTGTTACACGCCATGATGGCCTGTGCGAAATTGGCATCCGTCACGTCAAAGATCCCTGGCAACGTCAAGCGGAAAAACATGGGGTCTTCCCTATCGTTCCATAACAGGAAATTCCAACCTTGGAAAGTGAAATTCAGCCCCAAGTCGCTCTTTTTCGTAGCAATGCCCTGCGACTTCAAGCATCTCGAAACCAGCCCATTGACCGTCATAATAATCAGTTTTTGTTGAAACCGATACGCGTCTTGGTGGAGTAGGTCGGGTTCTTGTATTTCAACACATCGACGAGAATCTTCTGCGAAATCGGGACATCATTATATGCGGCAGTCATGGCGGCTTCATTGACGGCTTCCGTAATGTCGCCCGCATTGAAATCGTCCGACATTCTGGCCAACTCATCAAAATCCAATTCCTCGCAGGGTCGGTCTTTCAGATGGTCCATGAAGATATCCTTACGCGCCTCAAAATCAGGCTGCGGCACGTAAAATACGCGGTCGAAGCAACCCACACGCATGATGGTCTGATCGATGAGGTCAGGGCGATTGGTGGTGGCCACGACAAGCAGACCTTTTTTCGAGCACTCATTCATCATACCATACAATGCCGAAATCTGTGGCGTGACGTTCTCCTCTCCTTCGGAATTGGGATTTGGAGCAATGAATTCCAACTCATCGAAACAAAGCACGAACGGCGCCTTAAGTTCTGCGGCATCAAACACTCGTTGTAAATTGTCAAGAACCCCATCTTTATAGATATGTCCCATCTCCACACCTTTGATGATGGTATAATTAAAGCCCAATTCCTCTGCAAAGCTCTCAAGCACAAGGCTTTTTCCGCAACCTGGAGGACCATAAAGCAACACGCCATTGATGGCCGGCAACTTGTATTGTTTGGCTTTCTCGGGATTTTGCAAAGCAAAAATCACCTCTTTGCGAAGCTGTTCCTTCAGCTCATTGCGTCCCGTGACATTGTCGAAACCGCTGCCCGAACCTTTCTTGATTGTAATGGTCGGACCGCTGTTGTCAGGGCTTGGCACATCAGGTTGAGGCGCAGTGTCTGGCCCTTCTCCCACTATACGTTTCGCAAGTTCGGGCATCACCTGCTCCAACAAGTCTTGCGCAAACTCTGCAGCCGACGCGAAACGATCTTCAGGATTCATCGCCAAGGCTTTCAGCAAGATAGCCTTCATATAATCAGGAAGTTGCAAATCCTCCGTTTCCAAAACCAGATCATGCTTCCTCGCTTTCTTCACTGCATCCGCGATTTTTTTCTTGTCGCCTTCAAAAACCCTCAAATCCATTACCTCCCACGGCGACTTGCCAAAAATCAAGAAATACAGAAGTGCGCCTGTGGAAAAAATGTCGCTTTTCACCGTATAGACCGCACGGAAAGTCTCGGGAGCGCGAAAATACGGCATCAAGTCTTCAACAACGAAAGTCGGGCGGCCTTTGACCATGTAAGAGATGTGTCCCAAATCAATGATGGTGGGCATCAACATGCCGTCTTCCAATTCCTGAAGCATGATGTTTGAAGGGCGTATATCATTGTGTATCAATGCACGAGAATGGATAAACGCCAATCCACTCAAGACACAGAGTGTGATTTGCACCGCGTCCTCAAGGTCGAAACGACCTTCGTTCCTGACAGCATCCAAAAGCAAGACACCGCGATAGAATTCCGTCACAAGATAATGATATACCGCGTTTCCCTTATGCACCTCGCCGTTATCGACATAGCGGATGACATTTTCGTTCTCGTCGGTATTCAGTTCCTTGCAAAGTTGGATTTCATAGACCTCCTTGCCCTCGAAAAGCTGCTCACGGGGAATGTTACGGAAGTCGTAAATCTTCATGAAATACATCATGTCGTCGGGGCCAAGCACCGTATAGGATTCGGCCACAGCACCTTTCTTTATAAACGAATGAATGACATACTTGCCAATCTTTTCACCTTTCTTGAATGTTTCCATAGTGACAAATTTATTGGGCAAAGGTCACGATTTTTTTCGAAACAGACAAGAGGAAAGCACAAAAAAGGACAAAAAGGATTTCGCTTTAATACTTACTTCTTATTAAATGCCTCCAAGACCCTTGCTGAATAAGTCTTTGAAACCGGAATGGACTCCAGCCCTTCGCGCTCGAAGTCGATGACAAAACCGTCAGCCTCGTTGTGAAGCACACTCACCTTATTAATATTAACGATGTAGGAACGATGGCAGCGCATCAAACTACTGGAATCCACACAGTTGTCCTCGATGGTCTTCATCTTGCAGCGCAACATATAGCTCGCAATGGCACCGCTACGTTGGTAAAACACGTTGATGTAGTTGTCCTCGGCCTTAATATAATAAAGGTTGTCGAGCTTGACGGACAGTTTCAGGTTTCCATTGTTGTCCATCAGGTTGATGATTTCGGTGTGCTCAGGCATCACCTCATCATCCGATTCTACCGTATCGCTCTTGGTGAGCATGAGTTTTTGGCGGGTATCCTGAAGGAGCATAATCAGATCGGTGATGGTATAAGGCACTGCCAAAGCGATAAAGGTGATAAGCAGACTTTTGGCAAAAATATAAACGAAACTATATTCCGTCGCTTGTATTTGGAAATAAGA
>Ga0310690_10009414_pt1 | contig 12246 bp, 6 predicted proteins | sample AusTroGonzalo_MG_2_FD_207661 | JGI IMG/M metagenome (GOLD analysis project Ga0310690, IMG submission 207661) | Bovine rumen microbial communities from tropical cattle in Woodstock, Queensland, Australia - Gonzalo_04 (v2) (version 2) | ecosystem: Host-associated > Mammals > Digestive system >...
GTGGGCAATCACCTCTTCACACTCCTGCTTGGCAATCTCGTACATCTTTGCTGGAGCCAGGTCGGCGTCCTTCGACAGACGGTATCCGTCGCCACGCAGACCATAACCACCTGCATAGAGAGCCAGGCGTGCACGCAGAGCCTTTACAAAGTCTTTGTTCACGCGCTCGGTAGTCTTGGTGATAGCATTCTCATTAGCCCAGTAGCAATAGTCCTCAGCCTCTTTCAGGTCGGCCAGCAGCTGCTTATAGATCACGTCACGGTTAGTACGTGGCAGATACATATTCTCTGAGTTGTTGGGCTCGAAACGTGCAGGTACGTCACCCCAGGCCTTAATCAGGTCGTTATAGATCACGGCACGCAGTGTGAGAGCCTCGCCCAGCAGATGGCGCATGTTGGCATTCTCCTCGATATTACCGTAGGTGCGGATACCCTTGATAGCCAGATTAGCACGCTCAATACCCTCGTAGAACTTAGCGTAGGCATTGTTGGTGGTGTTCATCTGTCCGTTACCAGCCTGAGTGCTGTAGTTCCACAGGCTCTGCTTGTCGCTTATGCGGTCGGCATACGATGGTGCATTTCCCCATTCCACGTCGGTGTTAACACCGTAGTAGGGCAGGAAACGTCCGCGGTATGAGTTGGTCTCACCGAACGATACGTGTATTGACATTACCTCCGACTCGGCCAGAGAGTAAGTAGCGAATACCGATGATTCGTCGAGTGTTGAGATGCTGGGAGCATCCATATCGCACGAGGCCAGACCTACCAGCGACATTGAGAGTATAGCTAATTTTATCTGATTCTTCATATTCTTGTCCTCCTTCATTTTAGAAATTCAAATTCAAACCTACAACGAACTGGCGGCTACGTGGATAACCAGAGTGGTCAACACTTGGAGTCAGAGCAGTACGGCGGTAGCAGTCTGATTCAGGATCGAAACCGCTATAACCGGTGATAGTGAACACGTTGTAAGCTGTTACGTAGAAGCGCAGGCTGTTGATGCCGGCACGCTTGGTGAGGGCAGCTGGAATAGTATAACCCAGCGACAGGGTGTTCAGACGCAGGAACGATGCATCCTCGAGGGCCCAGTCGGTCAGTACCATCTTGCTCATGTATGGGCTCCACATGGTGGTGTTGGCGTTGAGCTGTGCCAGGCGTGCTGGGTCGTTGCTCAGCAGACCAGTCTCTGGATCCAGGTTGGTCCAGCGCTTACCCATCTCCATCTCAGTGCTCATGCTGCGATACTGGTACTTTGAAGTAGAGGTATACTCAATCTTGTTAGCGTTGTAAACCTTGTTGCCAATGCTGTAGTTGAAGGCAGCGCTCAGGTCGAAGCCGTAAGCATGTCCGCTGAGCGTGAATCCTCCGAATGCATCAGGGTTCACATCGCCCAGTACCTCAACATCGTTCTCGTAAGTCACGTATCCGTCGCCATCGAGGTCCTTCAACTTGAGTGAACCTGGACGGATGGTGCCTACTACCGATGTAGCATCAGCTACGCCATCCTTCAGGATCCAACCTTGTTTCTCATCGTAACCAGCGAAGTCGCTCACCTCGTATCGGCCGTTGCCATCCAGACGGTAACCCATTACCTGTCCCAGAGGATCGCCTACAGAGATCCAGTAGTCGTTACCGATTTCGGTTGATGCCCAGTTGGTGTTCCAACCAAAGTCGTCCATCACGCCGAGGCTCTTAACCTTGTTCTTGTTCAGACCGATGTTACCGCTGATGTCGATACCCCAGTGCTTCTGGTTCACTGCATGCCAGGTGAAGCTGAACTCCAGTCCCTTATTCTCAGTCTTACCCATGTTGCGATACTGGTTGTCGTAACCTGTACCACCTACAGGGAACTGGATGAGCAGGTCCTTAGTCGTGTTCAGATAAGCCTCGATGGTACCGTTCAGCTTGCCACCGAAGAGTGTGAAGTCCAGACCCACGTTACGTGTGATGGTGGTTTCCCATTTCAGGTCGGGGTTAGCCATGGTCTTCGAAGGAGCCCAGTATGATGAGATACCGTTCACCCATGCAGTAGAGCTGGCGCCGTAAGTCTGTACCAGCTGGCCTACAGGGATATTGTTATTACCAGCAGTACCATAGCTGAAGCGCAGTTTCAAGTCGTCGAGCCACTTCTCAGTACCCTTCATGAATGGCTCAGAAGAGATACGCCAAGCGATAGCAGCTGATGGGAAGTAACCCCAGCGGTTCTCCTTAGCGAACTTAGAAGAAGCATCGGCGCGGAATGTAGCGCTCAGCAGGTAGCGGTCTTTGAAGTTATAGTTTACGCGTCCGAAGAATGACAACAGCTTGTCGTCGGCGCTGTAAGCATCGTCGATAGAGTAGGGCACACCCTGAGTGGTGAGCTTCCATGCTGTAGCAGCATCAAAGTCGGTTGGGAATCCGTGTACCTCATCGGTGTTAGTACGATTCTTGGTAATCACGTACTCATGACCCACCATCATGTTCAGACTGTGGTCCTCGCTGTTCAGCAGTTTCTTGAAGTCGTAGTTGATGGTGTTGGTATTGCGGAAGCGGTGACGGTTAGTCGATGTCAGTCGGATGGCTGGCATGTTCTGGTTGTCAACAGCTGGTACGTTCTTAATATAATAGGTGGTCAGACCCCAATAGCGCTGGTCGTAGTTGGTATAGTCATCATAACCGAACTCAGTGCGCAGTTTCAGGTCCTTGTAAACCTCCCAGCCAAAAGCACCAGCCAGGTTCAGGTTCTTGCGCTCCTTCTTCTGGTCGTTGTCGCTCTGTGCTACGATAGGATTGTAGAGGTTACCCAGATCATCGTCGGCAGCACCGGCTGATGGATCAAGGTTCTTGATGGGGAATGGGCTGTAGATAACAGCGTAGCGCAGACGACGGTCAGAGTCGTACACACCGGTAGCATCCTGTGCACCACCACCGCGAATGTCGGTATCAGCATAGCGTGCCTGGAAGTCCAGTGTGGTATGCTTGGTAGGCTTGGTGTTCAGTTTCAGGCTGAAGTTATCACGCTTGAAGCTTGAACCTATCTGGATGGCCTTATCGTTCATGTGAGCATAGCTGAATGCATACTTGATATTCTCGGTACCACCATTGATATTGATATTGTGGTTAAAAGTATGACCAGTGCGTCCGTAAACCAGATCCTGCCAGTCGTTGGTGGCAATATTGTCGTACATATCCAGATCCTGGTAGTTTCCGAAGTAGTCGGTGTACGATGAAATCTTCTCTGGGTCGTTGTTGTTCTTCAGCAGAGCCAGCTCATACTGCCATGTAGCGTAGTCACGTGCACTCAGCACATCCTGCTTTTTGGCAATCTTCTTCCAGCTGTAGTAAGCGTTGTAGCTCACCTTGGTCTTTCCTTCCTTACCGCTCTTGGTGGTCACCAGGATAACACCGTTAGCACCACGGCTACCGTAGATGGCTGTTGATGATGCATCTTTCAGTACGGTGATGTCCTCGATGTCGTTGGCAGGGATATCGCTGATGGTCTCAACGGGGAATCCGTCAACAATGTAGAGAGGGTCGTTGCTCTGGGTGATAGAACCACCACCGCGCACGCGGATCTTTACTTCAGCGTCGGGCGAGCCTTCGGTCGTTGTTACCTGCACACCTACCATCTTACCTGTCAGCGCTTCCGAAGCGTTAGCTACGGGCACTGCCTGCAGGGTCTCGCTGTTTACGGTAGCAACCGATCCGGTCAGATCCTTCTTTTTCACCGAACCGTAACCGATAACAACCACGTCGTTCAGTGTGGTGTTGTCGTCTTCCATAACTACCTTCATGTTGTTGCTGGCATTCACGGTCTTAGCCTTCATGCCAATGTAGGTAATCACGACCTGCTTGCTGTTTTGCAGCTTCAGCTCGAAGTTACCGTCGAAATCGGTAATGGTAGCATTCTTTGGACTACCTTTCTCTACAACTGTAGCACCGATAACGGGCTCGTTAGTTGAGTCAAAAACCTGACCTTTCGCAATCGTCTGTGCCAGCACCTCGGGGGGAGCCAGTACGAAGAATGCTGCTAAGAGACAGAGTTTAAACAGTCTTCTCATTGCTTGATTCATACGTTTGTTTTTAAGTTATTAATTATACTAGTTTGACTTGATTTCTTGGTGTTATTAGTCACTAAATTGCTGCAAAATTAGATAAAATTTTGTAAAATTCAAACTTTTCTTTATGTTTTTGCGAAAATAGTCACGTAAACGTTTTCGAGCGTAAACGATTGCGTTCGCTTTATATTATAATAAGGTGAATAGTGCGCAAATTTCTTCTTACTTTTGCATCCGATAATAACTTTTAACGTGATGAAACTGAAACAATTAGCACTCCTCATTGCCGTTGCCCTGCCCCGCTTGGCTGCGGCTACCGTATATACCGTTGGCCCTGGCGACAATCTTGCTACAGCCATCAGTCAGCTCCGTGCTGGCGACGAGCTCTATCTCGCCGATGGACAGTACGATCTTACCTCCAATCTCAAAATCAACTGCTCGGGCTCTGCCTCAGCCATGATTACCATTGCTGCCGCCGAGGGGGCTAACCCCGTACTCGATTTCCGTGGCGAGGCGCTGGGCACCAATGGTGTAACCGTTGGTGGAAATTACCTGCATATCCGCAATCTCACCATCCGCTATGCCGGTAAGAAGGGTATCTGGCTCGAAGGCGCTCGGTATTGTGTCCTTGAGCATCTGGATGTTTACGGCTGTTGTGACTCTGGTATCCAGCTGCGTAGCGGCGGTCATAACACCGTAGTGAACTGCGACTCACATCATAACTTTGACTATCAGAATAATGGTGGCAATGCCGATGGCTTTGCCGATAAGCAGGGTGATGCCTGTGCCGGCAATGTGTATATCGGCTGTCGTGCTTGGAATAACAGTGATGATGGATGGGACTCCTATGAGCGCGTCACCAGTGGCACGCCTACCGTCTATATCAACTGCATCGCCTATAACAACGGACCTGCTAGCTTCAATCTCTCGCAGCATCCCCGTGTGTTAGGTGTCGATGCCGCTCGTTTTGAGAGTGCCGACCTATCTCAAATCAGTAATGACGGCAATCCCAATGGTTTCAAGTTAGGCGGTAAGGGCACCGTGCATCATACTGAACTCTATCGCTGTTTGGCAGTAGGTCACCGCTCCAAGGGGTTTGATCAGAACAACAATGCCGGCACCATGAAGATTGTCAACTGCACCAGCTATGCCAACAAACTTAACTATGGTTTTGGCAACGACTATGCTTATACCCTCGATATTCATAACTGTATCGGTCTCGATCCCACCGAGAGCAACTTTAAGTCGCATGCCAGCGGCACCGTCACCCAGAGCCATAACTCCTGGCTCGATGGCTTCGCTGCCACCGATGCCGATTTCGAGAGTCTTGATGTAGAGGGGCTGTTACTTGCTCCACGTAATGCCGATGGTACCCTGGCCGAGACATTGCTGTTGCACCTCAAGCCTGCTGCCACCCACCTGATTGATAAAGGCATGGTTTACGTCCCAACACAGTTCGAGGGCGATGCCATTGCCAGCTATGTCAGCTATCAAGGCACCGCCCCCGATCTGGGTTGTTATGAGACAGATGGTTCTGCATCTGCTATTTCCGACATCATTGATGATGCCAAAGCGTTGAATCCTTCGCTCCCTATCTTCAATCTCCAAGGCCGCCGTGTCGATTCGACCTATCCCGGCCTCAAAATCCAGAACGGCCGCAAGTTCGGTTCCGTCCGTTAGATGCTCTCGGCTATGCTCTGCAGCACATAGTCCAGTATCTCTGGTGTGTGAGTCTCCGATATGAAGTTGCCTTCAAACTGCGACGGACTCACATAGATGCCGCGGCTGAGCATATTCCGGAAGTAACGTGCGAAGCGCTCCTGATTGCTGCGCTTCGTATCTTGGAAGTTGTTCACAGGCTGGTCGTTGAAGAACAGAGTGAACATCGAACCGCAACGGTTCAGCTGAATTCCCTTACCCGCTATGATCTGTTCCAGTTGGGCTATGAAGTTATCACTCTTAGCCTCCAGTTCTTCATAGAATCCCGGGCGCGCCAGTTGTGTCAGCGTCTCGATACCGGCAGCCATCGCTACAGGATTGCCACTCAGTGTGCCGGCCTGGTACACTGGTCCGTCGGGTGCCAGCACCTTCATGATGTCCTCTCTGCCGCCGAAGGCTGCTGCAGGGAATCCGCCACCCACAATCTTTCCTACGGTCGTCATGTCGGGTGTGATACCGAAGCGCTGCTGTGCTCCGCCTCGTGCCAGTCGGAAACCGGTAATCACCTCATCGAAAATGAGTATGGCTCCGTGCTTCTCCGTCACCTCGCGTGTCGCTTTCAGGAACGACTCTGTAGGCACCACCACACCCATGTTACAGGCCACGGGCTCCAGTATGAGTGCTGCCACTTGGTCACCATGCTCGTCGAAGAACCGGCGTAGCGCCTCCTCGTCATTGTAGGGCAATACGGCTGTATACTTCACGAATCCCTCGGGCACACCTGCCGACGAGGCATTGGAAATAGTGGCTACGCCTGACCCCGCCGATACCAGCAGGTGGTCGGCATGGCCATGGTAGTTGCCTTCAAACTTCACCAGGATGTCACGTCCCGTAAAGCCGCGTGCCACACGGATTGCCGACATGGTTGCTTCGGTACCGCTGTTCACAAAGCGCAGTCGTTCCATCGATGGGATGGCCTCGCGCACCTTCTCTGCCAGTGTTGTCTCCGCCAATGTCGGTATACCGTAGCTGCTGCCTCGGCCCACAGCGTCGATGGCAGCCTGAGTCACGCGCTCATTGTTATGTCCCAGGATAAACACACCCCACGACATACAGAAGTCGATGATGCGGTTATCATCGATATCAGAAAAGTAGGCCCCTTTGGCCTCGCGCACAAAGAGAGGCGTGGTACCCACACTCTTCAGTGCTCTCACCGGACTGTTCACACCACCGGGAATCACCTTCAACGCCTGTTCGAAGGCCGCTGCTGACTTTTTGCGTTCGTTTATGCCCATTTCTGCATGTATTCTTTAGCGTAATACGATATGATGTACTGTGCGCCTGCGCGCTTGATGGCGATGAGACTCTCGAACACCACGCGCTGCTCGTCGAGATAGCCCAGTTTGGCTGCTGCCTTCAGCATCGAGTATTCGCCACTTACCTGATAGGCCACCATAGGCACCTGTGGGAATCGCTCCACGCCGCGTGCTATCATGTCCAGATATGGCATGGCTGGCTTCACCATCGTCCAGTCGGCTCCCTCCTCTATGTCGGCTGCTATCTCTTCCAGTCCTTGGTCGTGGGTACGGTAGTCCATCTGGTAAGTTTTGCGGTCGCCGAAGGCAGGAGCTGAGTCGGCTGCATCGCGGAAAGGACCGTAGAAGGCCGATGCGTACTTGGCAGAGTAAGCCAATATCTTACACTTGTCGCGCAGTCCGGCCTCCACCAGTCGGTTATGCAGTGCCTCTATCTGTCCGTCCATCATGGCCGATGGAGCTACGAAGTCAGCACCCGCCTTGGCGTGTACATAAGCCATTTCAGCCAACAGGGGCAGGGTAGAGTCGTTCTCCACATCGTGGTTGTGCAACAGTCCGCAGTGCCCGTGACTGGTGTATTCGCATAAGCATACGTCGGTGATGACGCATACCTCTGGCTGAGCAGCCTTGATAGCCTTTACGGCACGGCATACCAGTGCGTCTTCGGCATAGGCCAGCGATCCTCGCTCGTCTTTCAGTTCATCGTCTATCACACCGAAGAGCAGAACCTTGTCAATGCCGAGGGCATATATCTCTTTTACGTCTTCTACTAGTGTGTCTATCGAGAATCGGCAGATGCCCGGCATGGTGCTTATCTCGTCGCGAACTCCCTCACCTTCCACTACGAAGTAAGGGTAGATAAAGTCTTTTACGTTCACAGATACGTCGGCATATTTGTCGCGTATCTCCTGTGTAGTACGATACGTTCTGAATCTTTTCATAATAGTTGTTTTTTTATCATGTTTTGTAAATGTTGTTCTGTGATGGGCCCCCGTGTGGTCAACTCCTTATCTAAGGGCAGTCGACCATAGAGTCTGATGAAATTATCGATGGTCGAGGGCGATGTGAACACGATACGACCGATGTCTGTCAGCTCCACCTTCTGCGGGTGTGTCGGCATGCTGTTAGTATAGACTGTCACACAGTCCACTTCGAATCCCAGTTTCTGCAGCCCTTCGGGAATGATGGGCAGCGCCAGGTCCGACCGTGGTATGAGCACCCGCCCGCGGGGCTGGGAGTCAAACCATGCGATGACGCCATACGAGTTGTCCTCGTCCACCTCACTCACGCAGGCTATGCCAGCCTGGTGCAGTGCTGCGGTGGTAGCCTTTCCTATGGATACCGTCCGTCTGGCCTTGGTCATCAGCGGAGCCACGTATGCTGCTGCATGCCGCGAGGTGTACAGCATGTAGTCGTAGCTGTCTATCCGGGCTGCTGCCTGCTGTATGGCCGCGTCGTTATCCACCGGCCTTACCTCTATCAGCGGGGTGTGTATGTAGTCGGCTTGGGGCGATGTCAGCCCTGTGTATAGCGTCTTCATAGGATACTGTTCTGTGCGAAGACCGCCTTCAGGTCGTCGCGTCCTTTCAGTGCCGTGATGGCCAGTCTTCCCTGCATGGGGTGTGTCTCAAAGTCCAGCACCTCTGTTATCTCGTTCTCCATACCCAGTCGCTTCAGCGCGCATGTGGCCACGATGGCTGCGTCTACCTTCCCGTTGCGCACCTGCTGTACGCGGTCCTCTATGCAGCCGCGGATACCCACGATCTTCAGGTCGGGGCGTACGTGAAGCAGTTCTGCTTTTCTCATGGGTGAGCTGGTGCCTACGGTGCTCCCTTTGGGCAAGTCGGCCAGTGCTATGTGGTTTCGGCTCACCAGTGAGTCGGTCTTGTCGAAAGCCTCGTAGAGCGCTATCACCTCCAATCCCGGATGCAGTTTCGTGGGCAGGTCTTTTGCCGAGTGTATGGCAATGTCGGCCTTACCCGTCAGCAATGCTGTGTCCAGCTCGCGTGTGAACATATCATCAGGTGCCTCGCCATTCAGCAGCGATATCTTCTGATGCTTGTCGCCGTATGACTGTCGTGTTATCAGACGGTAGGGCGTGTTGGGGAACCGACCGAATACCTCCTTCACCTGTATCTGCGATAGGCGACTGCTGCGTGCTGTCACGCGAATGGTCTGCTTGAATCGTTTGCGGCGCTCCAATGTTTCGCGTAGCTCGGCCATCGCTTCGTCTATAATCTGTTCCGCCTTCTGCACCTCGTCCTCACGCACTGAGATGTTCTCCTTCACCTTCTGCTCCACATCGTGCAGGTTATAGAGCGTCACGCCTTCCATGTGTCCAACCTCGGGGGCAATGTCTCGTGGAAAGGCCAGGTCTATTGCCAGCAGAGGGCGACCCGGCGTCAGGTCTTCGGGGTGGATTATTGCATCGGGTGCCGATGTGGCACTTATCAGTATGTCGGTATCTTTCAGGAAACTGTGCTTGTCCTCCAGTCGGTAGATGTCTATGCCGTAGGGCTCAGCCATGCGTCGTGCCTTTTCCTCCGTGCGGTTGGCCAGGAACACCAGTTGAGCTTTTTTGTTCTGTAGGAATTTAATGATCTCCTCCGTCAGTTTGTTCACTCCTATAATGGTGATGCGCGCGTTACGCAGGTCTATCTGTTCCTGCTCTATGATTTCGATGGCAGCCAGCGAGTGGCTCACTGCTCCATGACTTATCTGCGTTTCTGTTCTCACGCGTTTGCCCACCTGTAAGGCACTCTCAAACAACTTGTGCAGTCCGGCTGACAGTTTCTGTGATTGCTGCGCTGCCATATAGGCCTCCTTCACCTGTCCCTGTACGGCACGCTCGCCGATGATGGCGGATTCCAGTCCACAAACTACGCGAAACAAGTGTCGCGCTACGTTGTCGGGCACATCACCCTGTCCATAGTACAGCTCCACGCGGTTACAGGTCTGCAGCAGCACCTGTGGGCTTTGCTCCTGCTGTTTCAGCTGCCTGAAATATTCCTCACGTTCTTCCAGAGAAGTATCTTGATGATTTATGGATTTGTATTGTATCATACTCCAGTTTAATTTTGATTTCGGGTGCAAAAGTACGGTGATTTCCTGGTACCGACAATCCCTATTTATGTGGATTTTACGGGTCTTTCCCTTTATTATAAGACCCGCAGCCTTTTGTTTACCATATCTTTGCATATGGTAAACAATACATGATATACTATCATCCTGCTTTCGCCTCTGAAAGATGTGCGGTTCTCGCAAATGAATACTGGAGTGCTCGTCGTGGCCCTTCTGGGCCTGATAGCCCTCTCAGCTGTTTGCATGAGCTGGCTGCATGCGAACATCAAGAAATAACAATCCCTTTATCGCGTAATGAGCGAGACTTTTGAATTGAGTCCGCTGGGCACTGGCGTCCAGTGGTCGTATTTTGTATTCTTGTAGTTGATGTCTACGACGTTGATTTCCTCCATCTTGCGCCACTCTACGCCACGGCGATCCATGTCGGCGATGCGGTTGGCAGGGAGGTTGGTAACCTCGATGCGGAGCGTGTTCTTGCCCTTGCACAGGGTGTTGCCGCAATCCAAGATAAACGGTACAGACCATGCGCAGCCTACAAACTGATCGTTGATATAGACACGTGCTGACTCGCGGACATCGCCCAGGTTGATGAGCCATGACTTACGGGCCTGACGAGCCGACAACTTGAAGGTGGTGGTATAGACACCGGTGCCCATGGTGACGGCGGCAGAATCACTGAGATGCTCCCATGTGGTGAGGGTATCGAGACGGAACGTGCCTGACACGCGCGGACACTCGTCGATGAACGAGAGAGTCCAGGGACCTTCAAGCTGCAGCTCTTCGGCAGGTTGCTCCTCAGGAGCTATATAGTTATTAGGCTTGTTTGTCGTTTGGAGAATACGGCTCTCACCTGAACGGAGGGTGATGTGCAGCTGGTCATCGGTCATACGGGCTGGGGTGATAGCGCCATTGAGGGGATCGAACCAGTAGGCACCCTTACAGGGGACTGCCAGCGATACGCTGCCCTCGACATCGTGCGGGGTGAGGTTGACGATGAAGTAATGCCAGCCATCGGCAGTACGGCGACGGATGGCGCGCAGACCGAACTGGGTCTTCATCGCCTCGGCCTGGGCATGCTGAGCCAGCAGTGCTGGCCGCTCGCCTTGGATGACGTAGGGGCGCAGGCGTGCTATCTGGTCGCTGAGCGAGGCGTCGATGGTAGTGCCGCTGGGAATGATGAGCCCCTTATAGCGAGTGCCGCCCTCGGTGACCAGCATGCCATCCTCGATACGGACCTTGGCCAGCTGGCGATCGCTGATATAGTCGCAATCGTAGCCCAGACTGTCGATGGTGAGGATGCTGCGGATGAACTGGGGGGCCTTCTGGGCCATAGAGTGGATGTCGAACTGCATGAGCAGCGTGTTGTTCTTATCGCGCTGGTGCCACATGTCGCGAACGGGCAGGTAGACCAGGAAATCGTTGTCGGGACTGCCTAACTGCAGGAAACTCTGACAGCGCTCGATATACTTCATGAGGTAAGGGGCATCGCGCCAGATGGAGTTGGTAGGACTCATGTCGACCGAGGCATAGAACTTCCAACCGGGCCAGGCATCGTTCTCAGGGGTGTAGCATGAACCATGGAAATAGACATGGTTGACACCACAGGTGAACATGAGGTCGAGGTCGGGCTTCATCTGCGAGAGCGAGGTACGGAAGTGCTCTGTAAGCCAGGTGAACGTCTCGCTGGATGTCAGTGGTTTGCCCATGACGTGGGCTGCCGATGAGGCGTATTTGAGCATCGACACATCGGAGTCGTTGCGGCGCGTCATACCGGGATCGGTACGCAGACCTTTGATGCCGAACTCAGAGAGACCGAAGCCTTCGATCTCAGGGATGTCGACAGCAGCATAGAGGTCGAGGAGGTTGGCGGGTGAGCCATGTGCCTGATTGCGCACCTGGACACCATGCTGATGGGCCCATGCCACCCATTGCTGGGTGAAGTTCTCGAGGAGCATGTCGCTGAGCGTCTCGCGGTAGTCGGCCAGCACCTGATTGCCATCATCCACCTGACCTAACAGCTCGGGCAGCTTTTGGCGGAGGTCATAGCCGCGACGTTTCTGGAACTCATCGAAGAGGGTAGGCGTCCAGTCGGCCTTATACACCTCGTACGAGTCGTTGAAGAAAGTGTGTGGATAAGCTACGCCTGAGGAGGCA
>Ga0310690_10009415_pt1 | contig 12244 bp, 21 predicted proteins | sample AusTroGonzalo_MG_2_FD_207661 | JGI IMG/M metagenome (GOLD analysis project Ga0310690, IMG submission 207661) | Bovine rumen microbial communities from tropical cattle in Woodstock, Queensland, Australia - Gonzalo_04 (v2) (version 2) | ecosystem: Host-associated > Mammals > Digestive system >...
TGTTTTGGTTTCGATTGTACTCTGTCTTTGAGATTTTTAAACCAATTAATCCATGTTTCAGGGTCTTCAAGATTATCAATAGATGAAAGACATAATGAAATACCTTTTAAGTGTTTTTCATCCTCTTCACTCCATTCTTGCTTTGGCTGTACTCTATCTTTGAGAGATTTGAGCCAATTACAACACCAATTTATAGTATCTTCGTCTTCATAAAAATGTTTAACTGTATATTCAAGGCAGTGAATTACTCTTTCATCCTCTTCACTCCAAGCAGGCTTCTGCTCTACAAGTTCCCAATCATCTTGTTCTGAAATTCTGAAATCAGAATGTATCGTTGCAGCACCATCCCATCCTTGATAATAGTAGGCTTGATTTTGCAAATCAACTCCATTGATTTTTACTGCATCTTTAGTTTTCTTGTTTTTAATAGTATCACCAACTCTAAACTTTGGAATTATAACAATCTTCTGCTCGCCTTGCTTTTCAAGCCAAGTTACGACTCTGTCCCAAGCAATGCCATAGAAATCATCGGAAGCATGATTTTTGCTGAACCAATCAACAAGTGCTTTCCTTATCCTCTTATCCTCGCTCTCTTTGAGTTCGGGGAAAAGATATTCCATATTTTCACGTCTTACTTCCTTGTAAGACAGCATATCCTTTGCTCTTTTAATAGCCTCGTCATAGGCTATTGCTTTTTCTTGTACTGATAATTCTTTCATAATTCATTATTTTGTTTTGCTTTTTCTATTTCTTCCCAAAAATCAGCATTCGGATCACATCTAATCTCCCAGAATCCGATAGACTGAGAATCTTCGACATGTGTGATTGGATGAGATGCTGCTGTATGCCCTCCCATTTGAATCATAATAAAATCATCATCATCCACATTTTTGAGTTGTTCTATCAACTCTTTCTTTCTAAAAATATAATATCCCATAATCACAACATTTTAAGTTCATGTAATTTAATAATCATTTCGTAGCAAGCATCAACAAAATTATCATACAATTCAGTTTCAATTTCAAACATATCTCCTGTATACGCGTTTTCATAGAAAAGAGAATATTGAATACCGTCTTTGTCAATATGAAGTTTTAAATTCTCGCCCACTATATTTGCAACAGCGTCTGGTATTTCTTCAAGCAACGCTGAAAGACTCCAACAGGGCAAATCGTTTTCTCGAATTACATTTCTTCCTGTGATAAAGGATTTTGCTAGAATACAATCCCCATAACCAGTTATCATACCACCACTATAATATCTATAGCACATATCCGCACTTTCAAGTGGAAGTATCTCAGCCAACTTTTTTGACTGCTCTAAGTCTGTGTATGCTTTAATTGTTGTCATATTCATTTCTACTTTATGTTATACATTCCTTCGGGTGCTTCTAATGCAAGACCTTTTTCAATCAAACCTCTGCACCCTCGACTTTCTTCTTCTTGTAGCCGGTAATAATTTGATTGATCTTCTTAATTATATTCATAATCTTTATACCTTATGTATTTTACCGTCAACTTTACTTACGTACCAATCAGACGCTTTAAAATCAATTATTGGTTCTACAGACTTCTGATTATTTACAATAACAAGGAGTTCTTGTACATGTTCATCTACATATTCAAGAATGTCGCCATTAGTAAGAATACCTTTATACCTAAATCGCTGAAATAGCTCATATAATTTATCCTTAAACTCTACTAGCTTATCATAAGTAAGTTTCTGCTCACTTTGCTCTAATCTATCTATTTCAAAATAAGCTTTTTGCAATTCCGCGATAAGATTTCCTTGTTTTTCAAGCCAAGAGATAACCTTCATTCTATCAAGACCGTTCCAAGTTTTGAGGGTATTAAGAGATTTAAAAGACCTTATAAGACCTTTTCTTATTCTTTCATCCTCTGATTCTTTAAGTTCGGGGAAATACTTTTCAGCCGCTTCTTGCGACACAACGCCTTCGGCAATCATTCTCTTGATTATTTTAATAGCATCTTCTTCTTTCATAGCTATTTCTCCTGTTTGTATGTAATAGTTTTTTCCTCGCCATATTCTACCTCAATATGAAGCACGGCATTTGCACCATCCCAACATGCAGCTTTTTCCGCTAATGTAGGATAATACATATTTTCAGCCATTTCTCTTATTGTTGCCATAGTTATTTCTTTTTTAGTTTAGTCCAAAACTCTCTTAAATGTTCTATTGCGCTTGTTACCAAAGCAAGTGATGTGTATATGCATGAAAACATAATAAGCGTACAAATCGCGTATGCTAATGCCCCATGTACTACCATAGTTATTTCTCCTTTAATTTAATTACCAACTCTTCAAGTTCCTTTTGTCTGCGTTCTTGACAGAAGCGACAGTTGCCTTTGTGAGTAACTTCACAGGTGTTTTTGGACATAAGCCATTCGCAACTATCAATATAAACAGTTTTAAATCTTGGGCTATAATCTGTGTTTGGATTTTCAAAATGTCTACACTCCCACCATCATCAAGGCGACAAGTGCTAATAATATTAATTTCTTCATTTTATTTCTCGTATATAAATTGGGTCATTTATTGTTAAAACATCCATCCAATGAGTATCATAGAATACAACAGTTCTCTTTGACGTAAATGTTGCAGAAGAGGATTCATAAAACCAAGCATCTACATACATTGTATCTTTTGTAGATAAAAGTACTTCATACTTATGCGTCACTCTTTGTTCTTTTTCGCACCCAATCATCAAAGATGTAAGTGCTAATAGTATAATCTTTTTCATACGTCAATCTTTTATTTGCAAAAAAGAATAGGACACACAAGTAAATAGTATCTGACCGACAGCTACAAACCCTGTAAACATAAAGCATTCAGACAACGTATTTATCTCGTTAGTCCATATAGCTGCATAAAAGAACGATGCCGCAATAAACCATGCAAGTATCATAATTAAAACTTTCTTCATATCCTTATTTTTTTAGTTGTTCAATAGTTTCTTTTATTTTCACGTATATTATGCCTTTTTTAGCCACGAAAGGAAGGATGGACTCAAAAATTTCAAGCACATCGTTAGCACCTGCTTCATAAGCACATTGCATAGTTATTGCGTTTTTGTCCTTATCGCAATGCTCATACACATACTGATGTGCCATTTCTTTTATTGTCTTTGCCATAGTTATTCATCTTTAAGTCTTTTCCACGCCATCCGTGCAGTGTAATTTTTAAGGAAATACGGATTCTTGATAGTTCCATCCTTCACAGCGTCTGACATGTGCATTAACTTATTGCCTAACTTATGACTGAGCCAGTTGCGCCCGTCTATTGGCAATTTTATCAGTACAATCAGCCATTCCAAAATCTGAATGACAAGCGCAAACGGCAGTAGGATAATAATCGTCACAGCGTTAAACGTGTTTTCGATTTTTCTTGCAGTGTTTAGTGTCATATTTCCTTTTTGTTTAATTGTTTAATTCGTTGTATTTATTGAGTAGTGCTTCCTTACATTTACCCAACCAATATTCTCTTTCTTCTTCCGTATCAAAAGAACCTTTATATTGGTCATCTGTTCTTTCGTTGAAAACTTTAACTAAAACCTTTATATCATCGTCTGTCTGCCTTCCGTTTGGCAGATAATCACAAGTAAGATGTCCCCATCGAAGCCTAATATATCCTATAATGCGAGAACCCTTATAAGCCCAATATTGTTCTGGGCAACATTCGCAAGTTTGTTCTAATCTTATATAATTTGCCATAGTCAGTCCCATTGCTTCCTTAAATGCAGTTAAGTTTACAATACATTCAGTAGTACCCTTTCTTGGATGGGTATAGGTAACATTTTCTTTGAGCCACTCGCAAGCCTTTTCGATAGCCTCTTCCTTTGCTATCTCGACAGCCCTTTTCGCTTGGTCGGGTGTAAGCCAAGGATGATAAGATGGAGTGTAAACGCCTTGTGTATATTCGGTATTGCTACACTCCCTTGTGTGGTCTTGAATGTACTTTTCTGCTTTTGTCATAGTGTGTTTCTTTTTCTTTTATTGATAATTCTTTAATAGTTCTAACAGTCTGTGATTATAACTATCTTTTTAATTTTCTTATTTTCTTTCACATAAGCATAAGGAAATTCTATTTCGGTATCATCATCAAGACTATTCCATAATTCTATAAGTTCTTTCTTTGTCATAATCACAATATTTTTAGTTCGTGTAATGTCTCAATCATAGCCACACAAGCGTCAACAGGGTTATCAGCATAGGTTATACCATAATCGTTCCAACAACTATACCTAACTTCATTGAGAATGTCAGAGATACTTATGTTAGTTCCTTTTGGTAAAATACCAAGCAAAGCTGCAAGACTCCAAGCACGAATATGTCCTTCCTCTTCATTAAAATCTCCATCATCCATCGCTTCTATATAGTACCTTATGCTTGTAGGCCACCAATACATATCCGCACTTTCAAGTGGCAGTATTTCTGCGAGAACCTTTGACTGTTGCAAGTCAGTAAATGATTTAATTGTTGCCATAATTATTTCTGCTTTAAAGTTATTAAAAAAATTAAAGGGAATCTAACTAATAAATAGTCAGATTCCCTTATCCAAATTCACTAATTTAAAATTGAGATACTTTGATGCACACACTATTTAACATATTATCGAAAGTAATTAATAGTAAGTATCTCAAGTAATAACAAATAAATATAACGATAAGAAACGAATAAGTGGACACATGTGGGATTCGAACCCCTCTATCATAGTGCAAATGTGAGGTGCTAGCCAATTACACTACACGGCCCAGGTATAATGAAGTTACCAGCTTCATTATGTTACCGTTTATATTAGTGATCAATTCTAATATAAACAGCCTGTTAGTTTGTTTTCTCGTCTAACTAACAAAAGAAACCTTTCTCTAAACTTTAAAAGGGATCGACTCAATTTTTTTCGTTTAATTGAATAAAACATACGACTTATTTGTTTTACATCTAATAAATAAAAGATGGGTATTGTAACGAAGGACGGTAACGATCCGTCGTCTTCAGAATGAAAATCTGACGTTCTACCTTTAAACTACATCGCCATTTAAGATACTTTGGCGGTCAATGTGGGACTTGAACCCACGAACTCAAATGAATCATATTTGTGCTATAACCAACTTAGCTAATCGATCTTTAATAGTATTGTAAGTATCTTATTATGTCAGAATTAAGTTACGGCGACTGGTAACGCTCCAGCGGAGTCTAGCTTATGAGACTAGATTGAGGACTTCCTCTCACCGTGATATAAAAGTTACTTTAAATTAATTGCATTAAACCACTATGCTAATTTCCAAAATAGATAGAAATAATGGATTCGAACCACTGATACTTTTTTTAAGTATGTTAATTTTAATTAATATTGTAAGTAACTTAAAGTTGGAGATAGAGGAGTCGGACCTCTCTAATCAGGACCAAAATCTGAGGCATTACCGCTATGCTAATCTCCAATTTGCTACTACTTTTCCCCACGTGAGTAGCTAACGTGTACAAAACAATTTTCGTTATGATGTCTCACGACATTATTTTAGTACGGGTGAAAGGATTTGAACCTTCATGGATTACTCCGAGGGATTTTCTTGCTACTCTATGTTACCATAGCCAAATAAAGAGGTTTATACATAAAGCCTACTTCCCGCCAAAAGGCAGTGGAGTTCATAACATATCGTTATCCCTCTTTCTTTATTTGTTGTAGTCTGGCCATTAGATATTCTTATATTTCCAAATATATCCATATGCTTGTTTATAATTTCCTTTACAGCATTGAGAAATTGTGCTATGACAAAAATTTAATTGTCTAGCAGCCTCAGCAACTGAAGAAAATTCAGCAATAAATTCCATATCTAAAGAATATTGAATTACAGGTTTTCTTTTTGGAGAAGTTTTTCTTTGAGTTTGCCCACTTCTAATACCTCTTGTTCCATAATGAAAATTATAATCTTGAGTACACCACTCTAAATTATTTAAATCATTATTAAGTTTATTTTCATCTTTATGATTAACTTGAGGTAAATTATCTGGATTTGGAATAAAATGTAAAGCTAATAATCTATGTATATAGAAAGATTTTCCTTTACCCTCTTTAGATAAATTTACAATATAATATCCATCCTTATTTATAGAAGGTTTCTTTACTCTATACTTAGATTTTACTTCTCCTTTTTTATTAATCCAATACAATCCTTCGTAACTTTTAATTTCAACATATTCTTCATCCATAGATTATTAAAAAATTGGAAAATATAAGAATTATCTAATAGGGAGTATAAAACTCCAATACATCTTTACCATATTGAAATTCTTGCAAGATAAATGTTTACCTGTTTGTACACTTCGCGTTTACTTCCAATCAAAAAAGGTTGCAATCCTTAATCTTATGGAACACTACTTTACCTACAGGGCATTTAAATTTCAACTTAGGTATCTCCTCTATACTCTCTACACATTTATGACTAGTTATTATAAAACTCCGCATATTATACAATCTATAATGATGCTTGTATTCATCGGCTAGTATAACACTTTTTCAATTTAGCACGGTATAATCCTCCCACATTATTGATTAGTGAGGTTACATATTTTCACTCTTACGAAGTATTTCTACTTTGAGGACTTCCACCGTTTTAGGGAGATTCTACTATGGGGTTTCCCGCCATAGCACTCAAATTAGCTTAAATAAGCTTCTAAAAGTCCCTTGCGTCTGACCAGTTTCGCCACACCCGCTTAAAAAGATACTTAAAATTTACTTTTTATCATGTTGTTCCATATTTATGCTTAATTAAATAAATATTTGTAAGTATCTTAGAGTTTTAAATTTATTTTTTATTTTTTAGATGTTATAGTTAAAAAATGTTAAGAATAGATTTCCGAACTTCACAGTCAGGAAATCCCCAAGGTAACAGTTTATTAATCAAATATGAGTTGGGAAGCCTGGACTCGAACCAGGATTACGGCTACCACAAAGCAAATAATAGTCGATATTGTAAGTAACGTGTAACATTACTAAAATTTACGCGTTCTAACCATTAAACTACTTCCCAAAATTTAGGATACTGATCTTCCTTTACTACTTTTTAATTATGTACATTGAAACATTGTAAGTATCCTTAAAAGTTAAACACTATGCCTAATGAGCTTTTGAAATTTTCTCCTTTAGGATTGCAATCTCCTTCTTCATTCTTTCACATTCTGCATTATAAGAACGTCCAGAATGAATAATTTGTTTACCATTTCTTGTTGAAGACCAAGGTTTCTTGTCTTCACCAGCTGCTTTAAATGTCTCGTAAGCAGCTTCCAACCTTTGCAATGCAGCTCTTTGGCGCACTACAATCTTACCTTTGACTCTTGCCATAAAATTTAATTGTTATACAAATAAAAACAGATACTTGTTAAATTGAGAAAGATTTTGAATCTTTTGCGTATACCATTTCGCCACATTAACATAAGCTAATGGTTGGAATCGAACCAACATTCTAAATTGTTTTTGTAAGTATCTAAAAAGTTTGATGCAGAAGGAGGTTACTCCCCCAAATACTCGTCTTTCCGAGTTGTCATCCATATTCTAGTAATTTATATCTCATTATTGTAAATGTTTATAAAAAAAGTTACTTTAAATACGTTGCTCTACCAGTTGAGCTACTACGGCAATAATGGGCCACAGACTGGAATCGAACCAGCGACACACGGATTACAAATCAATTTTATTATTGTAAGTAACTTATTTAAATTAATTTTGAAATTATGAAAGAAAACTAGAGGATTTCTCCTCTAGTTTTTAAAGAGTATTTTGACGAATCAATTCATATCGATTTGAACGATACAAACTCTGCAAGGGAGTATATACATCCATAATATCCATATCCTTGAAATTCACAAGGAATTGCTCAATCTGAGCAGGATTGCCTGGAATGTAAATGATATTCTCCAATCCTTCGAATGAAGATGCCTGAGGTTGTCCCCATCGAGGAATCTCAATAAGAACAACAAATGGAACATAGCCAAGTACTCTCTTACATTCAGATTGGAATTGAAGCATACTTTCCCTAGCATTGCAGGCATTGTTTACATCACCATCACTTATGATAGTCCAGATAGGATACTCTTTCAAAGTATCAATGAAATCTGGATTCTCTTTGATAATGGGTTCCAGCCCCTTTGGAATCGTATTTATGTAAGTACCACCACCTTGGTAGACAGCGTCACAGAACTCCCCAATTCTCAGATAGTTGTCATAGAAACTAAGAGTAGGATCTACTAGGGCTTTCGGACTAGTTGGAGCAATCTGAGTTCTAAGAATACTATTCTTACGAGAGCTGGTTTTATCGATGAAACTGTGCCAGTGAGATTTGTTATTGAAGAAACCAAGCAGGTTACGAGCATCATCATCTGGATTCTTTACCAGACATACTGAAGCAATGAATTTCGCAAAGTTGAAAGGAGCACCACCCATCGAACCAGAATCGTCAATGATTACCAAACTATTGTAAGGCAAATTGACCTTATTCTGAATAAATGATTCAAGTTTCAACTTGTCTACATTACCTGCCAGAATTGATTCATACAATTCTTTAAAGTTAGTAGCTCCAGTTGTCACTTTTGCTTCCTTCTTCACCTTTTGAAGTTTAATCTTGTCTTCAGCAGATGCCTGACCTTGACGAACTTTCTCTTCAAGAACACGCTGTTCCTTCTGCTTCTCTTCCTTCAAAGTTTCCCACGCTTCTACCCAAGGCTGGAATTTCTTCCACTTATATTCAGAACCTAATAAAGTTCCTTCTACATCATTCTTAGAATAGAGAATACGATTCTTTACACGGAAGCGAGCTTGTGCTGGAAGCTTATCGAACCAACTAAGGAATTCATCCCTGTTGAACTCGTTAATCTTTCCAGTAGAGAAGAGAACACTTTCAAGGTCTCCATTATACTGCTTGCGCCATTTGCGATAGCCCTTGAAATACCTGGTTTCCCAACCCATCTGCATTGATAGGTTATTCAGGAATTGAGCCTTTAGCTCCATCACCATCTTGGTTTCAGGCAGCATCTTCTTATGTCCCTGTCTCTTAGAAAGACGTGGAATAGTCAGGAACTTAGCTACAAGCATCTTATCAAATGGATTAGTTCCATTGATAATTGAATAAGTATATTCAAGTAATGTTTGAGCATATTCCCCATCTATTAGATAAGTATAGATGTTAAGAACCTTAGAACCCTTTGTCTTTACTCTATTCTTGAAGAGCAAATCAAAGCAGCTATACTCATTAAAAAGATGAGCGTTCAGAAACTTCTTGAATTGTTTAGGATTGTTTTTCCACAACCAAGTGAAGATAATCTCGAACTTTTCTCTTTCGGAATTACCACCAGTATCAACCTTCTTTCCTTTAAAGATATTATGCTGACGGTTGGTGATATCACCAATAGAGAAGAGAAGACAATAGAACATCTCTCTCTTAGTCTTGTCATTCTTTACCTCATTCCAAGCAGCATCCAGTTTATAGGATGTTACTACATGAGAATTAAAAAGTTCAAGACACTTCTTTAATCCATAAAATGGATTATCGTTACTTTTATTTAATTTTACTTGTATCATTTTTAGATGTTTTATTAAGTTTGTAAGTAACTAAAAAAGAGTGGCTTCGAGCGGTTTTATCTCTACTTCACCACGGATTATTTTAGGAGGTTACGTTTCCTCTGTGTTCCCGGTATTAAGCTTCACTCTTATTAATTTATTTAAATTCTGTAAGCTTTGCTCTTTCAGCAAGAAGTTCTTTCTTCTTATCTTCAGGAGTCTTAGTAGCTTCATCAATGTCATTGAGCTGCTTGTCAATTTCAGCTATTTTACGCTCATTTTCAGCAAGCTCAGAGTTATAACGCTTCCAACCAATAATAAGATTTACTAATTCCTTAGTATCTTTCATTGACTGAAGTTTATCGTTATCTGGAGCAATCCATTCATCAGCTGCTTCAACCTTCTCAATCTTCTTAGCTAAAGAGAGTTTAATCTCGTTAAGCTGGTTGACTGTAGTTGTATGCAGAAGCTCAAAAATGTGAAGAGGCTGTCCCAGCTTCGTATAAACAATAGTTTTGTCAAATAAGGCCTCATTTGCAAGGTCATACAGACGGAGCAAATGCTCCTTAGTAAAGTTAATCTTCATACTATATTATTTTGAGTTTAGAAAGTTTGCAACCTAAATAGTAACCAACTAAAAAAGCTATAACTGTCACTATAAAGGATAAAAGAATTATCTCCATATTGTTAAATTGTTTTTAAAGACTTCTATAACTGTAGTACTGGAGACACTACACTTTCGTGCAATGTCCACAATACTACGTTCTATATAAGCCAGGATTTCATCGTTGTTCGTAGCACAATTCATAAATTGTTCCTCCATTCTGGAATTTAAATGAACATGCTTCAATGTACGAATTAAATAGGTAAACTTTGAACCCTAGAATAACTCTGTATTTCATACTAGAACAGTTTGAATGAGTCTTCGACTGGGTTTACAGTTTCATAATCTGCAACATAATCCAATGCTTCGAAGTGTATCTTATTAAGATTCCTAAGAAGATGGTTTCTATACTGCTTTACGATAAGCTCATAAATAAGAGTATCTTCAGAGATTCCAAATCCATTTGGACCTATTTTCTCTTCACAATTGGTTTGAGCTTGCCAGAAAGGAATAGAATGGGTATTTAACCCATAGATGCCTCCAAGATAAACTTCATCAGCAGTCATGTTGGGAATCTCCTTTGTTCTGAACATTCCATACTCACATGGAGCAAGATTCTGATTACGAAGTTCTTTATCCCAAATCTCTTTATGAAGATTTAGAAGCTCTAAAAGATCTTTGGATACTTTCACTTGCTCATAGAGTTCGTGGAAGAAGCCACAAATACGTTTGCATTTATCGTATTTGTTTCTCTCCTCTTCCACCCGTTTAGAGTGAAAGAGTCGATTCCAAGCATTGTCTTTTGTAATTTTCATATTGTTTGTTTGTTACTAATTGATGTTAATACATTGAGTGAATGTTCAACTAACTCATTATCTTCACCCTGATAATGGTCACATAAATAGTCTTCGGCTTCAGGAATTGTTCCTGTTGCTACAGCATCTGCGACCAAACTGATTAGGTCACACACAAATTTCTTTTCTGTCGGTTTCATTTTTAATTAAAATTGTTGTTGAATAACTATGTTTTAATTTAAATACATCCACCACAACACCCTTGTGGAACATTTTCATTAACCACGCGAGTAATCTCTTCTTTATAAGGTTCTAATTCTGGATATTCTTTTAAAGTAATCTCCCAATTTCCCTGTATAGCCCACATATTCCAGTCTTCATCCTTACAAATGGATCCACCTGAAATCATAGCACGCTTTAGAGAATGTGTTTTATTATTAACTTTTATAATAAGAGTACCCATGCATAAACAAGGATATTTTCCATCGTAACTTACAAATTCTACCATACTACATTCCAATATTAGTTTCTTCTTGAGCAATTAATTTATCAGGAATTTCCTCTTCTTTTGGAATAAGATAATCACAATCACCTATTTTCTTCCATTGCCAATCAAAGTCAGCATTATTAGGAAATTTAGGCTTCCAATATTCAGAGATTTTACCTCCACACCAAAGATTAGTAGTAGTGACTTCTCTTCCGTCTTTGAAACGGATTACGAATTTATCACCACCAAATCCTCTAAATGGAGATGGATCATTTTCATCACCAATGGTATAAAAAGTATCATCAATAATTGCAGTATTAGGATTTCCTATACGGGAAAGCCTCTCACGCCAAAGAGAACATTCAAAACATTCTCCGTGCTTTTTAATGTAAAGTTCATCAGAAGAGAACTGACTGTTTTCTTCTCCGCAAATTGGACATTTCATATTGTTTTTTGTTTTTTTTTGTTTGCTAATACTAAATAGTAATGGGTAGTGGACTCGAACCACTATTCTCCTGGAAAAATCCAGAGCTTAAAACCAAACGGCTACCACTTAAGCTACCTATTTATTGTACCTAGAGTTGGATTTACACCAACGACCTCCCATACAATGTAGGCGCTCTTATATTATCTGAGCTATCTAGGTAAAAATCTAGAGCGGCTAATAATGTTCTTCCCGCTATTTCACGGGCCTTTCTTTTCTTTCTCTAGATAAAAAGTTAATTCTCCAGTTTTATTTGTGCACGCATACTTATATCTGGATTTCACCACAGACTCACTACACTAACCG
>Ga0310690_10009416_pt1 | contig 12243 bp, 3 predicted proteins | sample AusTroGonzalo_MG_2_FD_207661 | JGI IMG/M metagenome (GOLD analysis project Ga0310690, IMG submission 207661) | Bovine rumen microbial communities from tropical cattle in Woodstock, Queensland, Australia - Gonzalo_04 (v2) (version 2) | ecosystem: Host-associated > Mammals > Digestive system >...
CCTGCAAGTTATGGCCCTCACCGGGGATGTAGGCGTTCACCTCCTTGGAGTTCGTCAGACGAACACGTGCCACCTTACGCATAGCGGAGTTAGGCTTCTTAGGAGTGGTTGTGTAAACACGCACGCAAACACCACGGCGCTGCGGACAGCTGTCCAGAGCGGGGCTCTTGCTCTTGTCGGTAAGTTCTGCTCTTCCTTTTCTAACTAATTGTTGAATTGTAGGCATTGTAACTTGTTTTGGTTAATTGTTTATTATTGTTTTTAATTGTTTATGTTTCTTCGCTTTGGCTGCCGCTCAGCGCCCATTTGTTCATCGTTTTTGCGCGCCTGTGAGCGTGCGCCGCGAAAAAAGCAAGCAAAGATACGAAAAATTTTTCATTTGTGCAAATCTTCTCATCATTTTTATGCACGCACACGCGCACAATCTTCAACTTGTCACCCGAACGTTGCAAAAGCGCTGAAATAGAATTCATTTGGCCCGGTCCGGGGTCTGAAAAGCGGAGGAGGCATGGCGGCTGTCAGCCGTGAGCAGAGTTGTTCACATCCCCCGTCTGAACGACAAAAAGTATATAATACTATGTATTATATAGTATATGTATAAAAATCGCAACTTTTAGCAAAAAACCGGGCTTTATCCTATGGCTATCCTATGCGTATGTTGTGGTTATCCTGTGGTAAAGGACCGACGAGTGCCCTTATATGCCATTATATCGCCCTAATGCAGTCCTATGCAGTCCGGGTGCAATTCAAGAACAATTTCAGGCGCAATCCGGATTGTTTGGCAACAATCTGCAAAAAATGCACAATTGTTGCAAAGAAAATTTGCAAATGTCAAACATTTTTTGTACCTTTGCGGTCGGAATCAGAAAGTAACGGCATTATGCCTGTTCATGTGTCGGGATTTAATGTTTCCGATTGGTGATCTCCACGCAGGAGTCATATCAGACTAACACCTCCGCCGCAGGGTTAATTGCGGTCGTCGCTTTCCGACGACAAACCGAAGCGTCAGCAGCCCAAGACGTAAAACAGGGTGACACAAAAAGTCATACCGGCGCAAGCGAGCGCCACAATAAAGCGTAATAAGCCACTTGATACTTTGAAGCCATAGAAAAGTTACAAAGAATCATTTATACTTCAAGTTAGGTTTATGAACGCTCACGTTATTAGCGCGAGTTTTCTGTGCGTAGTTTGAAGAATAAAGGTAAGTCTACGACCACAAGCAATCAAATGTAGCCGCGAAAGCGCACGCTTTAATATGAAGCATGTTAAAACTGATATACCAACCACCTTTCACTGGCAAAGAAGTTGCGCCCGACACGAACGAGGGTATATGTTTATGAAACATAAAGTCTTTACTCTATTTCTTGCGCTTGCAGCAAGCGTAGGAACAATGTACGCGACATGGAATTACGAATATGTCAAAATCGGCAATTTTTACTACAACCTCGATTCCGAAAACAAAATAGCTGAGGTAACAAACAATAGGTATGGTAGTAGTGGATATACGGATACTATTGTTGTTCCTTCATCTGTCGTATTTGAAACTCATACCTACAGCGTAAAAAGCATCAGTGCAGATGCTTTTTACACTTGTTCCGGGTTGAAGAGTATAACTATTCCAAATAGTATTACCAAAATTGGATCTACTGCTTTTGGTTATTGTAGCAATCTGACAAATTTGTCAATCCCTAGTAGCGTCACAAGCATTGGAGGTTCTGCCTTTGAGTTCTGTACAGGTCTGACGAGCATCGAACTTCCTGCCGGAATTACAAGCATCGAACATGAAACTTTTCGCGATTGTTCAAGTTTGACAAGTATTGAAATACCAAATAATGTTACCCGCATTGAAAATAGTGCTTTTTCCAATTGTGATAAATTACAATCCATTGTCATACCAAATAGTGTTATTAGTATTGGCGATTACGCTTTTTGCGATTGTGATGCTTTGATTTCCGTAACATTAGGTAATAGTTTGATAAGTATTGGCAATTCTGTTTTCCAGTCTTGTAATGCGTTAACCAGTATTGAAATCCCCAATAGTGTAACAAGTATAGGACAGGAGGCTTTTACCGAATGCACCAATCTGCAAAGTGCGACTATTGGAAATGGCGTTACCAGTATTGGCGAAGGACTTTTCAAGTATTGTTATAGTCTGGAAAGTGCAACGATTGGCAACAATGTTACCTGTATAGCAAATTACACATTCAAATCTTGTTCCAGTTTGACAAGTATTGAAATCCCGAACAGTGTCACAAGCATTGGAAATGAGGCTTTCTATGGTTGCTCTAACTTGGCATCACTATATAACTATTCTACTATACCGCAAACCATTTCTTCTAATGTGTTTACTTCTGTACCCAAATCAACATGTAGATTGTATGTGCCTGCAGAATCTCTGGAAGCATACAAGTCTGCAAGTGTATGGAAAGATTTTGCGTCTATTCGCGCAATAGGAAGTTTGACCTATTATACCGTCACCTTCGTGGATTGGGACGGCACAACACTCCAATCCGAACAAGTGGAAGAAGGTGCTTATCCGACAGCCCCGGCAGACCCGACCAGGCCGACTACAGGCGAATATACATATTCGTTTGCAGGATGGACGCCCGAGATAACTGCCGCAACGACATCAGCGACCTACACAGCCACCTACACCGCTACGCATCTAACCGTTCCGACTGAGTTGAGTCTGACCAGTGCAGGCTACAACACGACCGATAATGTTGTACTATGCATGAACTTTACGGGCGATGCAACGGTCTGCAACGACATTATGCTGGCAGGCAACTACAACGGCTGGAGCACCGTTCTCGCAGAGATGTACAAGTTCAAGCCACTGGTAGGATTTGACGGATGGTATGCCGTTGAGTTCCCGTTCGTAGTAACATACGACAACTACAACAACGCCATTTATCCGCAAGGCAAACCTGTCCAGTTGGACAACGAGGGCGCATTTGGCTGGGACAACCAGTGCGGCGACCCTAATGCATGGGTTCACAAGGGAGGCAGAGAAGCCTTCTTAAGTTGGGGCATTGCATACGAAGCGGACATCATCTACTATTCTGCCGGAGCATACATTTACGAGATGACGTACTGGAAGATGCATAACAATCCTTGTGCCGAAATTATTCGCCACGACTACACAATCAAGCTCTATGCACCTAATGCCTGCGAGGAGATGAGGCCTGCCGTATCCGGTGACTTCAACAACTGGGACTACGGCGTGCCGATGAGCGCTCAGACAGACGAAAGCCAACGGACGTTCTACACAGTGACCATCAACGCCAAAGAAGGCCAAGGATTCAAGATCCGCGAGGTAAATGCTGACGATTGGATTAACCAGTTGCAGTACAAAGCTGAAGACGGCAGTTGGAGAGACTTTGACAACATCACATTGGGCACAGAAGAGATCATCACTCTTGACTGGAGCGATAATTCAAAGTACCGGTATGCATCCTGTGTTCCGCCATTGACATACACAATCACATGGCTGAATGACGACGGCACAGTGCTGGAGACAGACGCCAAGGTAAAAGAAGGCACGATGCCGGAGTACAATGGCGAAACGCCGACCAAGGCTGCAACGGCGCAGTACACGTACACGTTTGCAGGCTGGACGCCGGAGATAGCTGCTGTAACGGGAAATGCCACATATACGGCAACGTACAGCAGTACGGTCAACAAATACACCGTAACATTCGTTGACGAGGACGGTACGACCGTCCTGGCATCAGCAGAATATGAGTACGGTGCTACGCCTACCCTACCGGCAGACCCAACGAAAGCGGATGACGGACAGTACCGCTACACGTTCACGGGCTGGACGCCAGAGATTGTTGCTGTAACGGCCAATGCGACCTACACAGCCGTGTACGAGGCTACAGCCATCCCGCAAATTGAGACGACGACCGCTACGATTGACTTGAACACAGCCACACCGACTTCGTCCTCGAACTGTACGGTTGAATGGACTGTGACCGACAACGAGTTGAACGTGGAATACAACACGCCAAGTACATGGAAGGTTGTGGGTGTTGAGTTCCCCTTGCCAAACAATATTGAAGAAATCGTCAACATCAGCTTCGAGTATTACGGCAATGGCGAGAACATCGTTCTTTATCCCTATCTCCGCGACTCGGAGAACAACCGGTGGACGAAGAGCGACTACTATATCAACCTGAAGAAAACCGAATGGCTGTCTGTAGCGACCTATCTGCCCGACAAGCTCCTGTGGGACAATGCTGATTATGCATATGGCGAACGGTCGTTTACAAAGATCGGTTTTGTTGCCAACCCAGGCACCGAAGGCAGCGGCTCATTCAAGGTACGCAACATCAAGATTGAGTACAAAGCCACAGCCCAGCTTCCTACGTATACAATCACATTCGTTGACTGGGACGGCACGGTTCTGAAGTCCGAACAAGTGGAAGAAGGTCAGTCGGCTACTGCGCCTGCCGAGCCCACTCGCGAAGGCTACACCTTCATTGGCTGGGATAAAGAGTTCAGCAACGTATCCGCAGACTTAACCGTTACGGCTCTATATGAACAGAACGCATCGGAACAGGAAAATAAGGTTACCCGTGACATTCTTGACTTGACAACTGAGGGTATTGCTATTGAAGGTTGGACAATAATTGACGCAACGGCCAATGAATCCAGTACCGATGTCAGCAAGAAGAAGTACGCATTCGACATCCAAGCCGGCGTACCGGGTATAGCATACGTAACGAGCAAGCCGGACATACAATTCCGGATAACCAACGGAAGCAACAAATCCAACGCCTTCTATATTTATCCGGGACGTTGTTATGAGTTTGGCGGAAAGAACGGAATTATTCACATTGCAGGAACAAGTATGGGTGACACTATTAAGATAACCGTGGCTGCGAAGGGTGCTACAGAAGGCAACTTCTCAGATGCAAGCGGCGCTTATCCTAAGAACGCTACGGCCCTTACTGATGATTTGACTTTACCTGCCAAGAACAGTGACGGCGCCGACGCAAACGGCTATGTATGGCGGACGTTAGAGTACCTATCTTTGGGAGGTGATGTAGAGTTGAAAGAAGTGGGCGGAGGCTGTCGTATCACCAGGATTGAGACCATACACGTTGAATCAAATGTTCCGACAGGCGTTGACGCTACTACCGCGCCACACGTCGAAACTCGCAAGGTTCTCCGCAACGGTCAGATTCTCATTCTCCGCGACGGGAAGACCTACACTGTGCAAGGGCTGGAGGTTAGATAACCGCCCCTGACATATCCAAGAAAAGCATTATGCCCGCAAAGCATAGTGCTTTTCTTGCATTTTGCATTTTTATAAATAAATATTTGCAAATGTCAATTATTTTTTGTAACTTTGCACGTTGATTAGCTTGAGGCGCTGACCAAATATGAACCACTGACTGGAACTAACCCTAAAAGTCTTACAGATATGAAAAAGATTTTTACATTCATTGTTGCTGCTGTTGTTGCCATGTCCCTCAGTGCAGCAGAGCTGACGCTTGACCTGAATACCGCTCAGGGTTACGCAGAAAGTGGTTCAGTAGACCTTTCCCTTAGTAGCAATGTGCTCAATGTTTCATGGACCGTAAATACAAGCTGGTCGATAGCCGGTGCGACATTTGCGCTGGACAATCTGACCAATGTTTCCAAAATCTCGTTTGACTACAAGGGTGACGGCAACGATGTCGAAGTGCTTGTCTATCTCGAAAATGCGAACGGGAACAAAATGTGGGACGAAACAACCGGCAGTCTCTCAATGACGCAAACCGAATGGACATCGGTAAGCCTGACCCCGGATGGAGCCCTTTGGACGGAAACGAGCGAAGGGCCATGGATAAAACTGGCATTTGTGGCCAACCCCGCTACTCCCGCTTCCGGTGTATTATATATCAGCAACATAAAGATTGAGTACAAAGAGCCCGTACAGCAGGACATTTCCCTTGATCCGTCTATATGGAGCTGGGGCTATAACAGCCGGGTTGCCAAAGATGCAGGAGGCAATCTGCAGACTACCATCACCAGCGAATGGGGCGCCGTGTCCACAGGCTGGGAGCCGGAAGTTGACCTATCAAGCTGGGACCGCATCGTTGTTGTGGTAGACCAGATGACAGGTTGCACCGGAGAGTGGTTCAAGCTCAAAGCCTACCTGCGTGACCAATCGGATAGCGAAAGCAATCAGCTGGAAGGCACACTCGGTCTGGATGCCGACGATAGCATACAGCACAATCTGGTGATTGACCTCAAGCAGGAGAATGCAAATTTCGACGTCACGAAATGCCGCGTTCTGGCTATCCAATGCCAGCCGGAAACCGCCACGTTCACCATCAGTCGCGTATATCTGGAGAAAGACGAGGATTCAACGGATCCGACCGGAGGCAACAGCGAAAACCCGACAGCCTATTTCATCAACGCTGCAGGGTGGCAGGACATTGGCGTGGCAGTTTGGGTATGGAAAGACGACAACTGGGCGAATATCACTCAACGTGATGGAATCACGAAAACATCCTACCAGGTTAACGGATATGAGATTTACGCTTATACGTTTCCAAAAGGGTATAGCGGTTATGCTATAGCATTTGATGACGGCCAAAGTTCTGATCATTCGCACACCACGTCGAGTCTTGTCTGGTCAGCAGAAAAGCCGTATTTCTGCGTGAACGGGAAATACGACGACGTCGGTTATGCCCAAGGCGACTGGTATGCATCGGCTGAAGACTATATGGCCGCAGCTAATGGCGGAGGCGATACACAACCGGAAGGATACACAATCACGCTCAACCTCTTCAGTGCCACGGTAGTGAAGTTCGACGATGCGAGCAATGCCGGTTACTCCTATAGCGGATCGTATCTCATGGTTGACTACTCTATTCCGGAAGCATGGGGAGCGGTCGGCCTGGAGTTCTCATTGGACAGCGTAGCCTATGTCCGGAATGTCATGTTTGAATATAGCGGTGACGGAACAGATGTCGGCTTTATCCCCTACGTGCGTGACGCCAAAGGTCATTGCTGGTATCAGGATGTGCTTTCACTCTCGAACGAATCATGGGTGTCGGACACTATATCTCCCAATACACTCCTATGGGAAGAGGGAACATACGCATACGGCGATGAGCCGTTCACGGCAGTCGGATTCATTGTCAACCCATCAAATGCTAAGGATGGAACGTTCATGTTAAGGGATGTCAGCCTCTATATAACAGAAAAGAGCAGCGGCGCAGACCCCGCGGAGGAACAGGAGGTGACTACTGTTGAGTTCACAACAGAGGATTTTGCAACGCAAACAAGCGAGGCGCCCGCCAAGATCAGTTTTGAGAAAGACGGCGTGTATCTCACCTGCACCGAGGCCAACGGCAACTCGCGTGCACTGATATGCAGCCAGGGGTCACAGATACAGATCTCGTCCGACGCTACAATCCGGTACATCGACTTCACCTTCCTGTCGGAGAACTACAGCGGCGGACTGGAAGAGCGGTACGTTGTGGAAGGCGATAACTGGACAGGCAGTTTATCAGGCCAGGCATACATTACACAAATCAAGGTGACCCTCGCCCAAGCAACCGTCAATCCCGAGACCTGCCCCTACTACGGCATATGCGGCGACAGCGTGTCGTGGACGCTGGACTGCGACGGCCTGCTGGCAGTCTATGGTTCAGGAGCGATGTTCGATTACGACATGCCAAGCTTCAGCAGTCCCTGGCTGGACCATCTCTCAGCCATAAAAGAGGCATTTGTAGGCGAGGGCGTAACAACCATCGGCGACTGGGCTTTCTATGCCGATACGAACATGGTGTCCGTGACATTCGGAGGTGATATACAGGTAATCGGTGCACACGCATTCACAGAGTGTACCGGGCTAACATTCCTAAATCTTCCCGAGAGGGTAACGACAATTAAATATGCTGCTTTCTCGGATTGTTACAATCTATCCGCAATCATTATCCCCAATAGTGTCACAAGTATAGAGGATGGCGCATTTGCTGAATGTCGCGGATTACAAGAACTCGTTTGCAACGCTACCACTCCTCCGGCATTAGGGCAGGACGTATTCTGGCATACAGACCAAACCCAAGCAACACTCTATGTTCCCCGGAACAGCATCAAGGCATACAGGGCAGCAGACCAGTGGCGTGAATTCGCGAACATACTGGGTATGGAAGTTGAGGGAGAGGAAACAGTAGTGACTATCTTCGGTCTGGATATAGAAATACCGGACACTATCGGCGAGGGTGGTATCAACCTGCTGGGTGACTCGACACTAATGTATGACCCTGAAGAGAACACGCTGACCTTCAACAGTCTGACCATGGAGGTGGGAGAGGATGAAGGCACGGCTATCAGTTATTCCGGCGAGGAGCCGCTGACCATCGTGCTGAACGACGAGTCGTCCATTATTGCCGATACGGTTATTGCCTCCACAGGGGACATAATCATTACCGGTACAGGTTCACTGGTGGCGGAAGGTACGGTGCCTATCATCGGTGAGGAAAGCGCAAACATCACGTTTGACTCGGTGAACATGTATGTTCATTCACTGCCTTCAGCCGCAGCGGTACGCAGACGCATTCGCGGCGTCAAGACGGCGAAGGATGTGGACGAGAACGGCGGCCCGGCACTGTCGGGCTTCGGCAGTGCAGACTTCAACAAGGTGAATGTCAGTCCGTCGGGCGCTTCGTACGGCGCGGTAAGCACCAGTGGCGAGAGCGGCACAGAGATACTCCACGCACTGTATGTACAGAACGGCGACGGTTCGCAGACCGTGGTCACGGAGTTCACACTGACAGCCATACCGGACGACATAAGCGCCGTTGAGAGAATCTTCCATGACTCTCCCGTTTTGCCGCAGAAGATACTGATTGACGGGCAGTTGTTCATCCTGCGTGACGGGAAGACATACAATGTAACCGGTCTGGAGGTAAGATAATTGCCCCAGACATATCCATAGGAAAAATATTAACCTTTAACTCGCACACATCATGAAAAGGATTACATTTCTCAACATTCTCGGTCTGCTATTCTTCGGGGTTTCCGGATGTAACCCTGACGTAATTAATCCGCCGAGTGAGGAGAACACGCACACTCCTGCCGATCAGGAGAAAAAAAAGGTAATAGAGACGGCCGACATTCTCGGAGTTTTTGCGACCCATTCAGAGTGGGACAACTCACTGTTTATTTTTTGGCCGGACAGCACTGGAGAGTATTATTACAGGTATGATGAACCTAACGTAGGTGCAGATACCGCATTCTTCAACTGGGAATTGGATGAGTACACGGGCGAGATGAAATGGATATGTCCCGATCCAGAACATCAGTTTTTCAAGAAGACATACACCACAACAACGTATTATTCGGAAATAACGTTTGAAGCAACCCGTTCTGCAACGTCCGATTTAATTCTCAGCAATTCAACATTCAGATGGTATCTGGATGGTTTAGAGAGCATCCCTATTATCTATGGCCGTCCAACATTTACAGCAACATCGACGTTCGGTATAGGCACGTTTGAATTGGAAAGTTATGAAGGCACGTTTAACGTTTTTACCGACAACTACGATGATAATCCACTAACAATTTCATTCGATGTCCCATGGTTAAAATCAGGTGATGTTCGTGACATGGGAATGCAAACCATAGGAGGGAAAAGTTTTTGGCGGATTGTTTATTCTGTCCAATGCGAAATTAATTATGGTGAGGAACGTCGCGGAACAATAACAATATCAAAGTCCACAGGGGAAATACACCATTATACTGCCATACAGGAAAAATATACTACAATGCTTTCGCTATCCGATGAGTTCACATACAACGGCAAGAAATACAACGGGTGGCATCTAAATTCCAAAAGCGGTTATCCTGCATGCTACGAGTATATCAAGAATTACGATGACAAAGAGATTTATGTCACCTCCCATGCATCATGGATATGGAAAAGCGACAAAACAGTATTCTATGACATGCCAGAGGGTGACGGTCATCGATGGTGTTATCAATTCTCGGTATCATCAAATTCCGGATACACTCGCATGACAACTATTCAGTTTGCGAAGGCGAACGGCGAATCATACGACTTGACCGTCGTCCAAGACGGTCCGCTGGGCGAAGATCCATCCAATGATACATCCGGAGGCAGTTCAGGAGATTCTGGAGGTGCTACCGACAATCAGGGCGGAAGTCAGCCATCGAACGATGACACGAAAGGCTACACCATAACCCGAACGAGCGTGTGCGCGATTTATGCACTGGACAATCAACAGACAGGCACCAAATACAGCAAATCATACTACAAATGGGTATCCTCATCAGGCAGAGTTATCCTCAGTTCATCCGGCACAAATAGCGCATACTGGATTGGAGTGGCATCCAACAATTATGAAACAACATTCAGAGGATTCATTGTTTCCGGTTATACATATCGCTATGTAGACTATACCCCTGTAGGCGGAGCGTGGTATTACTACTTCAACTAAACGAAAAGCATTAAAAACCACATATAGCAGGAGAAATTTCATATAATTGCACACATATCAAACAGACAAACAGATATCACTATGTTCCGGTTATTGATTTTACTTAATGTTTTCTTTGTCTCGTTCACGGACAAACCTGCCAGCAGCACACCGGCGCTATCGGAGCGCGCCATAGCCCAACGCACGAAATGGAATATTGAAATGGATGAACTTGACTATCCAGTCAACGCGGCATATCTTGACAGTCTGCGCCAGTATGGTGCGGTCATCCATCACACATCACGATGGATGAATGGTGTCACATGCAGCATGACGGATGAACAAGCGACATCAGTTGCCACACGTCCTTTTGTGGCAAGTGTTGAGATGACCCGAGACAATTCATCCAGCGGGATGACGCCTAAACGGCGCAGTTTGCCATTGCCGGAACAGCAAAAGACACCCCACCTACTTGCACAAACAACAGACGACCAACTCGCTTTATACAACTTGCAGCCTCTGCATGAGTTAGGGTATTATGGGCAAGGCATACAGATGGCCATATGCGATGGGGGATTTACAAATGTTAATACGCTATCCTGCTTCCGTCAGGATCTGGAACTCGGGCACTTTGACTTCACGGATGATGCGGATGACTTTTACGGTGAGACCGGCACGCATGGCACATACTGCTTAAGTGCAATCTCCGGGCTGACAGACGAATACACAGGAGCCGCCACTCAAGCGCAGTACTACCTTATGCGCTCTGAAGAAGCCGAAACAGAGTCTCCAAAAGAGATGGACAATCTTGTTGTTGCACTTGAGACTGCAGATTCTATAGGCATAAATATCTTTTCCACATCCCTGGGTTACGTCATGTTTGACCACAGCGAATGGGATCTCGGTTATGTGGAGCTTGACGGCAAAGCAACGCGCGTCAGCCGTGCAGCAACCATTGCAGCAAGAAAAGGAATGTTGGTTTGTGTCGCTGCCGGCAACAACAGCAACAAGGATTGGCATTGGATTAACTCTCCTGCCGATGCCGATTCGATACTCACTATTGGTGCTGTTGACACAGAGGGAGTGATTTGCGACTTCTCCTGTTACGGTCCGACAGCAGACGGGCGCATTAAGCCTGAGGTTTGCGCATTAGGTAAAAGTGTCGCACTTATCAATCAGGACGGAAACATTACCAACGGAAACGGCACCAGTTATGCCGCAGCTCTACTCGCAGGTATGGCTGCGGTACTCTGGTCGGCATTGCCTGACGAAAGTGCAATGCAGATACGTGAGCGTATTATCCGCTCTGCGGACCGACATGACACCCCAGACGACCAATACGGCTACGGCATACCTGATGCCTATGCTGCCTATCAAGGTGCGGTTGCTACAGATGAGAAGAGCATTAGCATCAACGGCGTTGACATTCCTATTCACCCAAGCGAAACGGGACAAACGGATATAGATATACTGGGTGACTCGACACTAATGTATGACCCTGAAGAGAACACGCTGACCTTCAACAGCCTGACTATGGAGGTCGGAGAGGATGAAGGCACGGCCATCAGTTATTCCGGCGAGGAGCCGCTGACCATCGTGCTGAACGACGAGTCGTCCATCATTGCCGATACGGTTATTGCCTCCACAGGGGACATAATCATTACCGGTACAGGTTCACTGGTGGCGGAAGGTACGGTGCCGATCATCGGTGAGGAAAGCGCAAACATCACGTTTGACTCGGTGAACATGTATGTTCATTCACTGCCGTCAGCCGCAGCGGTACGCAGACGTATTCGCG
>Ga0310690_10009417_pt1 | contig 12243 bp, 6 predicted proteins | sample AusTroGonzalo_MG_2_FD_207661 | JGI IMG/M metagenome (GOLD analysis project Ga0310690, IMG submission 207661) | Bovine rumen microbial communities from tropical cattle in Woodstock, Queensland, Australia - Gonzalo_04 (v2) (version 2) | ecosystem: Host-associated > Mammals > Digestive system >...
GTTCCTGCTCACCCACCCCGTCTCCCGCACGCGGGTCGTGGCCGAAAAACTCGCCGCCGTCGCCGCCGAGGTGCTGACGCTCAACCTTGTCGTGTCGCTCGTCGCCGTTCTCGGCAGCGTCGCCATCGGAGAAAAGATCGACGGCCGGGTGTTCTTTCTCATTTTGCTCGGCTACCTGCTAATGCAGTTCGAGATCGCCGCCGTGCTGTTCGGCGTCTCCGCGTTCGTGCGCGGCAGCGGCCTCGGCATCGGGCTCGGCACGGCGTTCGTGCTGTACTTTATGAATATCCTCGCCAACCTCACCGAGAACGCGAAATTTCTGCGCTATATCACGCCGTTTGCCTACGCGGACGGCACCGCCATCGTCTCTGCCGGCCGCATCGAGGTCAAATACCTCATCCCGGGCATCATCTACGCGGCCATCGGCATCGCCTTTGCGTTTTGGTGGTACAACAGAAAGGACATACAGATATGATTGCCCGCGGTGCGGGCCGCTTTGCGGCAAGTTATGATCGCGCCTTTGGCGCAAGCTGTAAGTTACAGATTGGCATCAGCCGTCTTTTGTCACTTACAACGTGCCGCAGGCACGCATCACGCGCGAAACGCTCATAACTCATATCTCATAGCGTCCGGCTTGCCGGACACATCATTCAAAAAGCCCCCGAACGGGGGCTTTTTTCTTATCTGTTTTTGAAAATAAACGCGTACTTCTCCATCGCCTTTTCGACGTTTTCGGTGGCGGCGTTTTCGTAGCCGATCAGCGAGAACGCGGCGTCGATGAGGTGGAAAAAGCGCGGGTCCTCGTAGGCGCGGCAGACGAAGGACTGGCGCGGCGAGTTGATATCCTCGCCGCTGATCTGAAAGAATCCGTGTTCGCGGCAGAGCGCCATGACGCGGTCGAGCTGCGCGGGGGTGTTGCGCGTCGGCATAAAGGTCACCGCGTCAAAGCCGAGCGTTTTGAGTTCGGCGAACAGGAGATCGAGATAATCGTCTTCAAACTTCTGGGCCGCCTTGTCGCCCGTCACCGAGTCGGTCACGTCGCCGAGATAGGCGTAGGCCGCGATGCCGCCAAAGCGGCGCACGGTTTTGATGAATTCCGCCACGGGCGGGCACTCGTCCGTCGCGTCGATATAAAACTTTTTCAAAAGATTGCCTTTGAGAATGCCGAGCACGTCGTATTCGTAGCAGCGCGGGTCGCGGGCGCGGAGCACGTCGATCTGTTTTTGCGAGAGCGAGAGACCCATATCGCCCGTGAGAAACCCGATCACGCCGTCCGGCGTCGGAAAACGGGCGGTGATCTTTTTGGTCAGCGCGAACAAAAGGTGCCGTTCCGTCACCGTGCCGCAGGCAAGGGGCAGCACGTCGCGGTCGAAATCGAGCCGGATGCCGTAGGGCGCGACCGTCTCGCCTATGCGCGCGGTCATTTTGCGGTTGCGCAGGTTGCGTTTTTCGCGGTAGGGGGCAAAAGCCGCGTTCACCGCGTCAAGATGCTGATGGGGAATGCCGTGCATGGCCACGTAGGCGATCGAGACCTGGTCGGGGTTGTTCAGGCGCCGGCCCGCAAGAGCCGTGCCCGACATATCCACGCGGCATTCAAGCCCGCAGGTCGCCGGCATGGCAAGGCGCGCGGCGGCGGCGAGAAATTCGTGCGCGCCGGCGCAGGTGTCGTGATCCATAATGCCCGCCGTCTGAAGCCCGGCGGCTTTGGCGGCCTCGACGGCCGTCGTCGGCGTATAGGGCGAGAACGAGTAGGTGGTGTGAATATGGTTGTTGATATAGACGGCCATGCGCTCACCCCTTTTGCGAAACTTTGGCGCGGTAACTTTCGACTTCCCAATGCACGATAAAGTCTTCGAGCCACGCCGGCATGGGAGCGGCGCCGCCGAACGACGCGGCGTAAACGCCGATGGCGACCGCGTCAAGAAAGACGGAGAGAGTCGTGTCGGCCTCCTTGTCGCTCGCGCCGCAGCAGAAAGCGCCAAGACCCCGCACAAAGACGACTTTCGGCTTGTAGCCCCGCTCGGCGACAAAGGCGGCAAAGGCGCGCGGCAGATCGTCGCCCACGTTCAGCACCAGCGGCGCCGCCTTGCAGTAGACGATGTGATCCGGCGTAAAGGCGAGCACAACGGGGTCGTGCGCCAGCGCCGATCTCGTGCGGCAAAACCGCACCGCGGCGGGGCCGCCCTCGCCGTACAGCGCGCCGACGGCCGCGGCCGTCTGCTCGGCTTTCTTTACGTCAACGGCGACCTCCGTCATATCGGGCCGCGCCCCGATGCGCGCGTCGATGGCACCCATCACGCGGGCCGCCAGCACGTCCAGTTCTTTTGTGGTATCGGCGGCAAAAAATACGCCGTGATTCTGCAAAAACACCGTGTCGGGGAATTTGCCCCGTGCCTTTTGATAATCGGCAAGCCGCCCGCGGCAGAGCGCCGCCAGCATATAACCGGGCTTGGAGTTCTCAACGAACACCGCGTCGGGAAAAAGGGCGCGCACGGTCGCCTCGCCGTCTTTGGCGCAGGTCACGCCGTTGACTTTGGTCGGGTGCAGGTGCAGCACGAAACGGTAGGGAAAGAGATCGTGCAGAAGCGTCTCCACGCTCGGCCGCCGCGTCTGCCCCGGCACGCGCGCGTCCATCATGTCGGCAAGCACCGCGGCCTCGCGCGCCGCCTCGGCCTCGGGATAGGTTTTTTGCCAGATCGCGGCCAGTTTGCTCCGATCCATGGCCACGAATTCCTCTGCCTTGATGGTGGCAAGGGCCGTGCCGGACCCCTTGATGTAGAGCGTTTTTTCATCCTTATAAGACGTGTTGCCGCCGCCTGCCAGCACGTAGGCGGGGTCGCCGCCGTACCGGTTCGACATGGCCGCCAGCGCCGCCGTTGCCTTTTTTGTTTCCATTTGTTACCTCCCGCCCGCGGGGCTTTTGAATTGGTCCCATTATAGCACATATCCGCGCGACGCGCAAGCCCTGCGCGCGAATCGCTTATGAAACTTTTTGCCGCGATATTTTTTATTTCTCTTGCAAAACGCATGATTCTGTGATATAATACCGACAACGGCGGCAGCGCCCGTCGGCTTTTCGGGAGAGAACGGACATGAGAAAGCTTTTGGCCCTGCTGTCGGCCCTGCTTTTGGTGCTCGCGTGCCTGAGCGCCTGCGACGGTACGAGCGGCAGCACAAACGCAGACAACAAGAAAGACAACAGCGCAAACGACAGCAGCGCGAACAACGAAAACAACAACACGAACAACGAAAACGGCGGCACGTGGCAGCTCGCAGCGCCGAGCCAAGACCCCGCCACGGCCGCGGCGAACTATGAGGCGGCCGGATACCGCACCATGCTGCTCACGCAAGACACCGAGGCGGGCAGAGAAGCGCTGGCCGACGGCGAAGCGTATTTCGGCATCGAGGGCTTTGTGGCGTACGTTTCGGCCGCAAAAATCGGCGATGAGGTCGAAGAACGCATTTCCGTTTACTATCTCGACACTGTCGAACACGCCGAGGCCACTTTGGCCGTGATGCGGCGCACCGCCGAAGAGAACGCCGCCGACGATGAGACGAACGTCTTGGAGCGCGTCGGCACGATGGTTTATTTCGGCCAAAGAAGAACCGTGTCCTCCGGCAGCACCACGGCGGGGACCGATGAGCAGTCCGCCATCCCGAACGCAGACCCTGAAACGGCCAAGGCGCATTTGGCGGCGGCGGGCTATTCGGTCTTTCTTGTCAGAAAAGACAACGGGATCGGCGGATCGGTGATCGCCGCGGAGGAATCCAGGTTCGGCGGCCAAGGCCTTGAGATCATCGTCAGCGCTTACAAAGGCGAGACCCCGGAGAACGAGGATAGTGACAGCATCACCATCTACTATTTCGACACTGCCGAACACGCCGCGGCCGCCTATGACGCGCTGCGCGTGTCGACCGCCGAGAACACGGCCAACTCCGGTGTAGAAGTCATTGTGGACTTCTCCGGCGTCATGGTCTGGGGCGGAACGGTTACCGCCATCGCGGCCGCCGCTTGATCTTATACCGCAGAAAAAAGCACCCCGACGGGGTGCTTTTTCCGTTATTCATCGCAATCTCTTCCGCCAAACTGCGTTGCTCCGCGGCTACTCCCTCGACGTAGAAAACTACGCCATCGGGAGGGCGCCTGTGGTGCGCCTTGTTTGGCGAAAGATCTTGCGATGAGGGGAAGCGAGCGAATCTTTCGTTCGCCGGTAGGGACCGGCATCCTCGACGGTCCGCATCCGCGACCAACGTCCCGTCAACGCGTCATCCGGTAGGGACCGGCGTCTCGACGGTCCGCTCCCCGCGGCGCACGATGCGGCTACACAGCCTTCCCCCCTGGGGAAGGCAAGGACGCGTCCCAAGTCTCCCTCTTGATGGGAGTCGCCGTCGCAAGCGGCCGCATGCGTCTGAAGGCGACGAAAGGCGTTTTCGCCCGCACAGAATCCGCGGCGGTGGGCATTCTTTTTTCTTGCAAACCGCGCGGTTTTGTGGTATGATAAAACCGAACGATCGCCGGGGCCGCGAGAGGCCCGGGAGGAGGAGACCATGATCCGCTTTGAACTGTGCCATGCCGCGCCGACCTGTTTTTATCGCGGCAAGCCCGCCATGCTGACGCTGGTATTGCCGGACGACGGCGAAAAGCCGCCCCGCGTCGAACTGCTTGTGACGGGGCAAAAGCCGCGCGTCATGCAGCCCGTCGACGGGTGGGATTATGACGCGGGCTACACCGTTTACGCCGCCGAACTGACGCCTGCCGACGCGGAAAACGTTCGTTACCGTTTTGCCGTCTCGGGCGAGAAAAGCGCCGTTTTTTCGATACCTTGCCTCGACTTGCCAGCGCCGCCGCCCCTGATTTTGGTGACAAACGCGTGGTGGTATCTTGGCGAATGTTCCCACATGGAGTTCTACAACCCGACCGACGCGCCCGTCGATCTTTTTGACTACGACGTCCTCATCGACGGCTTTACGTTCACGGGCGCGCGCATGCCGCTGGCCGCCGAAAAGGGCACGATGCTGCCGCCGCGCCGCCGCGCCGTCGTGCGCCACCTGACGCCGCTCTTGTTCAAGCGCGCGGGCCGCACGGGGCCGTTTGACCGCGACACGTTCCTCTCCGACCTCGCGGCGCGCTATCCCGACACGCGGGCAGAACTATGCGAAGACCTCATTTTTTACGACGTTCCCGTGACCGACGCCGAGGGCAAACTGTTACCCGGCATTTACGGCGAACTGTTCCGCAAATACAATCCCAACGTGCTGTATATCGTGCCGCGCGGCGCCGACGCGGACGCGGCTGTGTTCCGCGAGGACTATAACGTCACGCCCGAGGGCCCTCGCCCCGTGCGCTGTCAGCACGCCGGCGTGTGGTACGTGGAGCCGCTCGATCCCGCCGTCGGCCGCGTGCAGACCGGCTTTGCCCGCCCCACGCCCGGCAAAACGCCCCGGGACGGGGTGGATTACGATGCGACAGACGCCACCGTGCCCGCCGTGCTCCAACGCGCGCCCGCACCCGATGAAACGTTGTGGCGCGCCGTGGGCGACGTTCGTTTTTCCTTTGCCGTCTCTGCCGCCGCGGCGGGTCGCGCCGCGCTGCACGTGCGGCGGGGCGACGGGGTGCTGACCCTGCCCGCGCCGCTCGACGAGGCGGGGCTCTGTACCGCCGTTCTGCCGCGCGCGATCGCCGAGGAGATGCCCGAGATCGCCTATTGGTTCACGGTGCAGTCGGGCCTTTACTGCGCCTCGCTCGGCTGTGAGAGCGCGCCGCTCATCCTTGCGCCCGCCGACAACGCGGGGCCGCTTGTGCTCTCGACGTGGCCGGAGCAGGGGCAGGCGCTGCTGACGGACGAGCCCCACACACTCACTGTGACTTACCGCGACGCGGCCGGCGTCAACACCGACCTCTCGGTCTTCTGTCTTGACGGAATGGCAGTGAACGGGGTGACTTTTACCGAGACAAAGGCGATTTTCACGCCGGAAAAACCCTTATCGCGCGGCCCCCACAGTATGGAGGTGACGCTGCGCGACCTGCGTGGCAACCGCACCTATCTGAAGATCGACTTTACCGTGGCCGACGAGCATGAGAGCAACCTCTACCGCGGGCAGGTGCACAGCCACACTGACTATTCCGACGGCGCCGGCACGCCCGAAGAGGCCTACGCCTACGCCAAGGCCGCGGGCGCGGACTTTTACGCCCTGACCGATCACAGCCAGTATCTGACCGAGGCCGAATACGACGAGATACGGGCGACCGCCGACCGCTACGACGAGCCGGGCCGCTTTGCCGCGCTTTTCGGCTACGAGATGACCTGGTACGCGGAAACGGGCCTTTGGGGGCACATGAACGTGCTGTGCTCGCCGAAACTCGAAAACGATCCCGTACGCACCGACCCGCCGACCCTGCTCGACCGCAAGGCCGCCGAGCCGCAGACGCTTTGCATGTTCAATCACCCCGACGAACTGTGGGGCGATTTCGGCCGTTTCGGCCGCTATACCGAAGATCGCGCGCGCGCCGCACGCCTCGCCGAAGTCAACGGCGCCATGCACGATCGCGGTTATATGCTGATGCTGGCGCACGGCTGGCACGTCGCGCCCCTTTATAACGAAGACAACCACGAAAAGAAGTGGACGACCGAAAGCGGCGCGACCGGCGTGGTGCTGGCGCCCGCCCTGACGCGCAACAATATCCTCACGGCCATGCGGCGCGGCCGCACCTACAGCACGCAGGATAAAACGCTCGACATCCGCTTTTCCGTCAACGGCGCGCTGCTCGGCGACACCCTGCAAAACCCGTCGCACCTGACCGTGACGGCCGACCTCAAAACCGAAAGTCCCCTCGGCATCGGGCGGCTCGAGCTGATGAGCGAATACGGCGTGGTGGTGGCCACCGCCGACGCGGGCGCGCGCCGCGAATACCGCTGGCAGATTGAACTCGACCCCGATTTTGCCTACTACTATCTGCGCGTCGTCAACGGCAAATGCTTTTCCGTCACCGCGCCGATCTACGTCGCGGGACGCGGGGCGCTCTCGCTTGGCGCCGTGACCGTGGGCGCGCCGCAGGCGGGAAAAGACCCTCACACGGTGCGCGTTTGCCTACGGAACGGGGGAGAAAAGGCCCTGCATAAAGTGACGGCCGACCTCTATCTTTCCGCGCCGGACGGTTTTCATCTGCGCGAACTTTCACCCTATCTTTCGCTCTCGACCGACAAACTGGCGCCGGGGGAGACGCGGGAACTTGTGGCCACGCTGCCTGACGCGCCGACGCGCGATCGCCTGACGGTCGTGGCTTCCGGTACGGTGGGTTCGGCGCGCTTTGCCGACGTGGCGGTGCGCTGGCTTTCGCCCGTGCACATCACCAAACTGATGCCGGCCTCCTCGCCCGAGGGCGATGTGCAAAACCCCTACGCCTATATCGAACTCTGCAACCCCGGCCCCGTGCCGGTGCGCCTCGACGGCTACGCCCTGCGGTTCTGGGATACCTACGGCCAATGGCCGCAGCCCGATCGCACGCTGTCGCTCGCAGGCCGCGCCTTGCCGCCCTTTGAGACGCTCGTCGTGTGGGTACGTCCCCGCGGCAGCGGCCTGACAACGGACGATTTTAACACCCGTTACGGCACTTTTCTCGACGAGGATCATTTGATGGTCACCGAACAGCCGATGCTCTCGACCGTGCTGCGCGGCCGCCGCATGGAACTTTTGTACGGCGGCGAGACGCTCTATCGCGTGACGTTCGGGGTGTACTGCGGCGGCGACCCCACCATGGAGCCGGACGTGCCGCTTTGCTACGCGCCCGCGGAGGCGGACGTGCCCGACGGCGAACTGCTGCCGCGCGCCGTCACCACGCCGTTGCCCGGCGCGCCCGAAGAGGATTGCCTGCCGCCCCGTATGACGGTGACGACCGAAGAGCCGGCCGAGGACGACCGCCCCGACGCGGTCACGGGGTTGACGCACGCGCCGCTCGCGCCCCTGCGCGCGGTGGCTTTGCTGGCGGGGGCACTCTCCGCCTTTAAGGATATCATGAAGGAGAAATGATCATCGCAATCTCTTCCGCCAAACGGCGTTGCTCCGCGACTACTCCCTCGACGTAGAGCACTACGCCATCGGGAGAGCGCCTGTGGTGCGCCTTGTTTGGCGAAAGATATTACCGATGAGGGAAAGATCGCCAATAGCCTTCCCCCTTACGGGACGGAAGCCGCCGTCGCTGCGTGAACGGCACGAGAAACGCTCCGCGTTCTCTGGTGTCACGCGAACGCGTGACGAATGAGGGTGATCATAATTAAAAAAAGCCCCCGGACGGGGGCTTTTTCGTTATTTATTCAAGACAATTCGACGTGATATAATCCACGCCGAGGGCGGCCAATTCGGCGGCGGCGGCGGGGTCGTCCACCGTCCAGGCGTTGATCTTAATGCCGCGCCGACGGCACTCGGCCACGCGCTCCGGCGTCAGGGAGTCGTAATACGCGTCAAGGTCAAGCCGGTCGCGCGTCAGACTCTCAAACAGATCCTCGGGCCAGTCGCGGCTGACGAGGAACTGCGCCGCCTGCTTCGGATAATGTTTACGCAGATGCAGCAGATTGTCGTAGCAGAACGAAATAAAAATCACGTGTTCCATCTGCCCCACGGCCTCGATCTCGCGGCAAATGCCGACCACGGTCGCCTCGTCCATCGGGTTTTTCAACTCCAGCACGGCGATCTTGCCGTATTTTTCGCAAATGCTGATATACTCAGAGAGCGAGGGCAGTTTGAGGTCGGCCCGGCTCTTTTGGCCGCTCGGCGTGTCGAACAGCGTCAGGCGGCGCAGCGTGTCGAAATCGGTCTGCTCCACGGGCAGATCGTCGCCCGCCACGCGCCCCGTTCGCTCGTCGTGGATGCAGATGTAACGCCCGTCACCGGTGCGATGCACGTCGGTCTCAATGCCGAAATAGGAGCGGTTGCCGGCCGCCACGAAGGCGGCGGCGGTGTTCTCACGCTCCAGCGCAGAGCAGCCTTTGTGCGCCACCATCAGGGGCTTTTTTTCGTGTGAAAACTTGATCGTATCCATACCGTTATGCCTCCTTTTTGACAAAACTGTCTTTCAGACCCACCACGCGGTTGAACGTGTTTTCATACTTGGTATCCTTGCAATAGTAGCCGTCGCGCACGAATTGGAACTTGTCGCCCGGTTTCGCGTCGGCGAGCAACGGCTCGACTTTGGCGTGTTCCACGACCGTCAGCGACTCGGGGTTGAGATAGTCGTTATAGGTCTCGCCCTCGGGCAGCGAGGCGGGGTTCTCGATGGTCAGCAGATTGTCGTAGAGGTGGAGCGTCGCGTCCTTCGCGTACTTTTCCGACAGCCAATGAACGGTGCCTTTGATCTTGCGGCCGTCGGCGGGCATGCCGTTGCGCGTCTCGAGGTCGGCGGTGCAGAGTAGGCGCTCGATCGAGCCGTCCGGGTTCTTGACCACGCCGGTACACTTGATGATATACGCGCCCATCAGCCGCACCTCGCCGTCGGGTTTTAAGCGGAAGAACTTCGGGGGCGGCACCTCGGCGAAGTCGCTTTCTTCAATATAAAGCTCGCGGGTAAACGGCAGGGAACGGGTGCCGTTTTCCGGCTTTTGCGGGTGATTCGGCAGGTCGAAAAACTCCTCTTTGTCTTCGGGATAATTGGTGATCTCGACAAGCAGGGGATGCTCGATCGCCACGCGGCGCGGAGCCGACTCGTTGAGTTCGTCGCGGATGCAGTGTTCCAGCATGCCGATATCGACAAGACTATCCGACTTGGAGACGCCCGCTTCCCGCACGAAGCGAAAAATGGCCGTGGGCGTGTAGCCGCGGCGGCGCAGGGCGCAGAGCGTGGGCAGACGGGGGTCGTCCCACCCGTCGACCGTGCCGGCCTCGACCAGCGAGCGCAGATAGCGCTTGGACATGACGGTATTGGTGATGTTCAGACGCGCGAATTCACGCTGTTTCGGCTTTTTCTCAAAGCCGATGTTGTCCACCACCCACTCGTACAGGGGCCGATGATTCTCAAATTCCAGCGAGCAGAGAGAGTGCGTGATGCCCTCGAGCGCGTCCTGAATGGGGTGCGCGTAGTCGTAGAGCGGGTAGATGCACCACTTGTCGCCCTGCCGGTGATGCGAGGTATGCACGATGCGGTAGATGGCGGGGTCGCGCATGTTCATATTGGGGCTTGCCAGGTCGATCTTGGCGCGCAGGGTGTGCGCCCCGTCGGGGAATTCGCCCGCCTTCATGCGGCGAAAGAGGTCGAGATTTTCCTCGACCGAGCGGTCGCGCCAGGGCGAGGGTTTGCTCGGCTTGCCCGCGTCGTTGCCGCGGTACTCGCGCATCTGTTCGGCCGTCAGGTCGCAGACGAACGCTTTGCCGTCTTTTATGAGCTTCTCGGCAAATTCATAGCATTTGTCAAAGTAATCCGAGCCGTAGAACACGCCGCCGTTCGGCACCGCGCCGAGCCAGAGCAGATCTTCGTAGATCGATTCGACGTACTCGTTATCCTCTTTGGCGGGGTTGGTGTCGTCATAGCGCAGGTTAAAGAGGCCGCCGTATTTTTTGGCCGTCTCATAGTTGATCATAATGGCTTTGGCCGAGCCGATGTGCAGATAGCCGTTCGGCTCCGGCGGAAAGCGGGTGTGCACCTTCAGTTCGGGGTCGAGCGCGAGATCGGCGTCGATGATGTCGTGAATAAAGTTGTTACCGAGTTCTTCCATAGTCTGCCTCATTTCATAGTTTCAAGCATGGCCGCCGTGCGGGTCAGCACCCGCTCGCGCCCCAACACGCGCATCACGTCGTACATGTCGGGGGAGTTCATGCGTCCCGTTACCGCGAGGCGCAGGAACATGCTGACGTCGGCGACGCTGCCGGGGAACGCCTCGGGATCCTGCCGGTACGCTTTCATGTCGTCGGCGTAGCCGAGGCTTTTCGCGATGGCCTTGATCTTGTCAAACCACACGCCCGCGTCGTCCCGTTCGTCATAGGTTTCGGCAAAGCGGGAAAGGGCCGCCGCCACGTCCGACTTTTTGAAGGCGTCCGGTACGGCGTCTTTGACGGTAAAGAGATCGTCGTAGAAAAAGTCGAGGTAGGGCCGCACGTCGGCGAACGTCGCAAAGTCCTTGCGCGGCTTTTTGCCGCCCCGTCCGATGCCCAAAATGGCTTTGGCGTAGGCGGGATCGCCCTCGAACCGGTCGTAAAGATCGCGGTCGAAATCGGCGGCCCAGGCGACGATCTCGTCATAGATCTCGTCCGCCGTCATGCGCGAGAGCACGTTTTTCGACACGTCAAGCAGCTTGACCACGTCAAACAGCGCGCCCGCGGGGTTCATCTTTTTGGCGGAGAAGCGGAAATCGTCGATGGGCGCGTCGGGGTTGGCCCTGCGCCAGTCCTCAAAGTTGGAGTTGAGGATCGTCATGATATACTCGTACACCGACGCAACGGGAAAACCCTCCTGCCGGTAATACGTCAGCGCCAACTCGGGGTCTTTGCGTTTGGAGAGCTTGCGTTTGGAGTCGCCGTCCATTTTTTGCAGCGCCCCGATGTGCAGATATTTCGGAGGTTTGAAGCCGAGCGAGCGGAACAGCTGCAGATGAAAGGGCAGAGAGGGTAGCCATTCGTCGCCCCGTACCACGTGCGTCGTGCGCATCAGGTGGTCGTCGACGGCGTGCGCGAAGTGGTAGGTCGGAATGCCGTCCGATTTCAAGAGCACGTGATCCATGTCGTTCTCGGTCACGTCGATCTCGCCCTTGACAAGGTCGGTGAATTTGAACTTGTGCCCGATCGAGCCCGTCGAACGGTAGCGCAGCACCCACGGCCGGCCCGCGTCCAGCGCGGCTTTGATATCCGCCATAGACCGGTCGCGCCACACGGCGTAAGGGCCGAAATAGCCGAAGTTATCCTTCTTTTTCTCCTGCTCTTCGTGAATGGCGGCCAGCTCCTCTTCGGTGCAGAAGCAGGGGTAAGCGTCGCCCTGTTTTACCAGCTGTTTGGCAAAGACGTGATAGATGTCGGCGCGCTGCCGCTGACGGTAAGGGCCGTAAGCGCCGCTGTCGCCCGTTTTGGTCGCGCCCTCGTCATAGCGGATGCGATAGCGCTCCATGGTGTCGATCAGCACGTCCACGGCGCCCGGCACTTCGCGTTTGGCGTCGGTATCCTCGACGCGCAGATAGAATACGCCGCCCGACTGGTGGCACATACGCTCCGAAATCAGTCCCTGCACCAGGTTGCCGAGATGCACGAAACCCGTGGGGCTCGGCG
>Ga0310690_10009418_pt1 | contig 12242 bp, 8 predicted proteins | sample AusTroGonzalo_MG_2_FD_207661 | JGI IMG/M metagenome (GOLD analysis project Ga0310690, IMG submission 207661) | Bovine rumen microbial communities from tropical cattle in Woodstock, Queensland, Australia - Gonzalo_04 (v2) (version 2) | ecosystem: Host-associated > Mammals > Digestive system >...
TAATTCCATACGGAGGGTCGATGTAAATGCATTGAACCTTCCCCGCCATGCTTTCACGTTTAAGCAGGGAATTCATCACCAACAAACTGTCGCCCTGGATAAGACGGTTTTTCCAATCGGCATTGTGCTTGTAGTATTCGGTGACACGTTCCAGTTCGTCTTCCACTATAGTATTGGGAATATCGGCACCAAAGAGTGTAAGCACATTGGGGTCTGTGTTTTCTTTGATACGATAGAGGCCTTTGATAAGCATTTCTGGCCGGATGTCCTCATGGACATACAGGCTGCGGATGTCTACTTTGAGATCCAGAGCTTGGGTCTCTTCATCATCATTGTCGTATTTGCGAAGCCAATACAATTCCGGGTCTCGACCACGGACGAAGTCGTGTTTGAAGGTTTGGTAGGCAGCCTCTCTTGGGCCACGGGATGTGACTTCGGTTTCCTCTCCAGCCAATTCGGTGGTTGGAAGGGTTGCTCTCTTTTCGCCAGTGTGAACGATTGCGTCGACGGGTTTATCTATAATGCTCATAAGCTGTTGATTTTTTCGTTTAAGGTAGCCTTGATGGTAAGGATGTCATCAATTTCGATGAAATCCCAATTGCCATATTTCTCCAGATTGTTGGCCGCCGGAATCCAATAGTCAAGCGTGTAATGGCGCTTGATGTCCTTGTTGCCGGAACGGTCGTTGCTGAAGCCAGAAATCTCAATGATGAGATTGACCTCCTTGCCCGAAGGCGTTTTGCAGACGGCAATGAAGTCAGGAATATAGTCATGTTCCACAGACCCATCGGAGTATGGAATCTTGAAGTCGAGGAAGTGATTCTTGACGTAATACTGGACCTGCGGGAGCTCCTCCAGTGTTTTCGCAGCAATCTGTTCCCAACTATTCGTGTCTGCCACTACAAAATTGACATGGCTTTTGACTGTAGGATAAACTTCCTTTGTGGTGGCACCTCGCACATGGTATGAAGAGCCTTCGGGGTTATAGTAGTTGAGAATAGCGGAAATGCGTTCCGTAGATGCGCTTGCCATCCTAATTCCTTCATAGATATTAGCCACTACCTCATTAAGATTCATGTTGAGTATCATACGACGTTGCTCTTGTGATCCATCACCACCAAGAATCTCAATTTGCGTGTCGTACCACATAGAAACGACCTCTTTCAACTGCGTGAACAGTTGGAACATCCGTCCCTTTTCAGGGTCGTTGTATTTAATAGAAATAAGTTCCTTCGTCAGTTTGTAGATGACCTGTGCATCACGAACATCGCGGTAATCGATTTCCATTTCAATCTGTTGGTCGGTGACCGCAGTCATCATGATGGTACGAGTGGGGATTTGCGTGAGGTCAAGACGGAACTTGGGCAAGCCAGAATAGTCCACGTTGATTTTCCCGTCCTTCAACTCCACGCGATAGCCGGTGATGTTCGGGAAACGAATTTCGTATTTGTTTCTCTCAGGTAAGGCTTTGATGATTGTTTGAGGCTTTGGTGGACGAGGCGGAGCTGCCACACCTCCTTTAAAGGTTTTGAACGGCACACCGATAATATGGGCATATTCAGGCGGAAACTTATAGGTAACATTCTCTTTCTTGAAACGACGGAGGTCTTTGGGGTCGATTTCTTCTCCTGTTCGGTTATCGTAAGCCACCAGTTCATAGCTGCGGCGTCGCAAGGCTCGACCAGCAACCTGTTCGCAAAGCAGCTGAGAGCCGAATGCACGAACACCACAAACGTGGGTGACGGTGTTGGCGTCCCAACCCTCGGTAAGCATTGACACAGACACGACACAACGGATGTGTGCGCCAAGGGTGCCAGGTTTGCCGACGCTGTTGACGACCTCTCGAAGAATGTCGCCATCGGTCAGGTTGTCGGCACTTCCTGCACCATGTATTTGGGCATACTCACGCTTGAACTGCTCAATTTCGTCACGAAACACGGACTTAAACTCATCACTGATGGTCTCACCAGCTTCGTCGATAGCCGTGCTATCGATGAGCAGCGTTGGCTGACGTTTGAGTGGTATATTGTTCTTATAATTGGAGAAGATGGGGAAATGACCTTCGATATAGATCTTGTTGCCGTTGGCATCGGCACTCTCGTAACCTGCGATGTACTTATAGACTTCCTTTGAAACCGTGGTATTGTTGCAGACAACGATAAACACAGGGGGTGTGGAAAAAACATTGAGGCCTTCTTCGCCTGCTTGACGCATTCCATTGTCATAATCCTCGTAGTCTTTTACGAACTGCTTTAGAGCAACCCGTAAGAGAGGAGGCAGATTAGGATCTTGTTCTCCTTTGGCTTTCTTTTCAGAGCCAGTGCGCTCGGCTTCTTCTTTGGCAGCCTTGCGAGCAGCGCGAACACCTTTCTTCGGGAGCTCCTTACGGATATGCTCGTAGATGTTGCGAAGCTTAGGCTCATCCAAATCTTGAGTGTCGTCGAATGTGGGCAGGAATGGAATCTTTACCAATCCGCTTTCGATGGCATCCACCAGACCGAAGTCGCTAACCACCCAAGGAAAGATAGAGTATTCCTGATAACCCGAGCCTTTAAGGTAGTATGGCGTGGCAGACAGGTCGTAGACATGTTGGATGCGATAACCTTGTATCTTCATCTGACGCAAACCTTCGTACCAGACCATTGCTTTTTCGTTCTCTTCCTCCCCTTCAAGTGTTTCATCATCCTTGGCTGCTTTTCCTGACGCAGCTTTAGGTAGATAGCAATGATGCGCTTCGTCGTTGATGACCAGGATACGTTTGCCCTTCATGTTGCGACCAACGACACGCGACAGAACAACGGAGAAATCCTCTTTGTCGGTCTGCTTCACCATTTCACCATCCTTGTAAACCATCTTGCCGTCCATGGGACTGGCTTTCTTGCCTGAATAGACCTTAGGCTCAAACTGGTGGTAGTTGGTGATAGTAATGGAGGCATTAAGGCCGCCCAACTGATGCTCGTAGACTGGAGGGATGAGTTGACGTATATGATAGTAGTCCTCCTTATCATTGACCCATTTGGAGCTATCATCGATAAAGAGAACGCCAAGACGGTCGCGAATAGTGATACCAGGGGCAACCAATAGGAAATGGTCGGCAAAGCGTGTATCTGTGGGATATTCTTTCTTGTTGAGGTAGTTGTAGAGGATGAACATAGCCATCACTACGGTCTTGCCGGTACCAGTGGCCATTTTAAAGGCTGTACGAGGCAAAACAAAATTGTTATCTGCGGAAACAGTGTTTCGACGATCATCCAATTCATTGAGGATGCTGCGGCCAATGTTGGGGTCGCGGTCAGCAATCTCGTTTAGATAGACTGCAGTCTCAACGGCTTCGCGCTGGCAAAAGAATAAGCGATGTCGGAAGGCGCGTTCTGGATTGTTGAACCAATAGTTCAAGAGTTCACGGGTTACACGCGTCGCACCCGCATAGGACTTGCTACGCCAGTCACCGACAACTTCGCGGATGTGGTTGATGAACCAGGCATTGGGGTCGGCGCCATCATCCAAGTCGGATGCGCTGAAGATTTCCGGATTTTGTTGGCCAGAAGGTGTTACGGACAGATTGGTGGTATATGGCCGTCTACCTTCCAGCACCTTACTATAATCCAGATTCCCATTGGAAAAGGCATCGTAGTGAAAGCGGGGCTCCTCGTAGGGATTGTTCAGTATCGGGTTATCGTTTGTGTTCTTTTGTGTCTCGGGCATACTGTGTTCCTTTTTGTTGGACTTTGTTTTCCCACAAAAAATGTGGGCATTTACTCGGTATGTAACTGCGGCTTACCACGGCCTAGACACTATACCAACAAGTAAAGCCCACGTGGAACACACGTGAGCATTGGCTTACTTGCTTGCAGTGTCTAATGAAGTGGTAATTTCAGTTACACAAGCTTTAAGCTAACGCTTATCTATTTATATGTCAATCAATCAGTTCAATTCTCTATTCCTTATTCCATTTTAATCTCACCCACACAGAAATCCGTGAAGGCGATGTGTTACAAAGGGCAAAAATAATAAAAAATCTCAAATCCAAGAAAAACCCCAAAAAGAACCGCAACGGTGCAACACGCAACGTTTTGCCCGTTCAGCACGAGGGATGGCGGATCGAGTTCGCCATGAGGGCTCGCGTCCCCCGTCCTAAGTCCTCAGTCCTGTATCCACTGTCTTTCAGCACTATATCCGACAGCAAACGACAACAAACGACTACTGTCGACTACAAACGTTTAATCAACGGATAATTCTTGACAGAGTTTGCATCTTTGCAGGGTAAAACTTTTTAAACCCACAGATATGGAAACACCTGAATTCATCGAAGGCATCCCTGCCGCGAAAAAAAGAAGCAAAGAACGAGTTAAACTGATTCAGAATTACTATAAAAGGCTCTGGAAAAAACTACAAAAAGAAGGACGAAGCAATTCTATCTTCAACGATTTCCTTGGAGTTGAGGTATTTGTCGTTGAGAAAGAAAGCGACAAGAAAACTATCTACGCCGCTTCGAAAAACTGGCAGTCAACCTATGCCGTGAAGCATCTGGAAGAGGTAATAGCCAACGCTACAAAATTTGGCGATGGTCCCATTTATGACAAGCCGAAGGGAAACACACAAAAAGCCAACGGCTATAAGAACATTGTGGTCTTACATTATGAATTTAAAGACGAAGAAATTCCTTATTTGAACTTTTTCGCCAAACTTACTATAGGAATCAAGGCAGACAAGAAACATGTACAATATTGCATCAACAAGGTAGAGTGTGTGCAATAAAAAACCGCACTCTACATTACCTCTTGTTTTACCATTTGGAATGTGTGCGGTTTTTCTGCCTGCAAAATTACAACTTTTTCCTGACCCCGCAAGGGGGATATCAAAATAATCCTATTTTCAACTGTAACACTGTAACACTGTAACAAAACGTCCGTGCTATGGCGGCTTCTTCTCCCGCTTGCCGCGGGGTCGGTTGGTTCGGCGGTTCCCAATATTGAGTGGCTCGCTTTCAGGATAGGCTTCGCTGTAGGCGGCATCGAGGGCTTGGCGGTTGACCTGATAGGGACCGAGACCGACCTTCCTCCCCACCAAGGCGATGAGGAACTCGCGATGGATGCGGGGGTCAAGGGCAGGCGGCGGCAACAGGTCCATACCGTAGGCTTGCTCCTCGTCGACAACGGTGTTGTAGCACACATCCCAGATGAAGTCGTCTGTAGCCTCCTCTCCCAGCCAGCTCTTCAGGACGTTCCTGATGCTGTATCTCCGACACTGCTCGAAGAGGAGCTGCCTCGTGCGCTCCAGCTCAAGCCAGAGCTGCACGAAGCATTCTTTAGAGTTTTCAATAGCAATCATAACTATCAACTGTCAACTGTCAACTATCAACTATCAACTGCCAACTACTCTAAACTTCCTAAGAAACTCCTCCGTCTTGACATACCGCCCGCTGACCTCATCATACTCGATGTATTTCCGGTTGGTCCAGACGCGCAGGGTGGACTCGCCATTGCCGATCTTCCCCTGATTCTGTCGCATCTGCTGGTACTGTTCCTTGGTGAACTCGTCAGGCAACAGGCTCAAGAGGTTCTTCGGCCCCGACTGCCGCTGGATCTCCAGCTCCTCATTCAGCTCACGCTCCAGCTGCTGACCGAAGTAGAGCATCTTGCACCAGAGGTTGTACTGCTGGCTCCAACGGACAAACTCGGCAATCTCCTTCGTCCACTTGTAGCCTTGCGCCACGTAAAGTACCATTCCCTTCAGCCAGGCGATGACGTTGGCACGATAGCTGAACACGCGATAAGCCTCAGAGTCATAGAGTTGCGCCATCGCCTTGTTCTCCTCGCGCATCTCCTCCGACAGCTTGCGGGCTTGCGGACATTCGATGAGTCCGCTGGCGGCTTCCAGGCGGTCGATGTAGGGCTTCAGCTCGGCAGCATAATGGTGGTCGTAGAGACCCAGCACGGGCGGCTCGTCGCTGTCGTCGTTGCGGATGATGGTGGCGATGTCCAGTCGGCTCACCGTGCCGTCATTCACCATCTTGTAGAAGAACTTCCTTGCATTGGGCGTCGTCGTGCTGGCGTTGAAGTTCCAGCGCAAAGGGGCGATGCCACTCACCGAGTCGGCCCCTACCCTCTCCTGACCCGCCAGCGAGTTATCGAAAGCTTTTCGGATGAGCAGCCCGACTTCGTCAATGGAGCCTTTCGACGTCACCTTCTTCAAGCCGTCAATCTCATCCACGATGGTGTAGATGAAGCGTTGACCATTGTTGTTGGCGTCGACGATGCGCTGGTTGAAGACGGCATCGGTCAAGTTGTCGATGAGCATCTGGATGCAGATGTCGGTCGGGCGGGAGTCTTTTTTCGGCTTCGCGCCCGGATTCTTTTGTTTCCACTCGGCCTCGCGCTGGCGGTTGGGTTGGTCCCTCTGGCGGATGTCCTCCATGATGTACTCGATGGGTTTCTTGATGCTGCCTTTGCCGATGGATTGTCTGCCAATCAGCACGTTCATGAAGGTGGGCTCATGGTCGACATTGTCCCAGTAGCGGAACTTCACCCCATGGACATGCGCCCCCAAAGCGGGGAACACCGCGCTGGCCACAGCGGCTTTGTAGAACCAGGGCACGTTTTTGGTGAGCAGCTTGATGAGGGGCGGCAGCTTCTCAGGCATCGGTGGTGGTGTGGTGAGCGTACCGCCACAGGCTTTGATGCCGGAGTTGGTTTTGAGTGCCTGCAACACCTGTTTCAACCTATAGGGCATTCCCTTGCGCGGCTGCTTCAGGGCGTTGTCGAGGGTGGCGCGCCATTCCTCGGCATCCTCGGCTGAGCATTTTCCTTCGGTGTCGGCCCAGTAGTTGGGGATGACTTGCATCATCTTCTCCAGCGAATAGCCGCAGATGCTGCGCAGCGTCACGGCGAGATCGAAGGTCAAAGCGTTCCTGTCGCCCTCAGTAGGCATCTTGCCACCGTTGAAAAGCTCCCAATACTTATTAATAATGTCGCTGAAAGCAACGCCATTATAATCAGCCGCCGCGCTTTGCGCTTCCACCTTCGCGCCAGAACCTTCCTTGCGCCCTTGGCCGCCGTCCAAGGTCCCTGAGCCCGTCGAAGGGCCGACACCCAAGGTATTGTTCGACCCAGAACCCTCATTGCGGACTCGATCCGCAATCTCTCGTGCCTTGGGAGTCACCAAGCACTCTTCATTCTCAAACAACCCCTCATCCAAATAAATCAAATCCTCTTCGCTGGCGGTAGTGGTGTAGAATACCCTCGTAATATCCTTCGCCCCCTTATCGAACTCCACCCCCAGCAGCTCACTCGCCCACTTAAGGTTCTCTTCTTGAGACAATTCCGGCTTGCGCTTGAAAACCAGGTGATACCCCTGAGCGCGGGCACTCAACTCCAGCATCAACAGTCCTAGCTCCTCTTTCTTCTCAAGGATGCGTTCCTTAACAACCTCCATCTCCTCAGCGGGGATATGGTCAACGTCCATAGCGACAGAGGTACTCATCCGCTTAGAGCCTTTCAACGAGCCGTCGTCGTTGGGCAGACAGCTGTAGTTCATTTGCACGAGGGCTTTCTTCCACTTGTCATCACCCTCTCTGATAATCTTGACAGTATCCCTCTGCTTCTTGCTGTTGCGAAGCTTTCTATAGGCTTCCTCCGTAAGGACGGGGCGCATATACTTCGCCCCATCCTTAAAACTGATCAAGTATGCACTCATTGTACCACCTCCTCTGCGTTAGCGGTAAGTATCCCGTTCACCACCTTCTGGGCGATCATCAGCGCCTGATGCACCAGCTTCTCGGGCAGCTCCTCGACCTCTTCGGCATCCAGCGAGAAACTGAAATAGTATCTGCCGTCGAAGCCCAGTGAGAGTGAGCTGTTGTCTTCTCGGAAGAGTGGCTTGTTGCGCTTGCGCTTCTTCATTTCGGTGATGTAGACGTCACCATCGTGCATGATCTGCACCTTGAACCTGCCGCTGTAGGGGTCAAGCTCCACATCCATCTCGGTGCAGTTGAAGTCAATTATGTTCAGGTTGTTGCTGTTCTTGGCGAAGGTCATCGTGCCGTTCACCGTCGTGTTGCTCCTCAGAGCATTGGTTTTCTTTGTTTGCTTTTTCATTGTTTCTGATGTTTTGTCCGAGCCTTTGGGGAGAAGTGGAGAAAAAGCGGTCGCGACACTTATACTTAAGTACTCTCCCTTCACTCAGCCTTAACACTCAGAAGTTACTACTCGAATTTTTGATAGATTTTTGAATGATTTTTAATTGATTTTGATCGATTTCTAGCCGAAGGCTATCCCATAGTTTCTAGCCGTAGGCTATCCCATTAAATCGCGTTGATCTTGTCAATGTAGATGGTCGTAGCTTGCATCGCTTCGCCGGACTGCGAAGTCCACTCGCGTACGGTCATCGAGCATTGCACACGATAGAGATACTGTTGGTCGAAGCGCGGGCAGTTCACGGCGCGCTCGCCGGTGATCTCGCCGACGAAGGTGTCGGTGCCATTGGTGAGTTTCAGGGCGACGGTGTTCATCACCTTCTGTTCGCCCGTCTTTCTGTCTGTGTACTGACGCGTGGTCAGTTGTGATTGATTGATAATTCTTACTGTTGCTTCCATTGTTTTGAGATTTAAAGATTAAACTTCCGTTTGTCAACGTTGACGATGCAAAGGACCGAAGATTCGTTTGGAGCCAAAAAAAGAAGATTGCCGAAACCTCAGCAATCTTCTATCAGCAAATTATCAATTGATATTCAACGAATTGTCTTAAGTTGATAACAAGCGTTTTTCTATCAGCTGCTTTATCCAACCGTATTGCTCGCGGTTGAACACGGAATCGCTACCTTCAAAATCGGCAGGATTGGAGATATAACTGCGGACATTGATAGGACTGATGGCGTCGCCAAGAGCTTTGATGGAGACAGGCAGTTTCGTTTTGTCCTTGTAAATTCCTATCACATTGCACACCATCTTTTGGTTGAAGCCCCAGCTGTTCCTGTTGGGTTCTATTTCTTTTATCAATAGCATCATCTGGGTATCTGCCAGAATATCTTGCCAAAGGGATTCCCATTGTGTCCAATCGTCCTTCAGGATCGCCTTCAGTCCCAGGGTGTGGTTGATGATAGCGTCAACCATCAGTTGGATTTCTTCCTGCGCCACTTCGTCCATACTCTCAAACAGGGTCTTCTCAAGCATGGGATCGCCAGGCTTGATGACCACCTTTTGCCCGTCATAGCCTTCATTTCGCTCGAAGAAGAGTTTCATCAGGCTTTGTGGAAACGGGTCATTCAGCAAGATGTCCAGAATGGCCATACACATCGGCTCGTTGTCGAAGGTTTCTTCTTCATGCCCTTTCTCCACGGCGTTCATCAGCTCTGTGAGAAGGATACACATCACGGTGGCTGCTGTGCGTTGGGCTTGCTCGTCCGACCGAGGGGCTTCGTCAAACTTCTGGCTGTCTGCAAGCAGTTCATTATATACAGGTGCAATCTCCTGCTCCCTGAAGGTCTTTTCGCCACGAAGCCTGATGATTTGCAGCTCAGCCTGATGCCAAAGCGTTTGTGCATCGGCCTCATCGTATTTGCGTTGCAGCATAGCCAGTATGGGCGACCATTGGCGATAGAGGTCGTTTTGCTTGTAGCGGTGGTGCAGCGTGCGCTGCTCGTTGAGGGTCAGCAGCTTCATTGGTCAGGATCAATGCCGGTTTTCGTTACGCGTTTCACTTCTTCGAGAGCGGGACTGCCGAAAAGGTCGCCGTTCACGGCGTCTTCACTCAGGCGCAATAGGGTTGGATTACTTATCGTGACAACCCTGAAAGATTCCCTACCGATAGGAATGGGCGACTTCTTGGAGTCGTTTGAATATAGCTTGATATCCGCACCAGCATCTGCCATCAACCACCCGATGGTCTCTTTTTGATAGGAGTCATTCTCATCCAGACGAATCTTTCCGCCTTTGGGTGCCACAAAGTCCATGTTGATACGGGTGTCGAAGCTCTCGCGCGCTTTATTGAACAGGCGTTCATATACAGTCTTCAGTCGTTCCAGATTAGGATAAGGCAAATGGAAGCTGATTTTGTAGAAGCCCTGGGGGTACAACCGGTTGTCGCTGACACATTGCCAGAACACGCGGTCGTCCTGAAGGTGATACAGACTCATTACCAAACCGTATCTTAAAAGCAGTTGGTTGAAAGTGTTGGTCAATATACCCTCCACCTGTTTCACGTCGGCAAAGGCAGTCTTCTTGTTTTCAATTAGTATGCGTTGAATGCCGGGGCGGTTGTCGATGATCACGATGCAGTTCTGATAGTCATCCACGCATTTCTCGTTCAAATCAACGTCCACTATGGTCTGAGTCCTGCGGTTGGCGATACGCATTACCGTGATATCATCAGTTGGAGGCATCAAGTGGCGGTGGATATATTCCTTTATGCCAGCCTTGCTTCTGAAGTGTATTACATCCTCCTGGTTGGCTTTCACGAAATCCTTTTGGAGCAATTCGCCGAAAATCTCTTGTTTTTTGGGGAAAGCTTCGTCAGCTGACATCACATCCCGATTCATCCCTTCCAGTTCATACTGACGGCTCTGTTTTACAAACTTGTCAAACTGGTAATTGAAAATCGCGAATTGTGCCATATCAATGGGTAAAACGGTATTATTTGCCTGCAAAGATAAGAAGGAATTTTGAAAAACACGGCAAAAAAGCCAGGAATCTGTCAACCCGTTCAGTAACGGATGACAACCTTATCAGGAAAGTTTGTTACAGTTGTTACAGTGTTACAGTTAAAAACAAGACTAGCAGTGCCCAAAAAGAATTTTTATATTTATAAATATAAATATAAAGATAATTTTTAGGGTACAAAAGCCCCAAAAAGAACTGTAACACTGTAACATTGTAACGGCCGAAAAAATTTTCAAAAAAAGACGAAAAAAGTTGCCCGAAAATTCGAAATGAGGGATATAAAGGTTGTATCTTTGCATCGTCATTCGGAACCAAAAAACAGAGTTTCTAACTCTAACCTAAGTCTAACCTAAGTCTAACTTTTCGCTAACCCAAAAAAGACTCGAGACTCGAGACTTCGAGACACGAGACTTCCGAGCTGTCTGACCTCATCCCGGGTAAAAAGGTCACGCCCAGTCGTCCTCCGTCCCAAGTCTTCCGTCCTCCGTCAATCTATCTAATTCACTTTATTACTAACCTAACAAACTTTTACTACTATGGCAAGAATTGTTTCCATTATCCAGTTCACTGGACGCGCCGGCTCCGCAGTCGGCAGCAAGGGCAAGGGGGGTAAGATCCTCCTTCGCCAGTACCAACCCTCCGTGGCTAACCCCAAGACCGCTGCACAGATGCAGCAACGTGCAAAGATCAAGCTCGCCGCCCAGGTGGCCGGCATGCTCGGCGAAGTTGGGCGCACCGCCCTGCTCGCCAACGGCAACCGCAAGACCGACCGTGGCCTGCTGATCAAGCAGCTCCTCAAGAGCATCCGCGTCAGCCAGGATGGCTCCAAGGCCAGCCTCGGCTATGACCTGAACCTCATCGCCAACCCCTCGTATGCCCGCAGCCTCAGCCTGACGGTCACCAGCGAAAGCAACGCCTTCGTGGCTACTTACAGCGGTGCCCAAGCAGGCGAAGTGATCGCCAAGTGCATCCTCGTCCACGACCTCGCCACCGGTCAATGGCGCCACGCCTCGGCGATGGACACCAACACGACCTTCAGCATCGGCAAGAGTGCCAACGAGGCAGGTGACGCACTCGAAGTCTTCGCCTACGGTATCGTCCTGATGCCCAAGACCAAGGAAGGCTTCAGCAACGTGGGTCAGACCGGCGCCGACGATGCCGGCTACGTCATCGACCTCAACAAGGTCAGCGCCACCAACTACGACTTCTCGCCCTGTGTGAGCGCAGCCCTGAATGTCGAAGGTAACGGTGCTACCAGTGGCGGCAGCGCAAGCACTCCTGGCACCGACAGCTCCAACGCCGGCAACAGCGGCAGCCAAAGCGGCACTCAGAGCGGTGGCTCTGGCAACAACAACGGCGGTTCCAGCCAAGGCGGCTCTTCGACGGGCTCAGAGACCAACGGCACTCCCGTGCTGACCATCAGCAAGACGGGCTCCGGCTCGGCCTCTGTGACTGCCGGCGGCAACATGGTGAACAGCGGCGCAAGCATTGCTGAGGACACTCAGGTGAGCATCACCATCACTCCCGCTACGGGTATGACGCCCAGCGCCACCATCAACGGCAACAACGTGAGCCTCACTGAGGATTC
>Ga0310690_10009419_pt1 | contig 12241 bp, 11 predicted proteins | sample AusTroGonzalo_MG_2_FD_207661 | JGI IMG/M metagenome (GOLD analysis project Ga0310690, IMG submission 207661) | Bovine rumen microbial communities from tropical cattle in Woodstock, Queensland, Australia - Gonzalo_04 (v2) (version 2) | ecosystem: Host-associated > Mammals > Digestive system >...
ATATCATCATTTTCTAGAAAAACAATTTGCATCTTCAAAATATCTACTTTCTCCAGAGTGAGAAAAAATGATGAATTTACTTTCAAAGACTTCATACGAAAATTGGGAATCTATGACTGCGAAATTTCTCTCAAAATCTCAAAGAGAAATCGATTTACCATCATGAAAAAAACAAGCAACACTCGAAGAACTTTTAACTTATTCTTGTGATAAAAATAAAGATGTACGTAAACAAGCAATACAAGCAATAAATGAAATTCATTTAGAGGCCAGAGAAATGGCAGAAAATGAAATTAATTCAATTCTTGAATACAAAAAAACTACTGATGAACTCAGGTGATTTTCATCTGCTGAAGAATTTCTCACAGTTCGTGATGATATCTCACTTTCCACAGTCCAAACTATGGTCAATGCTGTAAAAGATGCTTATGATTTTTCACGTGATTTTTATAAATTCAAAGCTAAATTATTTTGAGTAAAATCTTTTTCTTATTCAGAAAAAACTTTACATTACGGTTCTATAGAAAAAGATTATCCATTTGATAGAGCTATAGAACTTTGCCAGCAAACATTATGAAAATGGGATTCAGAGTTATTAGAAATTTTCAATAAATCACTTGAAGATGGAATGATAGATGTTTTTCCACAGAAATGAAAACATTGATGATGATTCTGTACAGATAGTTCAAAATGATTGCCAGTTTATATACTTATGAACTATACAAATAAACTCAGAGATGTTTCAACTTTGATCCATGAATCATGACATAATGCATGCAATCAACTTCAGAAAAAAAATCTGAATGCCTTGGAATATTGAGCAGCCATTTCATTAGCAGAAACTCCATCTACATTCTATGAATCACTACTACAAGACTTTATTCAATCTACATTAACAGATGAAGAATTATTAGTATATCGTGTAATGATTTTAAGTGATATGGTAGCAACTGTTCATCGTCAAGTAGCAGAATATCGTTTCGAGCAAGATTTACATAAATTATTCCGTAAAAAGTGATATTTATGAGCAGATGAAATCTGAAAATTATTTGTTCAGCATATGTCAGATTACACTTGAGAATGAATTCATTACGATGAATTTGATGCAAATCGCCGAATAAGTCGAAGTCATACCAGAATGTTTTTCTATGTTTATTCATATGCAAGTGGATATTTAATTTCACAGTCTATGCTTAGAAAATTAAAAAATTGAACTTTGACTATTGATCAGGTTAAATCATTTTTTGCAGCATGAAGTTCTAAATCTCCAGAAGAAATCTTTATGGATATGTGAATAGATATTACAAAAAAAGAATTCCGAGATGAATGATTAAATTCGTTAAAAGATTATCTGAAAGAAACTATAGAATTAGCTAGGAAATTAGGAAAGATTTAAAAAATATACTTAATAAGATTTTTTGGTGAAAAAGTCCTCATATTTTTGACAAATTAAAAAATTTTTTTTATAATTAAGTATATAATTTTATAGTTTCAGGGTCTAATAATGAATAAATTTAGAGTAAATTTACATCCAGTATTTTTCAATATAGAAACATTGTGAGATAGTGCGGATATAAAAAATTCAAATAAAAACAATAAGACAGAAGAATATAAAGGACGATCAGTTTCAACTAAAATTAAGGCAGCTGAAGAAAAATCTAAAGCTAAAGATCGCAAAGATTGTGACGATTTAGAACGTCAAATGTGAATAAATGATATAACAGAAGAGGAATATGAGGCTCTTTGTACAAAGCAAGATCTTTCAATCTCAGAACTAGAGAAAATTGTTTGATTCAATCAAAAGAAAAATAAATGAATAGAGAATACGATGTTATTGAGTACCTTAAGATTATCCCTAAAAACCTTAACACAAGAGCAAGCAATATTGTTGTCGTCAGTTAAGGATCTTGATTTAACTTTAGACAATATAACAGAAGATCAAGCAGCGGTTTTATGAAAATGTAAAATCCTTCATTTAGAATTACCTACTATAACAAAAGAACAAATAAAAAGATTAACATCAAGTGGAAATATGTTGACGGTAAATCTTTCAGATGGAACACAGATACAATATCAGGCTTGAGGCCTTCTTATTTTCCGTTCATCCAAATTAACTAGCCAACAAATACAATTAATCGAATGATTTAAATATTTAAAACCATGACAGGGTATAGATATAGAAATAAAAATGGATAAGTTGACAGATGAACAATTATTAGCTTTATGTAGCGCTACATCTTTACATCTATCTATTAAAACACTTACAGACAAACAAGCAGAATATCTTTCAAAATGAAAATTTAATAATTTATCGCTATTTTGATTAATGGAATTGACAGATAAACAGGCGGAATATTTGTCAGGAATATCGAATTTACATTTTAAAAGAAATATACTAACTCCCGTTCAAAAGAAAATTTTTGCAAAAAGTAAATAAAATACTCATAACAAAAAATGTATAGAGTAAATGATTATAATTTATAAATTATTACCAAAATAAGTTATAAATTCATAAAGTTACTAAATTTAATTCGTAACCAAAGAATTTTCTCCAAAATAAGTGAAATTTTAAACTGCTTCTTTGGCTATCAATTTTACTCCATTCCTCATCAGAAATAACTCTTTTTTTGAGTAATGCTTCAACTTTTTTCACATTTTCTTTTATAGTATCTATATTATCCACGTATTCGAAATTTCCACTTCAAAACATTGTTTTCATTAATGCAAAACAAGGATCATATTTCAGGGTTTGCTCTTCAGAAAGAGAATATTGAGCCTTAGAAAGTAGATAAATTACCTTATCTACTGAATCTATCAAATCTTTCTTTGCTTTTAAAACTTTTTTCAAACTTAAACGATGAAGTGGTAAAAATATCAAAAAGCTGATTATCCAAATCAAAACTACAATGCTCCAAATAGTAGTCCAAGTTTCATTTGAATTAAAGAAAAATTCGATCCAGTCTGTATATATTGCCCAAATATTTGTTAACTGTTCCATACTCTACACGACGATTAGAAATAAAATTATTTCCATATATTCTTCCACATATGGATAACCTTTCCATCTTTTATTGCAAGAGGAATCCAATCTCTTCGCTGCATCGGAATTTTTTGATTTAAGGCCCAACGACTTCGTTTCTTTCCTGCAAAAATATCTCATTCTTTGGGTAACCTAACTTCTCATCAAATTAATTCATTTCTTGGAATCTCTAAATCTAATCAAAAAAATCTGATATTATTCATTGATTCAATTCATACTACAATATTTTCATCAGAATTGTTTTTTCTTTTCCAAAATTCTTTAACAGCTTTTACGATAAAAAGCTGTTTTTCGTGAATGAAAAAGTAAACTCATCAAATGTATTTATACCCATTTTCTCATTGATTCAGCCAATTCTTCCATTCATTTACTACAGTTGCAGAAGTCTGAATTTTTAATATGTGGAATAAATCGAAAACATCATTTTCATTACATTTCAAAATATCTTTCTCCCATAGATACGAAAATTCAGCATTCCATAGAAAAAAACTTGGCATAATTTTTAAATTTTCATTTAATTTACTGTCTTCAATATTTTCTAATTGTTTGTAAATTCACGCAAAACTTCCCAAAAATTTATTTTCATCTCAATTCTCTGTTCAATATGTAGAAAGTGGGTTTAAAATTTGATTTCTAACTCGATTTCTTTTGGAAACTGAAACATCTTGATTAGTTTTATCTTCAAAAAATGGAATTCATACTTTATTGCAGATATTCAGAATTTCGAATTTTGAAGTTTCCAATAGCGGGCGACAAACTTTACATTCATCTGGAAGTAGATGATGATTTTCTACTTTACGCATATTTAGAAAACCGTTGATTCATGCACCACGCATCAAATTTAAGAACGTTGATTCCACTCTATCATTCAAGTGATGACCAAGAAAAATATATGAAGCTTTCGTGGATTTTTGTAACGATGAGAACTGGGAATATCTTCGATTTCTGAGCGAATTTTCATCATCATTTCATCATTTTCTTTCATACAGATGAAAATCTAAACCAGAAAAAAAATCTGCCATAAACTTTGCTTCATCTTCACTCTCAGGTCTAATTTTATGATTACAGTGGGCAATATGAACTTTCGTTAAATTCAATTCATTTTCATGATAAAAATATAGAATTTGACTTGCTACTATCATACTATCTGCCCCTCACGAAATCGCCAAAATTATATCTTTATCTTCGAGTTCCAAACTATTCAAAAGTTTGTTTAGTTTTTTTTGTAATTTCAAAAATAATGAATTATTAGAATATTCAGTGAATAAACCTGTATAATGTTTAATCAAAGTTTCTTTTTTCATAGTGGATATAATAAAGAAAGGGGTGATTATAACAAGATGAAGTGTAAAATTAATTATTTCTCTTGAAATAAAATGTAAAAATCTTTATCCTTTCACAAAATAAAAATGAATGTAAAACCAATAAAAGAAAGGATTAATTATGGAAGTAAAAGTTTCTAAGAGATCTAAAGATTTTGCAGAGAAAAACAAAATGGGAATTGAACTGTGTGGAGAAGGTGTTGTGCATATCCACTATTATCGTGGTATAACCAGCGAAACCTACGTGACGGCAGCACTAGTTTCCTCACTTAAAAAAGACAATCCATCGTTGATGGTGACCGCGTTAGCGATTGCTGTGACATCCATTTCATCTTATGGAGCGATTGTGAACTTTGAGGAAAAGAAATAATCAACTGAATCATAAAGGGGCGGGAGATTTTTACCCGCCCTTTTACTTTTTAGGAATCCTTTCCCTTGTATTGTTTCAGGAAAAAAGTAGATAATTTCGTATAAATTCAATAAACAATATATTTTCATAAATGAAAAATAAGACATATACTATATTAATTATTATTTTCTCAATCATATGTGGAATCCTATCAAAGGATTATTTTTTGGGGACGCTAGTATTAATGTCTGGATTATTAAATGCATATTATGCAAGCATAGGGAAAATTTACAATTATATTTTTGGGGCTATTTATTGCCTACTTAGTGGATACGTATGTTATTTAAATTGATTATATGGTATAGCAATTCTATCTTTAGTAGTATTCTTCCCATCGCAAATTCATGGATATTTAATGTGGAATAAAAATAGAAAAGAGAATAAAAAGAATGTAAAAATCAGATGATTTACATTGAAAAATTCAATTATAATTACAACTATCTGTATCGTTGGTAGTTTTCTACTTTGATATTTATTGAGTAAGATTCCATGACAAAATTTAGCATTTTTGGATGCAAGTAGTAATATAATTCAGCTCTGTGGAATTGTACTCATGAATATGAGATTCAAGGAGTGTTGGGTTATACGGTTATTCAATAATACAATCGATTTGATAATTTGGATTATAAATTTTATACTATGAACCCCAAATGCGACTATGATGTTAATTGTTTCGATTTGATATTTGTTAATCAATATCTATGGACTCATAAAACGGATTAAATTCGAAAAAAATGAAAAGTAATTATAAAGCACAAATGTCCATTTCCCTTGTATTACTACAGGAAAAGAATAGAAATAAACCGCATTTATAATACATTTTGACTAGAAAATGAAAGATCAAACATTTGAAATAAAAGTAGGAGATTTGCTCAATCAGGTCGCTGTTGATGAGATGGCTTTTGAACATAAAAAAACAAATCTGATTCCAAATCTTAGTGAAGATTGAATTTCAGGTAAAATCAGACTTTCATGAATCGATGATGAAAATGTTTTGGTAGAAATCGAAGAATTGAGCTGTGAACTGGATGAAACTTGTGATTACTGCACAAAACCTTTCAAAAGAAAAATAGAGATTCAAAATTATTCTAGCAGATTTACGCTAAATAAAGAAGAAATAAATTATGCAAACGATGAAGTACTTTTCTTTATTGATGAAAAAACATCCACAATCAATATCGAAGAAATGATTTATCAGGCAATAGAATTAGAAACTCCATTTGTTCTGTATTGCCCAGATTGTACTAAAAAACATGAAAATTTATCAGAAGATGAAGAAGTAGATGAATCTGATTTTGATTTAGGAGGAGAGTGATGAAATATAGTTTTTCATAAATAATTTTAGAAATTTCATATAAAACATGGTTCAAAAAACTGTTGGATTTGGTTATTCACGCCAAAAAAAGAAAAAATGATGAAAATGATTTCTATTCATACTTGTTGCGATAATTATCGTTGCTATTCGATGATGAATTAAATATTCTCCATCCGATTTAGTTTTCGAATGAGAAAAAGTTTCTATCGTGAAATGAGATACAATAACAAAATTCTACAATGCACTTTTCGATGATAATCAGACTTTTTGGATGAAATGGTACGTTAAGCGTCATCCAGACCAATTACCAAAAATTCAAGAATGAACTTACGTTTTTAGCTGAACGTACACAAGTGAAGAATTTCTTTCTCATATAGCAAAAGGTCCAGAAAAAGAATATATTTCATATACAGTTCTCGAATGATGGTCAATTTATGATATCGATGCAGATTTGACTGCTAAATGATTTATCAACGCATGAGATTATATTTCTTATGTTACTAATTCTGTCAAAATCTCAGAATTATCTCAAAGATATGATTTCTTTGACTCTAGTTTGACTTCTTTGGAATGATTTCTTTATCCAGATACGTATTTCTTAGATAATCGATGAAATCTGGTGAATCAACTCGTTTCAATTCAACTAAATACGTTCAAGTCAAAAGTTCGAGAAGCTCATTCTTCAGATTTTTCAAATATTCAGAATAGATATTGATTATCAGTTTATCAAACTATTACTTTGGCGTCGATAGTTGAAAAGGAAGAAAAAAATAACGCAAACAAACCAACCGTTGCATGAATTTTCTATAACAGATTAAATAAATGAATGCTACTCTGAGCAGACATTACGCTTTGTTATGGATTGGCTCAGCCATACAGTGAATGTACGCCAACTGTAATTGCTAAGAAAATTAATGATTGAAATAATAGGTACAATACTCGTGTTTTAGCATGACTCACACCAACTCCAATTTGAAATCCAGCTCTTTCAACAATTGAAGCAGTATTATTCCCGGCTCAGACTTCTTATCTGTTCTATCTCCATGGAGCTGATGGACAGATTCATTATGCAGAAACTAATGCTCAACACGAGCAGAATAAACAATATTTATAATTCTTTATAATGATGGCAGAAAATAAAAAATATATTCTAGTCCTTTCATGATGAGGATCTAAATGATTTTATTCACTATGAATTATCAAAGCATTAGAAGAAAGCTGATTAGAATCAGATATTGATGCAATTTTCGGAGTATCGGCATGAGCAATGATAGCATGTTATTGGGCTACAGATATGAGAGCTGAAGAAATTTACTCGAAATTGCTAGAAAATATCGAATTTCTTAGTGCAAAAAATCTGAAGATGCCACCAGTTACAAGTATTCTTCAAGAAAAAACTGTTCAAAGAATGTACAGGAAACATCTTCCTCCTACATTTGCAAAACTCAATAAGAAAGTTTATGTTTGAGCTACGGATTTAATAACGTGAAAATATAAAATTTTTCATACATGAGAATTGATTCCAGCATTAATGGGAAGTATTGCATTGCCAGTAATTTTTCCACCAGTTAAATTTTGAGATTATTTGTTAGCTGATGGATGAATTATAGATAATTTTCCAGTATTGCGTGCAAAAAAATTGTATCCAGACCATGAAATTATTTGAGTAACAGTTTCAGCATTTAAAAAACACCAAAAAATCACTAACCTTTTATCAAGTGCAATGGTTTCCCGAAATTTGATGTTGTCCAAAGATATTGAGTGAAATATTATCGCTACAGACCATCTTTTTTGTAAAAATACATGAATATCCACTACAGAAACCAATAAAGAAAAGATATTTCATCTTTATGAAACTTGATATAAAGATGGAATGAAGTATTTTAAAAAGTTAAGAAATAGTGGATCTAAGTATTAATAAAAAACCTGAGAGATGATATAACACTCAAGTTTTATTATATCATTTAGGATAATATTTATTTAATTCATCTAAAAAAATTCACTCATTTCTCAAAAATTTTTTTATCAGTGGAGTAGGAGAGTAATCTCTCTATTTTATCTCAATTTCAAGTAATGACTTCATCCACATCGGGAAAAAGAGCATCAGTAACTTTTTTATTTACACGCATAGCAAAATACTGAACCTGAACTATTCATTCAAAATTTAGATATTCAGTAGTACCTAAATCTCCAACAATCTGACATTCCAATCCAGTTTCTTCCAATACTTCGCGTAGAGCTGCTTGTTGAGGATTCTCTCCTGGATCGATATGTCATTTGGGTAAAGATATATCATTATAATTATTTCTTTTAACTACGAAGAACTTTTCACCATCAAAAACCACTCATCATGATTTTTTTACTACTCAAGTTTTTCAGTTCATACCTATAAATATTATAATAAATTTTTGTTTCCGATAGGAATAATAAAAAGCTGACAAACTTTTTCAAGTAAAACTTAAAAAAAGAAAAAGCCTGACCACTATTGGACGCATACGTACAATCATCTGTCAGGCTTTAGTACTTCTGATAAATAATCAGATTTTTATAAATTTTTTTGTTTTTTTATCATGAATTAGGCAGCATATCTATAATCAACATAAGGAACATGACGAGCTTCTTCTGGAGATATGTTTTTACAATTTCTAAGAGCTTTTATTATTTCAGCATCTCTGTTGTTTAACGTATCTTTTAACTCCATCTTTGTGTTTTCAGTAGCATCAACCATTGGTTGATTGAATTCACGAAGCTCTTTAGCTTCAATACGATGTAATCTTCTTTCGTCTTTTACTCTTCCTGCGTTATAATCAGTAGGACGTGTAGGATTGTCAATTAAAGATACACCAATAGATTCAAGATTTGGATTTGTAGTCATTTGTATATAGTTTAAGAGGTAAATAGGTTGTAATTATGATATCTTCATCATGTCTTGAAAGTCTGTCCATAAGGACGCTAATGCATTAGATGAATCAGATCTTTGATTTCATCAGTTACTCATAGAGATGTTGCTTGAAGATCAATTTTCAGAATCTCTAAATCCGAAATAATCAACAATTAATTTTGCAACTTCTCACCTTGTTATCAACTGCTCTGTGTCTCATACAACGATAAGTTGTTTTTTAGAAGCAATCGATAAAATGGAAGTAACTTCTCACCAAGAAAGTGATCTATCAGGCTGGAAAGAAACTCAGTTTTGTGATTGAGAAAGTAAATAATTACAAGCTTGAGACTCAAGGCAAAACTCAAGATATGGAGAGTATGTGGAATTGTATGAAGCATTCAGCAGATTGGTTAAGTAATAAAAGTTGTTGATAGTAGGATTAGAGTCTGACTGTCTCATCAGAGCTCTCGCTATCATAATGACAAAATCTTTATTCTCGATTTTGGCATCTGGGTAAAATTTCCCATCAACTCATCAAATAATTCCGAGCTTAGCTAAAAGCTGAATATCACTTTGATAAGGTGATCAACTAATATCACTAAATACTGCTAAAGATCATTCATTCAGCTTTAATCAAAAAGCTGATACCACTAATTCTGCCATCTCATCTTTGCGTAAAGTTTCTTTACTTTGCCAAGATAGATTAGGAATATCTTTGATTAAGCCAGAATTTTTATCCTTTATCTCTCATAAAATATTCTTAGCTTCTTGTGGAGTAATAAATGCATCAAGGCGAAGTTTTCACTCCGCATCTTTCAAAGCAAACGATTGAAGGAATCATAATTCATACGCTGAGTTAACTCTTTTCATAACTCCAGAGTCGATAGAGGCATCTGAAAAATAGAAATTAGTCGTTAACCCTACTAGGCTGCTTGGCTCTTGTCAGAGCTGGACGCGATAAGCATCCATCACTACCCTAATGAAATCACTTACGCGTACGTAATTATGAGGATAAAACTTATTGCTAGACTGAATTATTCCGTTGGAATAAAGAATAGTAATAGCATCTTGATAAGAAGAGGTCGAAATGTCCTGATATACAGACGGCAGAATATAACTATTAGCAAAACTGAGTTGCATATTATTTCATGCCACATTCGTTGTCGAAGTATCTTCATATCAAGAGGCAACCTTGTCTCAGAGGGCAGTATTACCACCATTTTCAGGTAGATTTACTGTCAAAGAGCTGGTACTATCATTATTCCCTACGAGTTTATTCCATCAAGAAACAGCTCGTTCAGCAACGGATCTTTCAACACCAGCAAAGGTTTTCTCCTGATCCTCTTTTCACTGAAGGTCTTTTTTTATATGAATATTTTCTGCAAAAGGAGAAATATCTTCATCGTTGTTTTTCGCGAGAGTTGTATTTCACGATAAACAAGAAAATATATATCCTACTCAGAAAAGAACCATCACAAATGCTACAATCGTTAGAAATCACGAAGATTTCTGATTTCTGCTTGTGTGCATATAGTGTAAAGTTTAGGGAAATAAATCGGTAATTTGTGTGTAGAACCAATCTATTATAACAGGATGAAAATGGTTTTGATTAAGTTAAGCTTAATTATTCGATCGATCTCTCAATCAAAGTTTTTCAAACTGTTCCCTATTGTCATTATTATTTTATAAATAATGACATATATATTATATATCTTTTTTTTAATTTGTCAATTTTTTGGTGACTTTTTTAATTTACGGTTTAGAATCTATATTTTTGTAGGTATTTTAATAAGAAAAATTTATTATTCTGCACATAATTTTAAATATTATACAAATTAAAGAAAGATTCTTAAATTTTACTCTTGACTTTGAATATAAAATATTTACACATTTACCACAAAAATAAAATCATATGGTAAAAATAACGATTTTAATCGTTGTTTGTTGGAGTCTCACATGTGTGGTAAATGGACAAATTGGGAAAAAAGAGACGAAATATTTCCCAGCCACGTTCATGATGAGTAAGACTTACGGAAATGCTTGCTCTATGGAAGCTATCCTTAGTCAAAGCTGGACAAAAATGTTATCCTTTAGAATTCCCAGTATTCCACAAACAACAAAGATGGACTATCGCAAAATGGTGGTAATGCGAGATGTCCCAACTAAATCCACCCATCCACCCTAGAGTAGATGTGAGGTATATGTATGTGATGGGCGACCCTGCATGAATTCATGCGGGGTTTCTTTTTTTGACTTGACATTTTATATACAGATGATTAAAATAAAAAGACTGAAACCTAAATAAAAATAAGGATTATGAAGCATTTTGTCCCAGCAATTGACGGCATTCCTGGAATTATGCCGGGTACCGTGAAAGTTCCTCCTCCACCAGAGTTTATCGAGGAGGAAAAGTCTCCAACTCCTGAGTTCCACGAGAAGAAAATTCGCTTTTTCAAAGGAGCGAATATTCCAAAGCACAAGCGTCGTATGATGCCATGTGACAGAGTGGAAAAAAAGGACAAGTAGAGTCACGTAAAGGTCTACAATCAAGGAGCAGAATTTGAAATTCAGATTCTGCTTTTTTAAATAAAAAAAGACCCTCATTTAGAGAGTCTTTCATATGAATATTACTGTTTTAAATTTTAACTTTCAGAAGTAGTTTCTTCATTAGAAACTGTGTTATAAATTATATCTCCAGCTTTACATTCATTTCTGAAATAAGACCATTCTTCACAATAACTTCCATCAGTAAACAAACAAATTCATGACTGATTTCAATCTTCAGCAGTTTCTATTTTTAGAGTTCCACCATTTTCTTCACAGTAAACTGAAGCAGGATTAGCTATCTCTGCAAGTCATCCAGTTGATTCTTCAGTTGAATCTTGTGTAGCATCTTCTGAAGTGTTGTCATCCTCAATAACAGGATTACTCAAATCTGTATTAGTTGATCTATACATCATTAGCATAACCCAACCTCTAAGTTCTTTGATGCTATGATTGTCATTTGTTAATATTCAAACACTCTTCAATGCTTTAATATGATTTTCATAATATTTTCATTCAGCTTTATTAAATTTATCTCCAAATAAAACTCTCGAAAAAACTGTAGCATATTCAGCTCTTGTAACTTGTCCTTTTGGATTGAACTTTTTTAAAGGAGTTCCATCAGCATTAATTCACATAATTTTATATGCATACGCAACCTCAATAAAATCAGCCAAATCTCCCAAAGATTCATTAACATCTGAATAATTAGCTTTTTCTTCAGTAGCTA
>Ga0310690_10009421_pt1 | contig 12240 bp, 30 predicted proteins | sample AusTroGonzalo_MG_2_FD_207661 | JGI IMG/M metagenome (GOLD analysis project Ga0310690, IMG submission 207661) | Bovine rumen microbial communities from tropical cattle in Woodstock, Queensland, Australia - Gonzalo_04 (v2) (version 2) | ecosystem: Host-associated > Mammals > Digestive system >...
TTCACTGTACTCTTTGTGAGTGTATGTGTAAGTATAACATATCACATTTACTACAAACACGTAATATCTATTCATTTTCTTTGTCCCTCGCAAGCTCATATTCACGGTCAGGATCCCGCTCGTCTTCATCTGATTTTCGACCGCACTTTCCACAGTTTTCACATGGACTGAACGGATCATACTTGCAGTGCATAGTTGTTCCATTCCTCCGTATAATATAAGCAGCTGTCCGGCACGCATTCACTTAATCCTCTCGGACAATCATTAAGGTCACAGGGATTACATCCGGCCAGTTCGCACCGTGCGCAGTCCGGCAAAACGAATATTTCAATACCGCTTTCATCCATTATCGTCATCTTTTTCTTCACCTTCACATTTTCCGCTTTTCCAGTTCCGACATTTATCATCGACACTGTGAACTGCATATCTTATGCATTTTTGAGATTTTACTTCTCTGATACTTCTCAGACACAAAACAGGAAGCATGATGTTTTTGGTGTTAATTTTCCCGTAAAAGCAATTATCACAACGCTTTTCAGTTTTCATCAGTTTTCCCTCCGCTGAAGCTTTTCATCGATAATCGGAATCAAAAGCTTGACTGTTGCAATCATAAGGAAGCGAAACGGTGCATTTGATATCTTTTGAAGCATATCAAAATATATCACTTCCGGCGGACAATCAGCTTCGATGTATTCATCTTTTTGTGTTCCCTCAACCTTGAGCTCTGGGAGTTCTTTTATCTTTTCCGCTATCTCATGGATCAATGGAGCCGCTCCGTCAAGTACATGTTTCGACGGTTTGTCTTCGTGCTCGTCGATGTTTTTGCCTGTGAGCTCCATGAGTTCACACACTTTTTCCTGAAGTTCATCGTTCCACTCGAACCCTTCAAGTTTCATCACTTTTCCCTCCCGTCAACACATATACGCAATCCATACAGTACGGTTCGACCATTTTCGGATTGATGAAATGCAGCCTTCCGCCTTCTTCTGACAGATGCAGAAACGCACAATTCCGTGGCAATTCCGGCTGATAAGGAAGTTCTTTTCCGCAATGATTGCATTTAACTGTAGCGAACCTCAAAAAATCTTCTGTGAATTGTTCCATGATTTACTCCTTGTGATTTTCAAAATAATAATCCAGGATATCTTCAAGAGCAACGACGCGCTTGTATATGATCACCTGTTGTCCTTCAAACCAGTCATTTGCCCATATCAGAGTTTCATCAAAATCAAACTCACACGGCTCGTAAGTGACAGTGTATTCGCGTTCTCCCGGATAATATTTGTACCAGATCTCAAAAACATAATCTACGCATCTGTAACCGCCGGATTTTTTGATAAGTTCCTGAATCATTTCAATTGGATCCATGCCTCTCACTCCCCTGGATAAACTGCAACAGATCCCTCTGTACTGCCCTTTTCTCTCATTTCGGCATATTTCAGAAACTGTTCTCTTACGGAATCGGCGAACTTGTCGAGCGTCGTCTTGTCTTTGGCTGCGATATAGAGATTGTAGATCTGCTCAAGAGCACACATGGTCATATATCCCCATTCGCCCATCCCGACGTTCGCCGTGTCGCCGTTCGGATACTGAGCCGACAGAATAAATCTGATGTCGGCCTCCTGAAATATTCTGTATTTGTTAGCGTCCAGCCACTTGACTGTCGCATTGAATTCCTGTTTTATAGGCTGTCTTTTGTTTTTCATTTCTTATTCCTCATCATCACGTATAGCAATTCATTTTTCAGAAACCAAAGTCCCATAAGTGCGAAAACACCCACTGCGAGATAATGACCGTCCTGAGAACAACGACGAACGGCAAGGCAGTCAACGACGAAGAACGTCAGATTGACCGCCCGATCATACTTGTCAAGCTCTGGTGCTTCTCTTGTGAACCTTGACTTCTTAACATTCAGCTTCATCCGGCATGTCCTCGTATATGCGATCGCAGATGATTCTTTCAGCTTTCCTCAGCTTTGCCTCGACTGCGAGCCTTCTCTGATATTCCGCTGCCATTGTGTTCTGAACTGTTTCGAAATCAGCTGAAACAATGTTATAGTCCGCAAGAAGCTTGTTGTATTTTTCTGTACAGTCTTCCATGGTGTGAATCTTGATGTTTGCTCCGTTCAGTTCACTTTCAAGGTCTATGATTCTGAGACGAAGCTTTGCATTTTCAAGTTCGTCTTCTGATACGGAGTTATCACTGACCGCTGAAACAGTGACTGACTTCGGCTTTTCTTCGACTGTTTCCGGCTCGGATACTATAACCGGCTCCGGCTTTTCTGAAAGATTCTCATTCACTGCTCTTTCAAGCTCTTCAGGCACCGGATGCTTTGACATTTCTTCTGTCTCTCTGAGAACCGGCTTTTTGTATTCCTTCTTTTCCTTGACCTCAGGTGCAACTTCCGGCACTTCATAAGTTGTTTCCGGTGAGCCGTCCTTTACCCACTGGTTGTATTTGTTCAGTCCGGCGTCATAGTTGCCTTTGTCACTTCTGCGGATCTCTTCAAGCTTGTAGCCGCTCTTGAGTAATTCCGCTATCACCTGTGAACGAGTGATGCCGAGTTCCTTCGCCTTGCGCTGGATCCATCCGATTTTCCGCTCCGCCTGTGTGTATGCCTCGAATAAGTCTTTTGATGTTATTATCATTTTTACCCTCCAATAATTTTATTCATCGTCGTCGATGTAGCCTTCTTCTCTCATTTTCGCCTCGAACTTCTTACAGATCCGGCCTGCTGTCATGTTGAAGAGATGACGGAGATCATCTTCGTCTTCAACGTCGTTCATGAGCTCGTTAATGATGCCGACGGAAGTCAGTGCAATATCCTTGACGCGTCCGCCGGTGTAAATGCTCATTTCATGACCTTCGTTTCCGACTGTCTTGTTAAATGCGAAAACAATTGACATTTCATGTTCAGTGAACACCTCTCTGTTTTCAAAGAGCCATTTCTGAACTTGTATCAGTTTCGATTCGATTTCCTGTCTTGATTCCTTCTTTGTCATAATTTCCAGTCCTCCGGTGTAGTGACGAAGCAGTTCGGACAACCTCGTTCCAGCCAGTCACACTCGATGCATTTATCCATTGCCTCGCAGTGCTCCTTGATCTGAGTGAACGGATCTTCTCTCCAGGCATGAAGTTCAAGAAGATACGCAAGAACGTCGGAATGTTTCGTCCGGCATTCATTGCACTCGATGTCTTCGCTTCGTTCTATGCAAAGGTTCTTGATGTACTCAATAGCCTCTTCAAGTGTCATTTTATCCTCCTAAGTCTCTTTAATGCGAACGCCGTGAAAATACAGCATAAGTTTCTTCTTGATGATATACTCCTTCGTCTTCTTTCCCTTCACGTCCTCGACGATGTAATTACCGCCCCGGTCGTGATAGGTGAAGTCGGCGATATACTGAACCGATTTTTCAATAAGTTTTCCTCGTTTCGGCTCTCCCTTTCGTTCACCTCTGGTATAGACTTCTTTGCTCGGTTCGTACTGATCCGGAAGGAGCAGGAACGGCACCTGAATCTTCAAGTCTGAGATCTCACCGGCGCGTTCCAGCAACTTCAATTCAGAATAACGATGCATTTCCTTCTTGCTGTCGAATTCAATCCCGTCTAATACGCATTTCTTGTTTCGGTATTTGTTCATCTTCATCTTCCTCAATAAGTGACCACTGCTCCGGCGGAACTTCACTCAGTTCAAAGAAGCACTTTTCAAGAGACTTGCACCAGAACAGACATTTCTCATAATTACACGGAGCATCTTCCTCCGGCTTGCCGTAAGGATCATCACGGCATCCTCTGTCGAGATAATAACCGTCGTATTCCTTTTCGGCTCTGTGTTCTTCGCAGTAATCACGAAGCACCTGCATTGCTTTGAAAACTTCTTTTGTGTCCGTCATCAGATCCCCTCCTGAATCTTTGTTTTCGCTTTCCAGTAGAAGATCCGAAGCGTTGCAAGGTTGTCAGTGTATTCGTGCGCATTGAAAAGTTCGGAATTATCCATGATAAGATTCTGCGTCTTCTCAAGGAGCTCGTCGAGGATCTCTTCCGAACGTGCAACAGCTATCTCATGAAGATTCCTCCGGTATTCGTCAACGATCTTTTCTTTTTTTGCCATTGTACTGCTGTTCCTTTCTGCGCTTTCTGATTGCTGCCATTACTTCCTGATAGCTTGGTTCACTCTTCAGTGTCACCGGCGGCACTTTCTTCTGCTTCTGTTTCTTTTTCTGACTCATCCCAATTCTCCTCTTCCTTGATCTCTTCGAGCGTTTCCCTGAATATCTCAAGAAACGCCATAAATACTTTGTAAACGCTGAATATGCAGATCAGCGTAAGCAAGGTATAAAAAGCAACTATCGCTATCATGATAACTGTTTCCATAGTCGCTCCTTTACTTCTGGAACTTCATTCGCTTTCCGCAGTTCGGACAGAACTTTGAATGCTCCTGAATTCCCGTCACTTTCCGAAGTGCTCTCTTCCGGCATGAGCTGCATATCAGTTCGCACTTGTCGTTGAACACCCAGTAAGCGTTTGAGTCCATGTTGAACTTTGCAAGCGGATCATCTGTGAACAATCCGACTGCTCTGTATTCTGACGGAATATAATACTGCGTCGTCAGTCCGTACTTGTGACGAACGTGCTGCACATATTCGGCAAGGACATCACAAAGAGTGATCTTCTCTTCATGCGACAGTGCATGTTCGCCGAAACTCTCGATAAGTCCCTGCAGTATTCCGCTTGTTTCCTCAAGATCCCATTTTATCATAAAAATCAAACTCCCCCCTGTCTCTCATTTTCTTTCGTTCATACTCGTTTACGCTGCGGAAACCCAAAAGTCTGCACATTTCCTTCTTCTGATCTCCGCGAAGCTTGTCCGGGCTCATGTCCTCCCAGACCAACACACGGTCAGATGACAGATAGATCCTTGACACCACAAGTCCGCTTGCAGTCTGCAGCGTTGCAACCGCTCGCGAGAAGAGCAACGGATCAATCCGGTCAAGCTTCGCACGAATGACTTTCTTGCCGTAGTCCTTGGCTTCGGCGAAAGACATCGAAGGCGCGAGCTGATAGTGAGTGCTTTCGGTGTTTCCTCTCTCTTTGAAAGACAAAAACATTTGTTTTCCCCCATTTCCTCATATTTTTAAACATGTGCAAAAAATGCACAAGTTCAGTCGCTTATGTTCTCCTCCGGCTCTGGTTTGTATCGTTCGACTTTGAGTCCTTCTTCCTTCATGCGATCTGCGAGCCGCTTCCAGTCGTATTCATTCAGGAAGATCCAGCTGTCACCTTCGCCGATCAGAACGGAAACATCATCCGGCTCGTCGAAAATGAATTCAAAGTGAAGTCCGTCTTTGTGACCGCATCTGTGATAAAACATGCTTTCACCGCCGATGCAGAGAGAATGAACCTCCGCTCCGCTGATCACCCTGAGCCGCTCTCTTGACTGATCGTTTACGAATTCAAAGTTCATATCGGTTTTACCTCGATTCCTGTTCTTTCGACAGCTTCGACCAAGAGTCTGAAATCAGATGGTTCGTCTATGCCGATCCACATTTCGTTTTCTTCAATCTCGAACGTGAATGAGCAGAAACACGGGAACGGGAAATTTTCAGTCTGAAGATAAACCTCGTTTCCGTCTTCGTCTATAGTTTTTTCGGTGAAGTTGATCACAAGCTTCATTCTCGGTATGCCGTCATATCTCTGGCAATATGCTCCGATGCTGAATTTCAGATCAGTCGTGAATTCAAACCGTTTGTCTCTGTTTTGAAGAACGTATTTCATCTTTCAGCACCTCAATTCCGAGTTCTATCAGCTTTTCCTTTAATTCACCGATTGTTTCATCATTCTGAACCGCAATATAAAGCTGCTTTTTATCAACCATCATCACGTTCAGATATTCGTTATCGAACCAATGATCCATCAAAGGCTTGAATCCGTCGCCGTCGCCATCAATACTGAAGCAACACTTTTTTTCATTGTTTTCGTATACCATGCAAATCAGATCTGTTCTGAATTTGAGACTTCTGGTTTTGCCGTGAATGATATATTCCATGATATGCACCCCTTTTAAACGCTCTGTAACGCATTATAAGCCGCATTTCAGAACGTCGATATAATTTCATTTGTTTTCGTTTCTATGCGGTTATCGGCTATTGTAGCCGCTCCACTGTTTGAATTTTCACTGTATGTTTTATTTTTCTTTGCTCTTAAAACGCTCTATAAGGCTCATTAAGACGGGTCTGATTTTAGGGTTATAACATCCCTCGAAAAGTATCAGACAGCTGTTCACGGCTCTGTCAGACGTTTCTGAGAAGGTCTTTGACATCAAGATCGTTTTTCAAATCAGAATGAATCTTGATGAGCAGACGGTCAACTTCGTTCCATACTTCCAGCGCGTCTTTGTATTCATCACACTCAGACGGTTCGATTCTTGCAAATCTGAGTATTTCATGAAGTATTGAACGGAATTCGCCCATTTTGACCACACGATCTGATAAGTTTTTCGCAAGCGTTTCTGTGTCTATATCATCAAACTGATATCTGAGCAGTTCCGTGTGTGTCTGATTTCTTAAAGCTGTAACTTCCCATTTGAACGCTTCAAAGAAGCCTTTTGTGAATTTGTAATATTCATCAGTTTTCATTGTCAATCTGCCTCCGTGTTTCGTCTCTCAGCTTTGCCGCCGATTCAGATCTCTTGTCTGTTCCTGAGAAGTTGATCGGAATCGCCCTGGCATTGATCCGGCTCCAGATTCTCGCCCAGTCGTCAGACCTCGGATTCTTGATGTCTTCATACGGAATGTTGGTTGTCACGATAAGAGGCTTCATGCTCTTGTCTCTGTCAGATATCACTCTGTTGGTGATCTCCATCATGTATTCCGTTTCTCTTGCTGTTCCGAGATCGTCAAGGATCAGAAGCGGAATGTTCATCAGATCGTCAAAGTATTCGCCTTTACCCTCGAAGCCTGCTTCTTCTGCCTGTTCTGCTATCTTCTCGATGCTGATCATCAGTGCCCTGTGTCCCTGAGCAAGAACTGAATTGAGTATGCATCCGGCTCCGAAGGTCTTACCCGTTCCGCATGATCCGAGCAGTATCAGACCGGAACCGCGCTTCATTTTGTCTTCAAAGTTCTTGGCGTATTCTCTGCAGAATGACAGCTTCGGCTGTGATCCGTTGTCCTTCTCGAACGTCATATCAGATATTGACGGATTCAGTCTCCTGTTGATATCCGTGTAACGCATGATCTGCAATCCGGTTGCTTCCGTCTTGAGTGCAGCCATATCAGCTTTGTATTGCTCAGACTGACACTTGCACATGCAGCTTTCCGTTGTGTCTCCCCACGGCCAGTGAACCTTTGCCTCAAGAGGATCATTGCAAACCTTGCAGTATTTAAGGCCATCATCGCCGATGTAAAAGCTGCCTTCGTCGGTGCTGATATTCGGAATATCACCGACAAGTTTCTCGATCATTCATCTCACCGCCTAAAACGGTTCAAACTCCATGAACTCTGCCGATTTGTTATCACCGCAGGTTTTCGGCCTGTACTGGATATCAGAACCGAGTTCATCGTTCCAGCACCGTTCGTTGAAGAATGTGCTTCCGTGTTTGATATATTCCGCCTGTGTCTTATGCTCTTTGATCCACTGAATGTAGTTAAGAATTCCCTGTTTTATCTGCTCGTTTGTTGCCCCTTGTTTAATTGCGCTCTTATATGCTTTGAATGCTTTCGCTTTTCCTGCCTTCCTCGGATACAGCTTCCAGAGTTCCTCGAAGTCCTGTTCTAAATCAGCTTCAGACTTTCTTTTTATATTTTCTTTATAATCTATATTATCTTCTATATTATCTTCTATATTATTATCGGAACTTTGTTCCGATCTGATAGGAACTGTGTTCCGATTTGAATAGGAACTGTGTTCCGATCTGATAGGAACTGTGTTCTGATCTGATTCCTGTTCTTCTTCGTCCGGTCTGATTGCTTTGTACTTACATTCAAGACCTTTTTTACAGGTATTCGTTTCTTTGATAAGAAGACCTTTTTCTTCAAGTTTGTCAAGGATTTTTCTCAGACCTCTTGTCGTGATGTTCGCCCACCTTGCAATATATGCCTGGCTTGCTGTACACCACTGGTTCCCGTCCTGAGTAAATCCCCATATGACAGCATAGACTATAAGTTCATTTCCGGACAGATCCAGTTCGTTTATCATCCATCCGCTGAGACATACATGATTGTCTGACTTGATTATTTTTTTATTTCCCACGTTTCCTCTCTCCTTGCTGTTTAATCATTGTATTTCTCAGCGAAATATTCTACGAATTCAGGGATTTTATACATAGAATAGGTTCCCACTTCCCCGTCACGTAAAACCTGATATTCAATGACACCGATATCGCTGAGCCTATTTATAATCTTAGTGACCGCTCTCGGCGTAATTCCTACCCACTGAGCTATAATTTTGCGTGGTACATTGAACCATTCACCATGCTTGTAACTATAGATGACAGCAAAGGCGAACAGTTCACTTCGAGATAATTTCAGTTCAGTTGCCATCCACTCATGAATAATAACTTTCATATTTTCCCCTCCTATATTCTGATAATGTTCTTCTGTACTTCGTCCCAGTGCTGCTTATTGACCATGACCTGAATCATATTTCGCACTGGCTTGTAGCCTTCCTGAGCTATCGGTTCAAGATAGCCGCCGAAGACGAGCCGCTCAAGAACCTTGTTTAAGTCTTCACCGCAGAGATTATAGAACGTTCTGCAGTGAATATTTTCTATTTTAACCGGCTCACCTTTGCCGGCGGAAAAAAGAATTGCATAGAGGACAAGATTGCCCTCTTTCAGACGCAGATCTTCCTGCATCCAGTCTGTGATTTCGAAAGATAAAAAATCATTCATGTCTTTTCGCTCCTATCGCTTGTATTTTTAGAATTTTAATGATATAATAGGAACGGAGTTTTTATACAATGGTTTACTTGGAACGAGCCTCTTCTGATGCTTCTTTCCGTGTGATCTATCGACAGGCAGAGATGCACACTTCATCATATCGACTTCTTCGTGAGTGATTGACCTTACTGAGCGAATGCAGTCGTCATAAGGACAGTTTAAGCACTGTCTTCCTGGTGTACATGTAGCCTTGATCTTATCCATTTAAAAAAACTCCCTTCTATTTCCTAAATATCATTTAAAAAGCCCTTGAGACGCTGACGGAGAATTTCGTTTTCAGTTTCGAGGGTTTTTAATTTTATCTCGTTGAATTCCGCCTGTCTCTGTTTCTTTGCTCTGTACTTACGAACACAGTCTGCGTTCTGGATTCGCTGAACCTGTTCACGACACTCGTCACAGTACATGATCCTGATGTGTCTGTACCAGCTTGATTCATATTCGTTTGAAATCGGAACGCCGCACATGACACACTTTTTGATGGTCGGCACGTATCCCATTTTTTCTTCCCTCCCTTCGCCGTGTTCTTATCGTTACATAACCGCAAGGCTCTATTTTGTACTTTGCATTACATAACGATAAGGACAGTTAAAATCGAAACCGTTACAACGGTTACGATATTTTCCGGATCTCTTGACGCAGGGAAGTGTTCAGTCGCTCACGTTCGGCTTCAAGAAGTTCCAGGAGCAATTGAGACGTTTCATCTTCCCCGTCGATAAGAAAATCGTATTCATGTTCGCTTTCCGGCACGCGGATCGTGATGCCCTTCATCACTTTTCCAGGACTGCAGGACATGATGTCTGCAATCATTTCCGAAAGCTCGTCGATATCTTCCTTGTAACGGTTAAGTCTTGTGATTTGATCAGAGATCTCAGAATATGAAGACTTGCTTATCTGCTGCGTCTTCTCTTCTGGTTCTCTATGTCCCAATCTGCTCCCGACCCACGCTGACGCTCCGAGTACAGTGAGCACCAGTGCGAGTTCAATCATAATTCTGTTTTTCCTTCCACTCTTCGATAATTTTTTCGGATTCTGCTCGGATTCTGTCAAACTTCGGACGTGGTAAACCTGCAAGAGCAGAAGAAACTTCCTGCTGAGCGCAGTTTATACCTCGCTTGTTCAGTTCAAGTATCAGATCCTTTTGAAGTTTGCCGAGCCTTAATAATTCAACCTTGATCTCCATAACGAAGGTACCAACGAATAAAAGATGCTGTCGGAATGAAGAAGCCTTTGTTCAGTGCACCTTCTTTTCTCCAGGACAAACCGAGCGACCCTGAATCGATAACCGCTCTCATTGAAGCGTTATTGATTCCGAGGAACTTCGCAGCTTCTGCTGTCGGAATGCTTACCGGATATTCAGCAATCAGTTCTTCGACCTTTCGTTCATCCGCTTCAAGAAACTCCTTTATAACGTTAGTCACAAAAATCACCTCTGTTCTTGCAAATATTTCGTATCAGTGTTATAATTTAAGTGTTATGAAGTTTACAACACCGACAACGATTTTATTATAAATCGATTTTTCGATAATGTCAATGTTTTTTCGTATCGATAAATCGTATTTGTTTACAATCGCTTGTATGTGCTATAAGTTAGGAGTGATATTGTGACTATCTCACAAAGAATATTTAAACTCATGGACGATAAGCGACTAACTCAAAGAGAACTGTCAAAAAAGCTTGACACCGCTCAGTCCACTATTTCGTCATGGAAGAACAACAATACGTCACCACCGCCGGAAATGCTGATGTCAATTTCCGAGTTCCTCGGTGTTACGGTCGAATATCTGTTATCTGGACGAGAATCTGATAATCCTGAAAAAATCAACGCTTGCATTGAAAAACAGCATGATATTTTCAATAATGAGCTTGTATGGAAAACATACATGAAACTAACCGAAAAAGAAAAGCTGGAAGTCCAGGTCTTCATCCTCGGCAAGGGAGAAGCTCATGAAGAATAACAATGGCTGCAAGTACGAAGTCAAGATCACAGTCGGCAAACACCTTGACGGATCACCGATCCGAAAGAGCTTCTATGGTAAGAGCAAACGAGAAGCAAAGGCGAAAGCTGAAGAGTATCTGATTGAGAACGGACGTGCTGCCAAAGATCCGGCATATAATCTCACATACAGAGATTTATCCGAAGCTTATATGTCGGAAAAAAGAACCTATCTCCGGCCTAATTCAATTTATCGTTTGGATTCGTTAATGAAAAGGATAAACACGGACATCGGGGATAGAAAAATAGTTAGCGTTACGAAACGCGAACTATCCGCTTATCTGAATGAGCTTGCTGAAAAGTACGCTGAAAACTATCTGAAAGACATTCATTCGTTCCTGGCATCAAGTTTCAAATATGCAGTCGAGAACGGATGGATCTCGGTCAATCCCTGCGCCGGTATTCACTACAAAGTGAAGAAAAAAGCGAAGGAACGCCGTGTCTATTCGCAGGAGATAGCTGACGAACTTCTTCAGTACACACTCAGACGACCGGAAGGCCTGAGCGTTCATCTGATGTTGTCGTATGGAACGACGATATCAGAGACACTCGGCATCCAGTACACGGACGTTGACTTCGATAATGGCACGATCGCAATTCAGAGAGGCGTGACGAATGCCGGAGGTAATATTGACGTCAACGATCCGAAAAATGAGCATCGAAAGAGACTTATTGCAATCTCTTCCGAGACTGTCGAATATATTCGCCGGACGTGCAAACCAGAGTTCCGATATCTGATCCACTCCGACGATGACCCTGAATCTCCTTATGATCCAAAACGGTGGAGATGGCAAGTCTATAAAAAATTCATGACTGCTGCTAAGCACCATTTTGAAGATGAAGGAAAAGAATTCGAGATCCTGAATCCGCATGAATTGCGCCACACAAGGGCAACCCTCTGGATCGAGCAGGACAGAAACCTTTTCGCGATTGCTGAACAGATGGGATGGTCTGATCTCGAAATGCTCAAAAAGGTCTACGGGCATCCCGACATTCAGAAGATCAAATCTATGCTCGGCATACAATAACAAATAAGATCGCGCTTTCAGGGGGAACACGATCTCATTTGCCATAATAACATCTAAAAAGGAGATTTCCCAATTTTTAAAATTGGTTAACTCTAATTTTATTCACAAAGGGTGTATCATTCAACACCATCTTTTCATGAAAATGTCTGAAAACAAACGAAAACGGCCTTATCCGTAGATAAGACCGCTTCGCGTTCAAGACAAGAAAATCAGCTCTTGTGTGTATTATAATGTTCTGAGTACCTTGCTATTATATCACACTGGTTCAATTCGCGCAAACA
>Ga0310690_10009422_pt1 | contig 12239 bp, 9 predicted proteins | sample AusTroGonzalo_MG_2_FD_207661 | JGI IMG/M metagenome (GOLD analysis project Ga0310690, IMG submission 207661) | Bovine rumen microbial communities from tropical cattle in Woodstock, Queensland, Australia - Gonzalo_04 (v2) (version 2) | ecosystem: Host-associated > Mammals > Digestive system >...
TTTCGTAGGACACAACATCTTTAGCGAAGAGACGCATAACGTCATATCGTTCCGGCACAAAGACGCCATTCTCCGAAACGATTCCATTGCAGAATTCGTGAAAGTCGGTAGCCCTTCATTTACGCACGCCCGAATACAGAGCAAAACTCCCGACTGGGACACAACGGATGTCATCGGCGGATTTATCGCCGAAAAGAAAATCGATAGAAATATCGATTTGCAATCAAAAGCCCTCCTGGACGCAATGGATTCGTGGGTCTGGGTGCTGGACAAAAACCTGCTGATGCCATAAGCCATGGCATTTTCTAAATTGCAAACCATATACGTATAGCGAGTAAAATGGCAGACAGTCTAAAAAAGAAAACAGCAAAAGGCGTTGTATGGAGCGCCGTAGAAAGATTTTCGACTCAAGGAATCCAGTTTCTCTTTGGAATCGTCCTTGCTCGATTGCTGACGCCCAATGATTACGGCGTTATCGCCATGCTCACCATATTCCTCGCCGTGAGCCAGACTTTTATCGATAGCGGGTTCAGCAACGCCATTATCCGCAAAATAAACCGTACCGAAGAAGACATGGCAACCATGTTCTTTTTCAACATCGGCATGTCACTGGCCTGCTATGCGGTCATTTTCCTTGCGGCGCCATTTATCGCAGACTTTTACGAGATGCCCGAACTCACGTTGATCCTCAGAGTTCTCGCCATTAAAATAATCTTGCAGTCCTTCAACGCCGTGCAGACGACAATGCTGGTGATCAAGCTTGACTTCAAGAAACAGGCAAAGATTTCCTTATGCTGCGCCATCTTTTCTGGAATCGTGGGAATCGTCTTTGCTTACCTAGGCTATGGCGTGTGGGCACTCGTCATTCAGGCGCTTCTCGGGACACTCCTCCTTTCCATTTTGTACTGGATGATTGTGCGCTGGCGACCGACATGTTTCTTTTCCCAAAAGTCCTTCGGTTACCTCTTTTCGTTTGGCTCCAAGCTTTTAATCTCCGGGCTTCTCGATACCGTCTACAACAACATTTACCCGCTCGTCATCGGAAAGTTTTACACGCCGGCGCAACTGGGAAGTTATTCAAAGGCAGAACATTTTGCTCAATTTCCGTCCCAGAACATCATGCGAATTTTGCAGCGCGTTTCTTACCCGGTTTTAAGTTCACTGCAAGAAGAACCTGAACGCCTCAAAAAGAATTTCCTGAAATTTCTGGATTATTCAACATTGCTTATTTTCCCACTCATGATTGGGCTCCTTGCACTGTCCAAGCCATTGACATTGTTTATGCTAACTGACCGTTGGGCAGACATGATTCTCCCACTGCAACTGTTATGCATTGCCATGATGTGGTATCCGGCCCATGCCATCAACCTGAATCTTTTACAGGTTCTTGGGCGCTCGGATTTGTTCCTCAAGCTTGAAATTATCAAAAAAATCGTAGGCATCGCCATCCTTTGCGGAACATTGCCTTTTGGAATAACGGCTCTTTGCCTTGGGAAAATTGCCGACGCATGGATTTCCCTAATCATCAATACTTACTATTCCGGTTCGCTAATGAAAGCTGGATTCCTTGTCCAAATGAAATTCATGATGCCGACATTTTTGAATTCATTGACCATGGGAGCTATCATTTTAGGCGTAATCCACCTTTTACCGGAAAATCTATACTCTCTTCAAATAGGGGTAGGCTTTGTCGTCGGCACCTCCTATTACCTGCTAATCAACTGGCTGTTCAATAGAGAAAAAATGTCAGAAATGCTAGACTTGCTGAAACGGAAAAAATAAGGATTGAACATGTTCCATCAGGAGAAAATAACATATTGGAAGCGTGCGCTAAAAAAAGCAGTTCAAAGCAAGCCCTTTCTTGTTTTTGTCATTTTTGCATTCGCCCTTTTTCTAAAATGTTACCTATTCAACGCCTTCGCCTTTGAAAGCTTTATACCGGCTCACAAAAAATTGCGGTACCTGGCAGCAACCTTCTGCGGCATGATTTCTGCCTCAACTTTTGTAGCCGCATTCACAATCTTATTCAAAAAGAACATCTGGTCCATTGTCGTCTCGGCCTTGTTTGACATTTGGTGTATCGCAAACCTCATTTACCTCCGCTGCAACGGTTTTTTCATAAACTACGACGCCATCAAGCTCGTAGACCAGTTAAACGGGTTTGAATCGTCCATTTTGTCGGCCGTCAATTTTCAATTATTCCTATTCCCCATCATCACCATTATCTATTCCATCTTACTTTGGAAACTGAACAAAGAGAAACCAGCCGCAAGCAGCTTCAAATGGAGACTCGTTTTTTTCATCACGGTCCTTTCGCTCACATTCCTTTTCGTGGCCCCGCTATCGCATATCACTAAGTCTCACGAAGTAAAGCGAGTTTGCAAGACACACGATATCATTTTGACGACCGCACAAAAAGCATGCCTGTACTTTATGCCATTCTGCACCATACATGCAGAAACCCAATGGACCCCGACGGGCCTACAAGTATTCGATGAAGAAGGATACATTCGCAACCAAAGCATTCTCGCCTATTTGCCTGCCATTTTCGTCACGCAAATGAACCGTGAATATATCACCCTTACCGACAAAGACATAAGGGATCCTGATTTTCAGCATGCTTTTTCAAAATCTACAGGCACGGCAAAAGCAAGCCGAAATCTCATCATCATCCTTGTAGAGAGTTTCGAAAGTTGGTTAATCACGAACAACGATAAACTATCTTCACCAATACCCAATATTGTTAATTTCATTCAAAACAACAATGTGCTTTTTGCGTCAAAGGTAAAATCCCAAATACGGTACGGGAGCTCCGGCGACGGACAAATGATACTGAATACAGGACTGCTTCCCATTTCTACAGGCGTCGCTTGCATTTCGTATGGCAGTAACGTTTACCCGAACATCGCGAGCTTCTACGAGCATTCGGCAATAATCAATCCATGTCAAAACAATGTATGGAACCAGAACCAGGTAACCAGAAGTTACGGGTACATGCAACAAATTAGGGCAAAAACCGAAACCGACACGGCATCCATCGCAACGCTTATCCGCTACACCGATACCGCAACAGCCCCCTTCCTAGCCCACGCCATCACAATCGACACCCATCTGCCTTTCCGCAAGGGCGAGAACAACAAGCTGGGCCTATCGGAAAAAACACCCAAGATTCTCAGCAACTACATCAACGGCTTTGCATACGCCGATTCCATACTTGGAACATTCCTAGATAAATTCAAACAAGATTCGGTCCTGCAAAATTCCATCATCCTCATTACCGGAGACCACACCATATTAAATAACGAGAACTTAACTTCCCTCAGAAATTATGCGAAGGAAAACGAGCTCGAATTTGACGGTCAAAACTACGTTCCGCTCATCATCTATTCCCCGGATTTCAAGAAAAGTACTTTCATAGACGAAGTCACTTACCAGATGGACATTTTCCCGACGATACTTTCGCTAATCAACGGGGAGGATTATTTCTTCAAGGGATTCGGAGTCAATCTGTTGGACAGCGCCGCAAGACATTCCAGATACTATTCCGAAAATACAGCCTATACAATTTCCGAGAAAATCATCCGGAACGACTATATTTCGCAAATCAACGGAAACGTCGGCGACTGAAAAGAAACAATTACTAGATTTGATTTCAACAATTTCCCAGGAATCTGAGCCATGAACGAAGAAAAACAAATCACCGTAACCTCGCCACTTCTACCGGACTTGAACGATTTCAAGGCCATGTTGGAAGACATCTGGAAACGTAAATGGCTCACCAACAATGGCCACTACCACGAAGAACTTGAAAAGGCCTTAGCAGACTATCTTGGCGTAAAGTATATCAGCCTGTTCACGAACGGAACGCTTCCGCTCATCACGGCGCTCCAGGCCATGCGAATTACAGGCGAAGTCATTACGACTCCATACAGCTTTGTCGCCACGACGCATTCCATCTGGTGGAACGGCCTCAAGCCCGTTTTTGTCGATGTCGACGAAGCCACCGGCAATATCGACCCAGAAAAGATTGAGGCCGCCATTACGCCGCACACGACCGCCATCATGCCGGTCCATGTTTACGGCACGCCCTGCAACATGAAGCGCATCCAGGAAATTGCAGACATTTACGGTCTAAAGATTATCTATGACGCAGCCCACGCCTTTGGCGTACGCGTCAACGGAGAATCCGTATTGAAAGCGGGCGACATGAGCACCCTCAGCTTCCACGCCACAAAGGTTTACAATACCATCGAAGGCGGTGCATTGATCTGCCACGATGAAGCAACCAAGAAACGCATTGACTATCTCAAGAACTTCGGCTTTGCCGACGAAACGACCGTCGTTGCCCCAGGTATCAACAGCAAGATGGACGAAATCCGCTCGGCATACGGGCTTTTGAACTTGAAGCAAGTCGATAGCGCCATCGAAAGGCGAAAGGTCATTGCAAACAAGTACAGGGCTGCGCTAAAAGACATCGCCGGAATCCGATTCCTCCCCGACATCGAAGGAGTTCGCCACAACTACGCCTACTTCCCGATTTTCATTAGCGAAGAATATGGCGTTAGCCGCGACGATCTTTACGCATTGCTTCAAAAGCACAACATTTACGGACGCCGCTATTTCTACCCGCTCATCAGCACGTTCAGCGCCTACAAGGGACTGGATTCAGCAAATCCGGCAAACTTGCCTGTCGCCCACAAATTGGCAAACCAGGTCCTTTGCCTCCCCATGTTTGCAACGCTCGATGACGAAGGCGTAAATAGAGTCATCGAAATCATTACCAATAAGAAATAATTGCAATGTTTGAACTCATTAAGAAAGTTGACAGTGAATGCGGCACCCCGTTTTACTTTGTGTACCCAGAGCGATTCGTCAATAACTTGCAATCGTTCCGCAAGGCATTTACCGACATATACCCAAACTTCATTCTTTCTTTTTCATTCAAGACGAATTACACACCGCCCATTTTAACGCTAGCCAAGGCAAACAATGTTTATGCCGAAGTTGTATCCACCATGGAATACAACATGGCTATCCAGCTGGGGTATCCGACAGATCACATCATTTTTAACGGGCCTGTCAAAACTATAAATGACATAGACACGGCGACTCGGAACAATTCCATATTGCAACTAGATAGCGCTTACGAAGTCGCTCTTCTGTTGGAGTTACAGCAAAAGAACCCCGGTCGCACCATTAGCGTAGGGCTCCGAATCAACATGGAAATCAAAAATGATTCGGGAGAGTCCTCTATTCAAGCCGGATTGCACGAAAGCCGCTTTGGTTTCACAAGCGACCTTTTAAAAGACATTGTACCTGTCCTGAAAAAAAACAACATAAAGATTATTTCTCTCCACGGACACACGACATCATCTGATAGGGCGGTCAAGAACTACCAAACCATAGCAAACAGGCTCCTTTCGGTCTGCAAGGATTTTGACTTAGACGATGTCCAGTACCTAGATGTAGGCGGCAGCTTTTTTGGGGCAGCACCTGTAGAAATTGACGTATCGCGCAAGCCCCAGTACAAAGACTACGCGAAGGGCATTTGCGACATCATGCTGAACGACTCCTGGTTCCAGGCGCACAAGCCATACATAGTCATAGAGCCGGGTTCAGCCGTAGTTGCCAATGTTTTTGAACTGGTGACAAAGATTGTCCAGCACAAGCAGGTATGCGGCAAGAATTTTGTCGTCGCAGACGCGAGCCAATTCCAGGTGCGAACTTTCTTGAGCAACAACTGTCCTTTCTGTACATTCAGCGAAAACACCGAAGAAGAAACGATTACGGCCGACATCGTCGGATCGACATGTATGGAAGTGGACAAAATTGCAACCGAAGTCAAGCTCAACCACTATTCCTATGGAGACTATATCGTCTTCAAGGGCGTAGGCGCCTACAGGCAAAATCTCACCCCGCTCTTTATCAATCCCCAATGTCCAATTATAAAGCAGGACTCACAAGGGAATCCTGTCATCATCCGAAAAAGACAAAACTTAAATACAATTCTTAAACACCTCGGATACGAAGGTTTTTAACTATGAACATCCTAATTACTGCAATTGGCTCCATGTCCGCAACCTGCGCCATTTCCAAGCTGAAGGAAAAGGGGCACTTTATTGTCGGTTGTGACATATATCCAGGCGAGTGGCATCACGAAACCAAGCTCTGTGACGTATTCATCCAGGCTCCATTCGCAACAAAAGAAGACATATATTGCCAATTTCTTGTAGACACATGCAAAAAACACAACTTGCAATACATCATCCCACTTACGGACCTGGAAATCGACGTCATTAACAGAAACAGGTCTTATTTCAAGGATACAGGAATTTGCCTTTGCATGCAAAGTGCGGATGTACTTGCCCTTGCCCGAGATAAGTACGCCCTCTACAACTTTTTCAAAGACGATCCGTTCGTCCCCTCCATCAGGACATTCAAATTCAGCAACCTCCCGGAAACCATTAATTTCCACTGCGTTGCAAAACCGTTCAACGGCAGGAGCAGCGAAGGACTGCTCCTTGATGCAACAAGAGAAGAACTGAACGCCATCAAAAACAAGGATGTCTACATCATCCAGGAAATGATTGACGGCGAAGTCTTTACTGTGGACTACTGCCGTTCCTCAAAATTTGGTACTGATGTCGCCATTCCGCGTCAAGAACTTCTAAGGACGAAGAACGGAGCAGGCACATCCGTAGAAATCACGCCGGACGATTCCCTGATTGAGCTCACACGCCATATCGGTAACAAGCTCAACATCAATGGATGTGTGAACATGGAGTTCGTCGAGAATAACGGGAGGTATTACCTTATCGACATCAATCCCAGATTCTCTGCAGGGGTCGCCTTCTCTGTGCTCTGCGGCTATGACATGATCAACAGTCACATGGCCTGCATGGAAGGGAAAGAAATTCAAGGTCAGATAAAACTTACCAAACAAATTATCATCAAAAAATATATTGAAGTCATCCAATAACAACAAATACAAAGCCACGAGAGTCCATTCTTTGCACAATATTCAAATAGAAAATTTATGAGAATCGCCCATATAAGCCTCGACGAAAAATTTATCGATTGCGCCATCAATCAGTTCAGCCTCCTGAATGGCGTCGATTCCGTTTTTTGCGTAAAGACTGAAAGCAACTCTCTCAAGTACATCAAAAGTCCAGACGTCAAGTTGTTCCAGACTTTCGATGAAATTGTTGATTTTATAAACAACGGAAATTTCGACTACGTCGTTTTCCACTCTTTCTGCATCCCGCAAAACAAGGTCGAATCTTTAAACGTTCCTATTCTCTGGAACTCTTGGGGATACGACATCTACTCCGATGAAAGTAACGTCTTGGCAAAACCGATAACGCTCTCCTTGTACAAGCCTAAAACGAGAGCTGCGGCCAACATCAAGCCAAAGACATTGCACGACCGCATTGTAATTTTAGCCCGCAAATTCGGGATTGTTTCAAAGCGCCAAAAAAAATACGATGCACTGATAAGTAAAATTCCTTACTTGTCCGTTGTACTCCCTATCGAGTTCGACTACATCCATAAAAATTACCCGCACTTTAAATTTTTCCCGTTCCGCTATATCGATCCTTCTGATTCGATTGCTTTCACGCCATACACAAAGGCAACGACATCGATCCTTCTTGGAAACAGTGTAGACCCGACAAACAACCACATTGATATTTTATCGATTCTTGAAAAGAGGCATATCCAATGCACGGTCTACATTCCTATCAGCTATCCAAGCAATCAGGAAACGTACAAAAAAGCGCTGAAGTCGTTTGCAGCAACATTAAAGACTGTCAAGGTTCGCTTTTTAGAAGACTTTATCCCCAAAGAAGAATACTTTAAAATCATTGACGAATGCAGTGTCGCCATATTCGGGCATATCCGCCAGCAGGCGATCGGGAATGTATTCAGGATGCTCTACACCGGAAAGAAAATCTTGATGTACAAGGGCTCCGTCAGCTATAATTATTTTAAGCAGCACAATGTAAAAATTTTCAATATCGAAGACGATTTGCATCAAGACCTTTTCGAAAAGCCTCTCGATATCGACACACAAAAAGCAAATTACACTTTTGTACTTAACGATGAAAATTTCGAAGCCTATATAAAATCGTTGCAAGGATTTTTCGACAACATCACCAAGGTTTAAACAGAGCTTATGCAATTTAATTTTTCCATTATTATCCCGCACTACAACATCCCGCAGTTGCTAATGCGCTGTATAAGCTCTATTCCACAGCAAAGCGACATACAGGTTCTCGTCGTTGACGATTGCAGCAATTCCGATTCTGTCGCAAAGCTTAAAGAAATGGAATCGCAATTTCCTTGGATCCAGTTCATTTACCAAAACAAAAATCTTGGCGGGGGTGCAGCAAGAAACAAAGGGCTTTCTTTAGCTACAGGCAAATACGTTCTTTTTATTGACGCCGATGATTATTTCAACTACTGCATCCGAGATGTTTTCCAGCAGTACAAAGATAGCGACAACGATATTGTTTTCTTCAACGCCATTTCGATAGACTCTGATTTGTACACACAAACCTATCGGTGCAGCCACATCAACAAGATTTTCGAGCTCTACAAAAAAGACCCAGCCAAAGCAGAATTTCAGATGCGCTATGCATACGGGGAACCCTGGGGAAAACTGATTCGCCGGGATTTCATCGAAGAGCACAACATCAGATTTGAAGAAACAAAAATCCATAACGACACTCAGTTCTCGTACATGACCGGCTATTATGCAAAGAAAATCGCCGTAGACATGCGAGCCCTCAACTGCATTACAAGCCGCGAAGGAAGTGTTTCCAAACAAATTTCCAATGACCGCCTCGAAACAAGAGTTCAGGTTTTCGCAAAGCAATTCCAGTTCTTGCGTCAGAACCATATTGAATATCTAGACGACCGCATATTCCTCACCTTCGATTACTGTGAACAAAACCACTTGAAAGACGAAGAGCAGGCATGTTACAAGATTGCTGAGGAGTTCGGATTAAGCAAGAGCATTTTGCAAAAAAAGCACCGTCGCATAAAGCTCAAAAGGAAAATCAAATCCCTGAAAAAGCGACTGTCCAAAATAAAGAAAATCATTTAAAAAGCTATATTGCCTATTATGAATCATTTCGACTACCTCATTGTCGGTTCCGGTCTTTATGGCGCGACATTCGCCTACCGTGCCGCCAAAGCCGGGAAAAAAAGCCTTGTCATCGACAAACGCCCGCATTTGGGTGGGAATGTTTACTGCGAAAATATTGAAGGAATCAACGTACACAAGTACGGAGCCCACATTTTCCATACTTCAAATAAGCGCGTATGGGACTTCGTAAATTCCATTGTCGAGTTCAATCGATATACAAACAGCCCCGTCGCCAATTACAAAGGCAAGCTTTATAATCTGCCGTTCAACATGAACACTTTCTACCAGATGTGGGGTGTCACGACACCGGCAGAAGCTTTGGCAAAAATCGAGGAACAGAAAGCAGATGCCCTCGCCGCACTGAACGGCCGCGAGCCCGCCAATCTCGAAGAACAGGCGCTCACGCTTGTCGGCAAGGACATTTTTGAAAAGCTCATCAAGGAATATACCGAAAAACAGTGGGGCCGCAAATGCACGGACCTGCCCGCATTCATCATCAAGCGCCTTCCGGTCCGTTTAACATTCGACAACAATTACTTTAACGACAAATACCAGGGAATTCCCATCGGGGGCTACAACAAGCTCATTGACGGGATGCTCCAGGGAATCGAGACTCGTACTGGCGTAGACTTTTTCAAGGAATACAAGGACAACTGGCGAAACATCGCAGACAAGCTCGTCTTTACAGGAGCCATTGACGAATTCTTTGATTACAGATTCGGCAAGCTCGACTGGCGAACCGTCAGTTTCAAGACCCGTAGCGAAGACACGCCGAATTTTCAGGGAAATGCGGTTGTCAACTACACTTCGCATGACCAGCCCTACACACGCATCATAGAGCACAAGCATTTCGAAATGTTCGGTAACGACGTCTACGCTTGCCCCAAGACCGTCGTATCGGAAGAATATTCCACGGAATACAAAGAAGGCATGGAGCCATACTATCCCGTGAATGACGAGCGCAATAACAAGCTGGCTGAGGAATACCGCAAGCTTGCCGAAAAAGAACCGGATATCATTTTCGGTGGACGCCTCGGGCAATACAAATACTTTGACATGGCGCCCGTCATTGAACAGGTGCTGAATATCGAAAACATTTAATAATTGCAGAAAACCACATGACCCACGCAAATGTCAAAATTCTTGTCTGTTGCCACAAAAAAGATATCATGGCAACCGAAGCGCCCTATTTCCCGATCCACGTTGGAAAAGCTCTTTCTGACAAGGATTTAAGCATACAGCCCGACAATGAAGGCGAAAACATTAGCCACAAGAACCAAAGCTATTGCGAACTGACCGGGATGTACTGGGCTTGGAAAAATCTCAAGAATGTAGACGTCATTGGTCTTTGCCATTACCGCCGCTATTTCGACTTCCATAATCAATGTCGAAAAGGCTTTCCACAAACAAATTTCCCGACCGAAAAGTTTGAATCCCTGGACTTGTCAATTCCTCAAAAATACATCGACAAGGTAAGCGAAGGGAAAGTCATCGTTGCAAAGCCAAAGCTTTACACCAGGACGCTTGTCGACGACTACTGTTTCAATCACATCAGTGAAGACTTGCGAACGCTAGAAAAAATAATCGTCGAAACGCAACCTGAAAATATCCGAAGAGCCTATTTCAATATCATGATTCAAGGCCATAAGCTAAGGCACTTCAACATGTTCATTATGAAATGGCAGGATTTCGATCAGTACTGTTCCTGGCTCTTTCCGCTTTTAAAATCCATCGAAGAAAAAACGGACATCAGCCATTACGACAGCGTTCAAAAAAGAATTTACGGCTACATTGCAGAAAGGCTTTTCAACGTATGGCTGGAAGCCCAGAAAAAAGATCTCGTTGAACAGCCCGTCATCTGGTTTACCGAAGCAAAAGACAATTTGCTCCACTACAACATCATCTCTTATAAGTTAAAGGAGTTGAAGAATTCCTTGGCATTCAAGTTGCTGTTGCCAAGGTTTCCGCCCAAATCCTTTAACCTAAAGTGATTTTCGTTCCATCAAAAATTACAGTTCAAACCAAGCGTTTACGCTTTTCCCGGCCTCAAGATTTTGCGGGAAATTCACGATAACAGAGTAAGCCAAAGAAGGCTTGCTCTTTGTTATTTTTTCAACGGTAATCTTCATATTCTGCAGGTTCTTTGTCGGATCGGCCAAGACAAAATGCATTTCCGAACCGCTCTGTCTCATCAAGAATGTGCAAGGAGCCGAGAAGCTGATACGATGCGATTTCAGTTCGATCGTCTGCGGTTCATACAAGGTGCCTGCGACATAAGATTTCGGAGTATAGCGAATCACTTGCGCTTTTGAATCATTGGCAAGAACTTCGATATCTTTCTTATTTATCCATTTCGGGAACTGCTTGCTTCCGACATTCATTTCGATGGCATAAGCGTAGCTCTCGTCCTTGGGCGTTACACCATGCACACGCACAATAGTAATAAGAGAATCGCTTTCATCACCCTTTTGCGTACCAATATTTTTCCAAGAGCCCTTTCGATTCTGAGTCTTTACGTAGATGGGCTTTCCATCCAAGCTCTTATAGCCAATGCTATCGTGCCACACCGCATTAAAACTATAGACAGAATCCGTGACCTTGGTCAATTTTTTATCGCCCAGGACCGCCGTTCTAAAATAGCGCTGGTCCAAGGTCGTCAAAACTTCATTGTCTAAATTGCTTTTGATGTCTGCACCAAGAGCCACGACTTTATTGTCCAAAAAGATCCAGCTTTTGCGCCCTTCCAGTCCCGGCCTTTTACTTTCCATCGATGCAACGCCAATGTTTTCATCGCCAAGACCACCAACAAATTCAGACTTGTTCGTCAGCTGTTTATCTTTCTGCGCCGATACACCGTAGCTAGTCACTCCAGGAATTTTCGTCCAGTCCCAAAGCGGGTAGATATTGTCAAAATCATAGCCATGACGGTACAGGGAAAGAACACCCATTCCAAGCCAGAATCCCTGGCTATTTTCACGGTTGACAAATTCACTACCTACAGTTCTTCTCGAAGACATTTTAAGGGAGATATAATATCCATTCGAGCGGCAAACCATAAATTCACTGCGCCAAAAATATCGGCATCCGTTCA
>Ga0310690_10009423_pt1 | contig 12239 bp, 11 predicted proteins | sample AusTroGonzalo_MG_2_FD_207661 | JGI IMG/M metagenome (GOLD analysis project Ga0310690, IMG submission 207661) | Bovine rumen microbial communities from tropical cattle in Woodstock, Queensland, Australia - Gonzalo_04 (v2) (version 2) | ecosystem: Host-associated > Mammals > Digestive system >...
AGCGATCTCCTGATAGCTTTTTCCATCCAAATAGGCGGAAAGGACTTCCTGTTCAAGGGAAGAAAGAACTTCATTCATTTTTTGATGTATATGGCCGAGGTTTTCCTGATTGATAATCATATCTTCCGGATTACTGGTCCCGCCTTCAATAATAATATCCAGAAGTGTTCTGTCACTTTCTTCATCATAAAGTGGTTTGTTTAGCGATACATAGCTGTTTAATGGTATATGTTTTTGTCTTGTAGCTGTTTTGATTGCTGTAATAATCTGCCTGGTGATGCATAACTCAGCAAAAGCTCTGAATGAACTGAGTTTTTCCGCTTTATAATCTCTTATTGCCTTATATAGCCCAATCATTCCTTCCTGCACTATATCTTCGTGATCTGCACCGATCAAAAAATAGCTTCGTGCTTTGGAACGAACAAAGTTTTTATATTTATACAAAAGATACTCTTCAGCAGACACGTCTCCGTTATGACATAATTGAACAATTTCCTCATCATTCATACGGCCGAAAATTTCAATATATGGAATCATTTCGTCATTATGTGTTTCATTGACATACTGTCCTGAAAAAATGTTTGTATCGGAATCATTTTTTCGATTTGTTTTTTCTGTATCTTCTGCAGTCATTGAGTTAACTCCATTCTTTCATTCCGTACTAAATGTTGTTTTTTATTTTCTTCTGCTGCTCATAACACGGTACATCATAATACCGGCGGCCACTGAAGCGTTAAGGCTTTCTATTTTGCCGGTCATTGGAATGGATACAGCATAGTCACATTTATTGGCAACCAATCTGCTGATACCATCTTCTTCTGATCCGATTACGAGTGCAACACCTCCTTCAAATGTAATATCCATATAATCCCGTCCATTCATTGTCACAGCATAAAACCATATATTTCTTTTTTGTAATTCTTCGATAGTCCTGTTAAGATTTGATACTCTTGCAACCATTACATATTCTATTGCTCCGGCAGAAGCTTTTACTGCAGAGGGAGTCAGGCCCACGTTGTGATGCTGTGGTATGATAACACCATGTGCTCCGGAACATTCCGCAGTACGAATAATGGCTCCAAGGTTGTGAGGGTCTGTTATACCATCAAGAAGAATAATGAACGGATCCTCTTTTCTGCTTTCAGCCAATTGTAATATATCATCAACAGTTGCATATTGATATGCTGAAGCAAAAGCGATTAAACCCTGATGATTTGGAACAATTGCGTCAAGTCTGCTCTTTTCAACGACCTGTATCTGGACTTTTTGTTCTTTGGCTTTTTGAACTATCTCTCTGGCAGATCCGGATAATTCTCCTTTCTGTACAAGCAATCTCTCCAGATCTCGATGGTTTTTGAGAGCTTCCCGGATTGGATTACGTCCTGTGAGGATGTACTGATCCTGTTTATCCACGTCGTGTATCTTATTCTGCCCTGAAGGCGAGGTATATTCCAGCGTCTGATATTCTTTTTTCGAAAAATCCATATTATGTTTTGAAGAAATGTTGTTTTTCAGCCTGGAACGATTCCCATTTTCTTTTGAAAATCCATCATATTTTTTCGGTGATTTCTGTGCATCTGTTCTTTTTTTGTCAAAAGGCATATGGATTACTCCTTTTTTGATGATTGAATCATATCTTCACGTATTTTCTTAATACTGGCTGCTTGTCCACAACTTTTTTCCCCTTCAGGGCATTTGCCCCGCAGGCATGAGGGACCTGCATTTTTAAATAATGCAGGAGCTGTCTGATAGCATAAATTAAACATTTCTTCTGCCATTGAGCGTATTTCCCATTGTGCACGGCGGCACATACGAAGCGAAAAGAAATGCCTCAGTTCCCTTACATTCATAGTAACCATGATTCTTGTTTCGCAAGCGTTAGGAAGAACAAACCGTGCGTCTTCATTTGATTTTTCGCCTTTCTTTCCAAGCATTTCCTGCCATTCTGAATACCAGGATTCAATCATTTGCATCTGAGAATGGTACTTGTCAACTGCTTCCTGACCAAGAGCCGAAATACTATCTGGAATGATATATCCAAAACCGTTTTCATATGAAACATACCGCTGGCTTTGCACAGAAAAACTGGCAATGCGATGCCTGGTAAGCTGGGCAAGGAGAACACGGCTGACACCTTCAATGCCAAACGTAAAGGATGCATGTTCCAGTACAGATTCATGACCCATATCCATCAGTTTTTCAATAAAATACGACTGATCTTTGCTGGAAATTTTGTTATTTAATTCAGAAATTGTTGATCTTGAGTAACACAACTTTGCGCCAAGTGCAATTGTTTCTTCAGGAAACAGGGTATGACGTATCAACACGACTTTCATTTTTTTTGGCTCAGCCATAAAAATACACCTCTTTAATCATATCTGTAATTTGTGATATTCTTTCATTATTTCCTGTCAGATACCAGAATCCGAATAAAGCTTCAAATCCTGTTGCTGCAGAATAGTCTTCAGGGCTTTGATTTTGCGGTATCGTGTGTTTAAAATGTGTATTTCTGCCGCGTCGTACAATTTCACGTTCATCAGAGGACAGGCTTTCTTCTATTAAATGAAGAATACATGCTTGTGAATGTGCGTTAACCAGCTGTATACATTTTTGATGCATATGATGAACATTCAATTTTCGGCTGATGAGATCATATCGCACGATTATTTCCCATACAGCATCGCCAAGATATGCAAGCTGCAGCGGATTGAACTGTAATACTTCCTTGTCTTCCATCGTCTTATTAAATCTCAGGCTCAACAGAAAAACCTCCGCTACATAATATATGATTATATCATAACTTTTATCAGGAAGAAAACAACAACTGCTTAAAAGAAAACAGCAACTACTTAAAAATAATTCTTGACAGCATGCCGGAAATGTGTATAATATTTCATGTTGTTTGAGCACCATTAGCTCAGTTGGTAGAGCACCTGACTCTTAATCAGGGTGTCTAGGGTTCGAGTCCCTAATGGTGTACAGAAGCCTCCGTTTGTAACGGAGGTTTTTTTGTAAACATTGATTTGTTCATAAAAAAACGGCCGATATAAAACCGGCCATTCGCAAGTATGATCAGAAATCAGCAAATCATTCCTGAGCAGGGGCGCCGACAGGACAATTATCTGCGCAGGCACCACATTCAATGCATGCTTCTGAATCAATCACATACTTTCCATCGCCCTCGCTAATAGCAGAAACCGGGCATTGGGCGGCACAAGCACCACAACTGATGCATTCTTCAGAAATCTTGTAAGCCATAAATTTTTTACCTCCTTCATCACTGATCACGATAATCGTGATTTAACATATAAAATATAACATTATTTCAATTTAAAAGCAAGGATCAATTGTCAGACTGGATCGCCCGGATCGCTTTCTGCAAGGCATCTGCCCATGGGCTTGTATTCTGTGTCACTTCGACATTCTGATTGGATGCTATATTATTGGATGTTACACTATCATTGTTTCCTTCCTGAACGGCAATCATCCGATTCGGGTTTTCCCGTCTGACGGGCTGACCCAGCTGTTGATTCCGCTGGGTTTTTCCTTTTTGCCTGTGCCGATTCTTTTGTGTGGTTGCTTTTGCTTCATGCCGAATTGCTTCTGCAGAATCTTCTTGATTATTGTCAGTTGTTTTTTCACTCTGTTCACTTAGCTGAACACTTTCTGTATCATTTTGCGTATTCTGATTGTTGTCTTTCTGTATTGATTCGTGATAGATGCCTTGATCAGTTCCGGTTATCATTTCAAGAGGATATTCCTTGATTTCGCTTGAGTCTCCGTCAGCCAGTCGTACAAATACAGTTTCTTTAACAATATTCAGATCAGTTACGGGGCCATTGCCATCCGGCGTTGTAACAGTCTTGCCTACCTTGGGCATTTTTTTTCGGGTTTGCTCATAGTGTTCTTGCTCATATTTCAGGCAGCACATCAGTCTTCCGCAAACACCGCTGATTTTTGTAGGGTTAAGAGAAAGATTCTGTTCTTTTGCCATTTTAATGGAAACGGGCTGAAACTGATCAAGAAAGCTGCCGCAACAGATTGTTCTTCCGCAAGGTCCCAGTCCGCCCAGCATCTTGGCTTCATCACGGACACCGATCTGACGCAGTTCAATTCTCATTTTGAATATGGAAGCAAGGTCCTTAACCAATGATCTGAAATCAACTCTTCCGTTCGCCGTAAAGAAAAACAAAATTTTACTGTTGTCAAAAGCATATTCTACAGAAACCAGTTTCATTTCAAGTTTATGTTCAGTGATCTTCTGCTGGCAAACAACAAATGCCTCTTTCTCTTTTTCTCTGTTATCAACACCATGCTGAATATCCTGTTCTGTCGCAATGCGTATCGTCTTTTTAAGCGGTGTATGATAAAGAGATTCATCAATATCCCTTATGCCCATAACAACTTCGCCGAGATCAATTCCTCGTGAAGTGTCAACAATTATATATTCACCAGGCTTAGGCTCAAATCCGTTTGCATCAAAGTAATACATTTTCCCGTTTTTTTGAAACTGAACACCGATTATTTTATCCATTTTGCACATTCTCCTATAAACGCCAAGTGTAATTGTTCAAAAACAGCCTGAAAATTTACATTGCTTGCATTTCGTTTCCTCGCATCAGAAATACAGTCAAACAAAAATGCAAAACGTTCCAGATCCGCTGCCCGGCCAAATTGCATCCATTCTTCTGAAAAAGAATGACCATCAGGCGGAAAAATGAGATTAAGCCGATATTTCAGAAGAGAATGGACCGCGTTTTCCAGAATACAGAAAACTATTTCCGCATCTTCTTTACGTTCTTTCCATAAAGATGAAGCCCTGAGCACATCACTACGAGGGACTGAAGAAAAAAAAGTTTGAAATATCTCGTTCCTTGTTCCCCAATAATCTTCATCACTTGCTAATTGCAGGGATTTCCCGATAGAACCGCCGGCAGTTACTGCAACAATTTCTGATCGTTCAGGAGGAACTCCGTATTCGATCAGCAACGTACGGATATAGGCTGTATCCCATGGGATAAGTTTAATTGGCCTGCATCTGCTCTTTATCGTAATTAAAAGATCAGATGGTTTACTTGTGGTCAAAATAAAAAAGGTATTCAGAGGAGGTTCTTCCAGAATCTTTAGCAGGCAATTCTGAGCTTGGATAGTCATATTTTCCGCGTCAGGTATTATAATAACACGATTTCTGCTTTTAAATGTATGACGATTGCAAATCTTTATGACTTCACGAATATCGCTGACAGGAACTGTTGATTTTCCTGTTTTTGTTTCAGTTGATAATGGCACTCCCTTTTGGATAATGATCTGATCAGGATGTTCACCGGCTTCAGAAAGATGGCAATTATCACATATGCCACATGGTCTGTCAGAATCAGCCGAACAAAGGAGCGTTTTTGCTATTAATGCAGCAAGTGTTTTTTTACCAGTACCAGGCTCACCTGATATCAATACCGCATGAACAAATCGATTCTCCTCAATTTGTTTTTGTATGTTATTGATTTCTTTACCTTGCTGTGCAAAATCATGAAAAGTAATCTGCTTCATGTAATCCTAAATTTTTATAAACTGATCTACTGTCAAAACAAATAAAGTTGCACCGCCGACAGTAACCTCAATCGGAAATGAAGAAAACTCACCATGTGACATAGCACCGATTGAAGTGGTAGCAGTTGAGATCTGTTTTCTGCTTTTACAGACAGAATCAACAATGCTGATGGCTTCATCAACCCTTTGATCATCGACCCCAAGTAAAAGTGTAGTATTACCGGCCTTCAGAAAACCGCCTGTAGTAGCCAGTTTTGTTACTCCAAAGCCTTTCCTCATTAATTCAGACAGGAGTTTCGATGAATCCTCATCCTGAACGATCGCAATGATTAGTTTCACGGGATACATCCTCTCCTCTTGACTGATTCAATAAATTATACGATGAATGGATGTGAAAAGCAAGCAATCATTATAATTGATTACATCATCATAAAGAATTATGATCAAATACGTTCATATTTATATTATAACTTTACTTCAGGCCCCATATGATCTAAACTGTTATACAGGAGGGATATTCATGGATAATAGATTCCATTGTTTTGCAAGTGCAGCTTTTGGAATGGAGGGGCTTGTTTCCAGGGAATTAAAACTGCTTGGCCTTTCAGGTGTATCTTCCGTAAACGGAGGAGTTTACTTTGATGCTGAACCCGAGCAGATTTTTACAACTAATCTTCAGGTGCATTTCAGCGAAAGAATCTATATTGTTCTTGCTTCAGACATATGTACAACATTTGAGCATCTGTTTAATCTTGTCAGTTCTGTAAACTGGCAATTATTTTTTGCCGGAAATGAATCCATTGATATATCCTGTAAATGTTCAAGAAGCAAACTGATGAGTTCCAGAGACTGTCAGTCGATCGCAAAAAAAGCAATCATAGAATATATCAGGAAAACAACCGGACAAAACATTTTCCCGGAAAACGGTGCTTCACTTCCTGTAATGATATCCGTTCGAAACGATCATGTCATGGTCCTTCTGAACACATCTGGTATAGCTTTATCACGTCGTGGATACAGAACCTGGAATGGCGAAGCCCCGTTAAAGGAGACGCTGGCTTCGGCACTGGTCTCATTAAGTCCATGGAAACCAGGAATGCCACTGCATGATCCATGCTGCGGCACCGGAACAATACTTATTGAAGCAGCATATATTGCAGGACAGGTTCCTCCTGGTATTAATCGGCATTTTTCCATGGAAACAATAAAATGTTTTCAGAATCTTGATTTCATTGCTTTGCGAAGCAAAACCAATTCCCTACCTGATGAAAATAAAATGATTGGTATCAGCGGATCGGACATGAATCCGGATATGTTATCATTGGCAGAAAGGCATATCAAGCAAGCTGGGTTGTCGTTAAATACAATTCCCTTATATTGTACACCCCTGCAGGACTTATCCCTTGCAGAATCAGAAGGTGTGTTCATCTGCAATCCGCCTTATGGTGAACGTTTAAACAACCAGAAAGAATGCAGATCACTTTATCATGATCTGTATATACTGAAGCAACGTCATCCGGGATGGAGACTGTGCGCCATAACTTCTGACCCCGCATTTGAAAGATATTTTGGAAAAAAGGCAGACAGAAAGCACAGATTGTATAACGGCAGATTGGAATGTGTGTATTATATCTATGATCATTGATGATAATAAAACCCAATCTGGTCAATACTGTATGTTGGTGAATCTTTTCTGATCATATCAACCAGATCAGATGATTCTTTTCTGTTCAGGCTGGCAGTGGGAATATATTCATTCATTTTTACATTGTTTCCGTATGGCTTCAGTGGAATAACGGTAATATCAGGAGCACCGGATGATTGATTCAATTGAAATACCGCACGGATTAAAATGCCATACTGTTTTTTGGGGGTGTTTCGAGTGCTGCCGTCAAGGAGATCGCCCAGGCTGTATATCACCGGAACATCCATCATTCTATCAATTCCCTGTAATCGATGGGGATGCGAGCCGATAATCAGGTCAGCGCCTGCATTGACACATCTGCGGGCCATGGCTTCCTGAACAATCGAATGGTGCTCACTCTTGGTTTCTCCCCAACTTATCAGTATGATAATTCGTTCACATTTTCTTTCTTTCAGTTCGCTGATAAGATTATCTATAACATCCGGATTTTTCAAATACTCTGTTTCACTGCATGCCGCCAGGCCGAACAGGTGACCTTTGATCATTACAGCAACAGGTTTTCCCCGGCAAATTAAAGTCGCCTTTTGACCGGCAGCTTCTTCCGTCTGTTTAATAACATTCTCATCCTGCTCATAAATGTAATTGTCAGTTATTTGTATACCTTCAATCGATGAAACTGTAAATATCTCTTCGAGCTGAGAAGGTGCATATTTCAGTTCAGTATATCGGCTGAAGAATCCTTGTGTCTTCTCCAACGGACTGCAAAGACTGATGCATGAAAAATCATCAGTTGAAAAATATGTTTCCAATTCGGAAAAAGGAATATCATATCCTTTATTCTGTAATAACGACAGAAAACTGTTCCCTTTCTGTTGTGCTGACTGCCTGGTTCCCGGTATAAAATTACCCCCGAAAGTAAAGACGACCTCTGTTTCCACAGCATCTTCGATTTTATATACCTTTAGGTTTTCAGGCAGCGGTTCCTGCTGCTTGGGATTGTCATTCAGTTGCTGAATAAAGCCCCTTCTTTCAACCGGATCATCAAGTATAACTACTCTTGTATGATAAGGAATATGTGTCCAAAGCCAGTAAGCATTGATTCCGTTTTTCCCAGGATCCGCCTGTATACGAATACATGCATGCGAAGCTTTTGCACCAAGATATCCCCTGCCCAAAGTAAAATCTTTTTTGTTGTGTCCCCATTGATATGGAGTCTGATGTAGTAAATTCCCGCCATCGTATTGAATAACATAATCATATTTTTTCCCGTTTGTAGAGAAATTTACCCTGTGGTATCCTGTCAGAAAGCTTCCTGCTGAAGTCTCCTGATACAGTCTCTTCATATCGGAACGTCCTGTAGATATATACAGGGTTTCGACGATTGATCCCTGATAAAACAGGGACAGCGTTTGTTTCTGCTTATCTATCAGAATACCGTATTCACTCTGTGGTTCTTCCACTTTCAGTTTTTCCAGAGGAACCCAGCCTTCTACATATTCAGCTTCTTCGTGATTCCACGCGCCAATAAAAGCCCAGCTTTTTTCAATGTCGATTATTTTCAGGCATTGAGTCTGTCCGTGTAATGTACCGAGTGATTTGCTTTGTTCTTCCGGTTTTTCATATACTTCCTGATGGTCAAAAAAATCTATATCCACAACCACTGAAGGCGCCATCATCAATTGCCATATTTCCTGCTCGGACATGGTTCGGTCTGGCATGATTTCTCCGGTAATGAAAACTGATGTTTTATCAGGAGCCTTTTTTTCAACCTGCAAAACAAAGGAAACTGAATCATGTGGTTTCGATATTTCATATACTTTAACAGTATAACACCCAGGAATAAGATCAGCGTTTTCTATAAAATCAGAGCTTTTTTTTCTGTTATTCTTTCCTCCTTTGGTTGAAAAAGAAAAGGAGACCCTGTCTTTATCCTTATTATCGGAATTAAATTCAATAATTACCGTGCCGTTCATGACCGTTCTGAACTCAATGAACCATTCATCTTGTTTATCCAGATACAATACTTTTGACGATGGCAATGCATATTGAAGCGCCTGATCTGTAAATGCGATCGGGGAATTGAAAGATTTTGAATATTCTTTTCCTGAAGCACCTTCCAGTTTGCATGTAATTATATAATTCTTGTAATACAGCTTTTCGCGGTTAAAACCGCATCCATCCCAGGTCAGGCTGGATTCCCCAGCCTCAACATGCCATTGCATGACTCTGTATGTACATATATCATCATGAACTGTTATGATCAGGTTGCCATCCTCCGGAGCGTTTACTTTGAAATGATTGACACCATAAGTAATTATATTGCCCACGCGGATAACATTAAAAACATTCTCTGCCATGCATATTGAATAGCATGATATGCAGACAAAAAAACAGCAAATTAGCATCAGAAACCATCGTTTGGTGGCGAAAAGCATGGCATTTCTCCTTTCGATGACTGTATATATATTACTTCGATCTTTATTGTACTTCAAGTTTTTCTGCAGTCTTGACAAAGCGTATGAGCGGCTATATAATTTCGATTGTTCTCGCGGTCGTGGCGGAATAGGCATACGCGCACGTTTGAGGGGCGTGTCCGGCAACGGGTACGGGTTCAAGTCCCGTCGACCGCACGAAAAAAAGGATTCTGTGTCATGCAGAATCCTTTTAAACAGCTTTGCCTTATATTTGGCAAAGCTGTTTTCTGGTGGAGATGAGGGGAGTTGAACCCCTGTCCGAAAACACTTCGGAAGGATTTTCTCCGAGCGCATTCCGTGCTTTCATTTCCCTGAAAGCAGTCCGCGGAAAAACTGCATTCAGAGTAGCTTCATCATTACGGATTTCGCCGCAAAGCTTAAGCGAAACTCGTTCCCTGCAATCATGACGCCGGTAATCTGATCTGCAGGCGGTCAGAGCCGACGCGCGGCATTAAGCCGCGAAAGCGAAATTGCTATTGTCAGTTATTGTTTTTCCCCGTTTTTACGCAGTACAGGGGCTGCGGCTCGCTTATCCATCTTCTGTCATTCCCGTCGAAACCGGATCATCCCCAAATTGAAAAGGTTGACAATAACAATTATTTTTGTTTATTCCTCAGTGCACGCAAAATTTCCCTTTCCGAGTCCTTTTTGGCCATGCTTTCTCTTTTGTCGTGCAGCTGTTTGCCTTTGCACAGTCCCAGCAGCATCTTTACACGTCCGTTCTTAAGATATAATTCGAGCGGAACAAGCGTAAATCCCTGCCGCGTAACCTGTGCATCCAGTTTTTTTATCTCCGGTCGGTGAAGAAGCAGTTTCTTGGATCTTAACGGATCCCTGTTGAAAATATTCCCCTGCTCGTATGGACTGATGTGCATTCCTTCAACCCAGATTTCACCTTTTCGAACCTGGGCCCAGCTTTCTTTAAGATTGACTTTCCCCTGTCGTATACTCTTTACCTCAGTTCCAAACAATGCAATACCGCATTCAACTTTATCCTCAATAAAGTAATCATGAAATGCTTTTCGGTTCTGAGCGATTGTCTTGATCCCCTGTTGATGCGGCATATTATAACCTCCATATTTATTATACCATTAGTGTATTCTCTTTTCAATCAACATTTTGTTTGTTATAATTCATATGCATATAAGGAGGAATTTTAATGAAAGATCTTCATGATATTGCTTCCAGGTCCAAAGCTGCTTTTTATCAGATTTGTGATTCTTCTTCTGATCGTCGTAATCAGACATTATTATCCCTTGCCCGTTTGCTTCATGAAAATCAGACAGCCATATTCGAGGCAAACAAGGATGATCTTGCAGAAGCAGAATCTGAACATCTGTCGTCCCCTTTGATGCATCGTCTGTCTTTCAATTCTGAGAAACTGGAGCATGTTATTCTTGGACTTCAGTCCCTCGCCGAATTACCGGATCCACTTAATCGCACCCTCTATGCCAATGAAATCACCGACCATCTGAAACTATATCGTGTCACTGCACCTATTGGCGTTATTGGAATCATTTTCGAAAGCAGGCCGGATGCATTAATCCAAATTTCGTCATTATGCATAAAAAGCGGCAACGCGGTCCTGCTTAAAGGCGGACGCGAAGCGCTCAGAACAAACAGCATATTATGTGATATCGTCCGAAAAGCGCTGACGGAAAATCATTTTCCTGCTGATACTGCGCAATTGCTTGAAACACGGGAAGATGTTGCCAGCATGTTGAAAGAGGACACTTTAATTGACCTGATTATTCCCCGTGGTAGCAATGCTTTTGTCAGATATATTATGGATAACAGCAATATTCCTGTCCTCGGCCATGCTGACGGTATATGTCATGTATATATTGACTCAAATGCGGATCCTGAAATGGCCGTCAGGGTTGCTGTGGACAGTAAAACTCAGAATGTATCTGTCTGTAATGCAATGGAAACGCTTCTCATTCATCGGAATATCGCTCCTGATGTTCTTCCCGCGCTTTCAAAAGCCTTGAAAGAACAGAATGTCGAAATACGCGGAGATAAGCAGACTGTAAACCTGATTGATTGTCTCCCTGCAACTGAAGATGACTGGTCCACAGAATATCTGGACTATATCCTTTCAATCAGGATTGTGTCTTCTATTGATGAAGCAATTGAACATATTAACCGTTATGGTTCGCATCACACAGACAGTATCGTTACATCTGATCCCGAAAGTGCATCAGTTTTTATGCGTCGGGTTGACAGTGCCGGCGTATACTGGAATGTTTCAACAAGGTTTGCCGATGGGTTTGTTTATGGACTTGGCGCTGAAGTTGGCATTTCAACCGGTAAAATTCACGCCCGCGGCCCTATGGGATTGGAAGGATTGACCACATATAAATACAAGTTGCTCGGAGAAGGGCAAACAATGAAAGAAATGAAAGACGGAACAAGACAATACACTCACAGATTACTGAATGACAAATGTCCGCTGTAACCTGTTGATTGAAAGGAATTATAATGCGTTTACAAAAATATCTTGCCCAGTGCGGAGTTGCTTCCAGAAGAACAGCGGAAAAAATGATTTCAGACGGTTTGATTTCTGTCAACGG
>Ga0310690_10009424_pt1 | contig 12238 bp, 12 predicted proteins | sample AusTroGonzalo_MG_2_FD_207661 | JGI IMG/M metagenome (GOLD analysis project Ga0310690, IMG submission 207661) | Bovine rumen microbial communities from tropical cattle in Woodstock, Queensland, Australia - Gonzalo_04 (v2) (version 2) | ecosystem: Host-associated > Mammals > Digestive system >...
TTTCCCGTTAACCCACACATTACCGGCATCTGCAGCCGTCTGGATACGGTTGCGGCTGGTGTTGGTCATGTGCTCGGCGAGGTATTTGTCGATACGTTCTTTGCCTTGACCTTTATCTACCTCGCACCGCCAGCGCTCCCACAACAAGTCGTCTTCGACGACATTAGTCATATCATCAGAACCACTCATCCTCTTCCTGTTTACTGCTGTTTCCGACAGTAGCGGCTTTCTCTATATCGGCCGATAGCTTCAGCGCGACGGTCTCGCCTTCCAGCAACTTGTCCCCGGCATTGGGTATCTGGCGATAGACATACTGCTGCACACCTTCCTGAGCGGGCTCGTCGTAACTCACCGCCCCTACCGTCAGACGTCGGCTGAGCAGCATGCTGCGCGCTTCCTGCAAGGTCATGCCCAACACCATCGGTACTTCCACCTCTTCCGTTCCGCGGCCGAAACCGACCACCAGACGCACTTTGGTACCAACAGGCAGTTTCTGTCCCGGCTGAACGCTTGCGCCTTTGGATTTGACATCCAAGACAAGATCGCGATAAGCCGAAGGCTCGTAGTCGTAGATAGTGTCCACCTCCAATCCCATCGCGCGGAGCGTGGTCTCTGCCTGACGATAACTCATATCCTGCAGATTGGGCATCGTGATCTGGCGCTTGGTGGAAGCATTCACGGTCACATAGACCTCACGGCCGTGCTTGGCGTGACTGTTGGGTTTGGGATCTTGATCGACAATCGTACCGAATGGCACTCTGTCCGAATAGGTCGAGTCGATGACCACAAGTACCAGCCCCTGCCCGGCCAGGATAGGCTCCGCTTCCGCCTGAACCATCCCGCGCACATCCGTCACTACCACTTCCACACCGTGCTCCGTATAGCGACGCAGATAAGCAATCAGGATAACGAGAATCGCCAATCCGACTACTACGGCCAAAAAAATATTCAAGCCTACAAATTTAAAGTCCGATTTATCAAAAAAGCCACTTTTTCCCATAAATATCAAATTTTATTGCGCAAAATTACAATTTTTTTTGGATATATGCAAAAAAGTTTGTATTTTTGCAGCGTTTTTCGCAAAAAGGCGAAGACATAACGGATTTTTTAAGCTTAAAAAAGTTATGATGTTATGAAAAAAATGCTTCTTATCGTAGCTGTTGCATTTGCTGCAATGAGCTGCGGCAACAAGTGCTGCGAGAAAAAATGCTGTCAAGAGGCTGAGGCTGCTGCTGTTGAGGTAGTTGCTGAAGAGGCTCCGGTTGAGGCAGAGGCAGCAGAGGAAGCTCCGGCAGAGGCTGTTGAAGAGGCTCCTGCAGAGGCTCCAGCTGAGTAATCTCTTGTTGCTCATTAAGCAAAGAAGCGACCCTTTCGGGCCGCTTTCTTTTTGCATTTTAATTCTTAATTAAACATTTACCCGTCATTTCCTTGGGTTGTTGAATACCCATGATATGACACAGCGAAGGAGCCACATCGGCTAGGATACCGTTCTCTACGCGCGCGTCCGTGTGTTCCTTACTTATATATACAAACGGTACAGGGTTGAGGCTGTGCGCCGTGTTCGGCGTGCCATCGGCATTGATGGCATTATCGCAGTTGCCGTGATCGGCAATGATGATAATCTCATAATCATTGCGCAATGCAGCCTCTACGGTTTCATTCACACAGATGTCAATAGCCGTGATAGCCTGCTGGATGGAGTTATACACACCCGTATGACCGACCATGTCTCCATTGGCATAGTTGAGGATGATACAATCGTATTTCTGACTGTTGAGTGCATCGCGGAGCGCAATGGTCACTTCCGGGGCAGACATCATCGGTTGCAGGTCGTAGGTAGCCACCTTAGGTGAAGGGATAAGAATACGGTCTTCGTTCTCAAACTCCGCCTCGCGACCGCCGTTGAAGAAGAACGTAACATGGGCGAACTTCTCTGTCTCAGCAATACGTAGCTGCTTGAGTCCCAGTTTGCTGACCACCTCACCCAGGGTATTCGTCACGTTCTCTTTCGGGAAGAGAATATGCAGTCCTTTGAACGAACTGTCATACGGCGTCATGCAGCAGTAATGGAGGTTCGGGATGATATGCATACCGTTCTCCGGCATATCCTGTTGCGTGAGCGCGATGGTGATCTCTTTGGCACGGTCATTACGGTAGTTGAAGAAGATAACCGCGTCACCCTCCTCGATCGTTGCCAAGGGTTTGCCGTCACGTACATGTACGATCGGTTTGATGAACTCATCCGTCACTTCGGCATCGTAGGACGCCTGCATCGCTTCGTGCATGGACTCGAAGGCATCTCCCTTACCGCTGACGAGCAGGTCGTAACCTACTTTGACACGCTCCCAGCGTTTGTCACGATCCATTGCGTAGAAACGACCGCAGATAGATGCGATCTCACCGGCCGACTTGGCACAATGGGCTTCCAACTGGTCAATGAAACCTATTCCGGAACGAGGATCCGTGTCACGGCCGTCCATGAAACAGTGGATGAAGGTCTTACCCTGCAACTCGTACTTGGCGGCTATGTCGCACAGATAGAACAGGTGCTCGAGGCTCGAATGCACACCGCCGTCGGAAGTCAGACCCATAAAGTGGATCTTCTTACCGTTTTCTTTGGCGTAACTGAACACTGCTTTGATCTCCGGGTTATCCAGAATGGAACCGTCTTTGCAGGCCCGGTTGATCTTCACCAGGTCCTGATACACCACGCGTCCGGCGCCGATGTTGAGGTGGCCCACCTCGGAGTTACCCATCTGTCCGTCCGGCAGACCTACATTCTCACCGCTCGCCTGGAGTTGCGAGTTTGGATATGTTTCGATTAACTTGTCCCAATGGGGCGTGGAAGTGCAGTGGATGGCATCCGCGGTGTCCTTATGACCGATTCCCCAGCCGTCCAAAATCATCAATAATGCTTTACTCATATATTCGTTTTTTTAGTTGATCCATTTGTCTTTTGTCATCCGCTTCGCGCAGAGACTGCCGTTTGTCATAGGTATGCTTACCTTGACAGAGCGCTATCTCCATCTTCGCCAGCCCTTTCTCGTTGATGAAAAGAAGGAGCGGGATAATGGTCTTGCCGGTGTCCTTGGTCGCTTTCTCCAGTTTGCGTATCTCGCGGCGCTGGAGCAGCAGCTTACGGTCCCGTTTGGCCTCATGGTTGGCGTAGGACCCGAAGCGGTACTGGGCGATATGCATCTGTTTGACATACATCTCTCCGTGCTCCACGGCGCAGTAGCTGTCCACGAGCGACGCTTTGCCCTCCCGGATAGACTTGATCTCCGTGCCGAAGAGTTGAATACCCGCTGTGTAGCGGTCAAGGATGATGTATTCAAACTTCGCCTTCTTGTTCAGGATCTGTATGTCGCTCTTTAACTTCATTGAGTTTCTTGTATTTCTTCTGTCGTTGTTCCCAGCGTTCACGCGCATACTGCTGCATGTCGATGACAGTGTCGTTCTCATCGATGATCTCCAGACCGAAGATCGTCTCGATAATATCCTCCAGGGTCAGAATACCGACGAACATGCCGTATTCGTCGATGATCTGGGCAATCTGGCTTTTCTGCTTGAGCATGCTGTCGAAGATCGTGCCGAGCGTCAGGTCCTGGTCAAAAGCCGGCAGGGACCGTTTGATACCGCCAAGCGTCTTGCGGAAATGGTCTTCGGTCAATTCCTCGAGCGCATCGTTACGTAAGACATAACCGGTGATATACTCCGGTGCTTCGGGTTTGTACAAGGGGATACGCGAGAAGTGGTCGTACTCGTCGTTGTCGTAATAGGCCCGCAGCGTCATGTTCTCCGGCGCGATCTTCGCCACCACACGCGGCGTCATCACATCGTAGGCATGGATGGAGTCAAGACGCATGAGGTTACTGAATATCTTGTTCTCGTCCTCATCTACCACGCCTTCTTCCTCGCCCACATTGACCATCGCCAGCACCTCTTCGCGGCTGACGGTCGGGTCGTCTTCGTTATCCGGGAAAGCCCGGGCGATCAGCTCGACCAACAGCACGAAGGGATAGAGGATGACGATCAGCGCCCGGATGATACGGGCCGTGAAACCCATCAGGTTACGCCAATAGGTCGTACCGATCACTTTGGGGATGATCTCGCCGAAAATAAGGATGAGCATCGTTACGATGGCGGACACCAATCCAAACCATTTGGAGCCGAACACCTCTGTCGCCTGCATACCGACACCGGCGGCGCCGATGGTGTTAGCGATGGTGTTGAGCGACAGGATAGCCGCTAAGGGACGACTCGTGTCATCCTTGTAATTCTTCATCAGGAGCGCCGGGGCGTATCCTTCTTCCTCGCGCAGGTTAATATAACTGTAGGTCGTGGTCATCAGCACCGATTCCAGTACGGAACACAGAAAACTGACGAGCATCGCCCCGAATAAAAACAAAAGTAGTAGTTCCATAAATTATTCGCTATACCATAAATACGCGCCGATCTTAATTTCCCATTGATCCAAACGGCCGCGCGTGTTACGGTCCATCGTGGTACCATCCGAAGCGGTAAACTGTTTCTGTTTGTACGGATTGATCAGACCGAAGTCATATCCGCCGCGTAAGAAATACCGCTTGTATTGAAATCCGGCTCCCACACCCCAGGTCACATTCAGCCGCTGCAGGTCGGTGTTGGGGTCCGTCTCCTTAAAGCGGTTGCTGTCTCCTTCGGGGTACGCACTGACGATACCGAAGTTATCCTGCTGACCTTTCTGGGTCAGCGCCAGCCCGTACTGGATGGTCGGGCCGGTATAGAGGATGAGATAGGTCTCCTTGGCTATCTCGAACTTATACTGCCAATCGACAAACACCTCCACCGAGTGGTAGTACATCTTGGTGCGTATCTGCGGATACTCGGAGATAGACAGTTTGCGAGCCCAGGGGGTATTGCTGGTACCGAATGTATAATTGATACCGAGCGAGGTACCGAAACCTTTGATAAAACTGCCGTCGTACACCACACCCACCTTGAAACCGTGCAACTGGGTCGTGTTGACCAAAGAGTCCTTGGGATACGTGGCATTGGAGGAGTTCAGTCGGAGGGTCGGTTGGGCGTACCCTATATGAAATCCAAACCCTTGTGCCGGCAGGTCAGCCGCCACAGCCGCAACCGTCCATAAACCTAAAATTAATACAATTCCTATTCTTTTCATTCTTTCACAATACTATCTGCTTCTTTAAAATACATCTCCATGTCTTCGCCTGTCCAGGTAAACTGATAAATCACATTATTTCCGATGAAACCGTCGAAACTCACAATCGCGGTGTAATAGGTATGCCCTACTTCAAAATGCTCATCGGAGCCCAGACCGTCGTTATACACCACATTCACGCCGTAGCGGATATAATCCTTAATGTCGTATTCCGACACCGCTAAGAAGCAGTCCGTGAAATACTCTTCGGGCGTCTGGCCGTACAGGTCCGTGATGGTCGCACTGTCGCGCGTAGCCGCGAGATAGGGGAAGTGGTTGTTAATCTTGCCGTCCGGATTGAGCGGGTAGATATAATCCCAATAACCGCGTACGCGGTATTCGAAATGCACATCCACTACACTCTCCAGCGTCGTCCTCAGTTTCTTGATGAACAGCTTGCCTTCCGGTTTCAGCTTGTCGGGATCCACCACAAAGGCGTAAATCCAATAGTCCTGGCCGGGGGTGAGGTTGGTAAAGAAATGGTCGATCGCTCCGTACTGCAGGCAGTGGCTGGCAAAAGGCGCGACGGTGAACTCACCCTTCTGGAGCAGGATGCTGCGCCAGATGATGTACTCGGTGTTCGCGGAGTCCAGAGCGAGCATCATGAACTGCTTGTGGTATTCCGGATTCATCGGATCGGGCCCGTCGGTACGGACAGGCTCACAGGCAATCAGATAATAGGCATCCTTATTAAGGGAGAACGAGCACTCGATATATCCCGCCGAGACCGTAGTGGGCGTGATGGTGATGGTTACATCGTCCGTGTTCCACTGGGCGTCGGGGTTACATGCCAGCGTCAGCAACGCAATCAGCCCGCAGAGGGCCCACTTCAGCTTATTCATATTTCCTCCTTTCTTCCTCTTCCTGCTGGAGGAGCGTCTGCACGGAATAGATAAACCGCAAGCAGGTAGGCACATGGCCGCCGTAGTGGCCGAAGTTATAGGTGATATTGGAATAACTCCATTTGGACTTAGCGTTGGCAGCATTGGCAAAGGGCACCGTCTCGTCATCCATCGAGTGGGCGATATAGACGGGCGCTTCGGGAATCCAGTTGAAGGAGGTTATGGAGTTCTGCACCATCGCTTTCTGCAGCTCCGACACTTTCCACGAGGTCTGGTCCATGCCTTCGGCCGTCAGCATCTCGTGCGTCACCTTGGTGCCGATCAGATTGTTGATCTGGCCGGAGGTGTAGCGCTTGGAGTTCACCCACTCGTCCAGATGCTCGTACAACCAGGGTTGCATGAGGTCGGTCATGTTGATATCGAGCTTGTTACCCAGGATCATTCCCTGCACCACCAACGGCACCGCTACCGGATAGCTGGCCGTGTCGGTATTGACGAAACCCTCGTAGGTCGCCTTCACATCATACGGACCACCTCCGGCAAAAACACGGTGGATCTTCACTTGCTGCGGGTCTTCGTCGGACCAGTACTCGGTCTCGATCAGGTGCTCCACCGCCATCGTGTTGGCGCCGCCCTGACTGTAGCCCATGAGCATGATCTCCGGGTTCTCAGGCTCCATATCGACGGCTTTGAGCCAAGGCCGTACCGCCAGATACATATCCAGCACATTGCGCGCCGTGAGGTCCATCACGAGGTACGGGTGTACCTCTTTGGCCGTAATACCGTAGCCTAAGTAATCGGGGATGATCAGGCCGTAACCCATCTTCACCAGAATGCCCTCGAAGGAGAAGCAGTTGGACGGCGCTTCGGCATTGGAGCAGACGGTGTAGTGGCTGACGAGGATCAGGCGTTTGGGCCGCTTACCTTTCGGCAGCATCACCTTACCCGAGAGGGTAACGGTGTCCCAGTCCACATTGATACTCGGGTAAGTACCCACTATCTCCGTCACGCGGTTTTGGTTACCGAACTTATAGAGCTGCTGCAAGATAGCCGCTCCTGTAACACTGCTCGCTTTTTTGATCTGCGGGCCTTCGGCCGCCTCGTCGCGGTATTCGTTCACCGGCATGCCGCCCGGCAGATAACAGTTGGACGGCAATCCGTTCTCCAGATCCGTCTCATGTTGGGCGATGACCCGGAAGGACAAGCCTTTGGCGGCTTCGACATTGGCGAAGTCCACAAACTCGTCATCGCGTATCTGGCAGGCCGTAGTCAATACTGCCAGAGCACATAATATATAGTTAGAAACGCGCACCTATTCCTACATTTATCATTCGTGAAACAGCCATAAAAATGGCATTGGTATTCTTCAGCGAGGTAAGTCCTCCTACATCGACCGTGAAAAACCATCGGTCGTAATTGGCGCTCATGCCGAGGGCCGTGATCTGCAAAGCCGCACCGATATCGGTGTGCTTTCCGCTAAGGTTGGTCTCCGTACCACCGTTAATGTCAAACCCTACTCCCAGACCGGAGTAGAGATTGACATTCGGATGGTGAAAATAGGTAAACCGAACGGTAGGCATAAACACAAGGTTGTAGAAGTGCTGGCTGTTTTTGCGCGACACTTCCGCACCCATTCCGTTGCGCGTCACCTCATCCCAACTCACGCCGCTGCCGTCAATCATTCCGCCAAAGCTGAGCCAGTGGAAGAAACGCCACTGGTACTCGATCCACAAATGCTGGTAGTATTTGTGATTCTCGTGATAGCTGTACAGCTGGTCGGCCGGCATGGAAGTGATCGTATAGGTCGGGTTACGCCACATCATGGTCTCGAACAACTGGTCACCCCAACCCACGCGCAACTCGTTGCGGCGGGTGAGGTAATCCGATTTGGTTTCTGCAAAACTCATAGCGCTCATGCCTGCAAAGAGGCACAGACACACTATATATCGTACCGTTCTATTCATTGGTTATCGTTTGTAATTCTCCCATTTGGTATTACGCATGTCGCCGGACTTGAGGAACTCCTCGTGCATAGCGAACGCGCAGGACAACTCATGTTGTGTCTGGCCGTGCTTGGCGATCTTCAGATAATCGCGCAGCATCTCGCGGTATTCGGGTGCCACGCAGTTGTTGATGATCTCTTCGGCACGCTGACGCGGGCTCTTGCCACGCAGGTCGGCTACGCCCTGTTCCGTAACAAGCACCTTGACGGAGTGCTCGGAGTGGTCGAGGTGGGTTACCATCGGCACAATGGACGAGATAGCCCCGTTCTTCGCCGTCGAAGCGGTGGTGAAGATGGAGATATACGCGTTGCGGGCGAAATCACCCGATCCGCCGATACCGTTCATCATCTTCGTACCGCATACATGGGTCGAGTTCACATTACCGTAGATATCCGCTTCGAGCGCCGTATTGATGGCAATCAGACCTAGACGACGGATGATCTCCGGGTTGTTCGAGGTCTCTTGCGGACGGAGCAGCAGCTTGTCGCGGTAGAAATCCAGGTCGGCGAGCACTTCCGCCATCTTGCTCTCCACCAGACGCAGCGAGCAGCCGGAAGCGAACTTACAGTGGCCGGCTTTGATGAGGTCCACCACGCTGTCCTGTACCACCTCCGAATACATCTCGAAGGGCGGGATATTCGGGTTTTTGCCCAGCTCGCCGAGCACGGCGTTGGCCACATTACCTACACCCGACTGGATGGGCAGGAACGAACTCGGGATGCGTCCCGCTTTCATCTCCGCCTCCAGGAACATCGCTACATTCTCGCCGATCTTGGCCGTAACGGCATCTACCGGCGTGAAGGCCGGGATCTCGTTCGGACGGTTGGTCTTTACGACAGCGGCAATCTTCTTCGGATCAACTTTGATATGATCCGAGCCGCAGCGGTCCGAGGGTTTGTAGATAGGTATCTCGCGGCGGCAGGGCGGGTCGAGCGGCTCGTAGAGGTCGTGCATGCCGCGCATGGCAGCCGGGAACATCTCGTTGAGCTCGATGATGATCTTGTCGGCCATGTTGCAGATAGTGGGCATGATGCCGATACCGGCAGCCGGCACGATCGTACCGTCCTCGCCTACATAAGATGCCTCGATGATCGCCCAATTCGGTTTCGGCAGGAAGCCATAACGCAGATCCTGGGCCATGTGGCTCAGGTGGGCGTCAAAATAGTGCGTACCCTCGGCGTTGATCTCGTCGCGCATGGACTTGTTCGATTGGTACGGCGTACGGAACTCGACTGCATGAGCGCGTGCTAACGCACCGTCACAGCTGTCGCCCATCGACGCACCCGTCTCCAGACCTACGCGGAACGGCTTGCCTTCGGCATGCAGACGCTCCGCGCGTTGCGCCAACGCAAAAGGAACTGCCTTGGGCACTCCGGTGGCAGTGAAACCACCCATGCCCAAGACATCACCATGTTGTATCAGTTCGGCAGCCTCTTCAGCTGTCATAAACGGAAGTGCCATAATTATTCAGCGTGGCCGTTAGATCCGAGTACGTTGATGATTTTGTGCTTGTACAGCTCCTCCATCAAGTCGCGAGCCGGACCGCAGTATTTACGCGGATCGAACTCACCCGGTTTCTCGGCGAACACTTTGCGAACGGCAGCGGTGAAGGCCAGACGGCTGTCGGAGTCGATATTGATCTTGCAGACAGCGCTCTTGGATGCCTTGCGGAGTTGCTCCTCAGGAATACCTACTGCATCAGGCAGCTTGCCGCCGTACTGGTTGATCATATCTACGTACTCTTGCGGTACGGAAGACGAGCCGTGGAGCACGATCGGGAAGCCCGGGAGCTGCTCCATGATAGCGTCGAGTACATCAAATGCCAATGGGGGCGGAACGAGCTTGCCCGTCTTCGGGTCGCGCGTACACTGCTCCGGGGTGAACTTGTATGCACCGTGGCTGGTACCGATCGAGATAGCCAGACTGTCGCAGCCCGTACGGGTAGCGAAATCAACTACCTCTTCCGGTTTCGTATAGTGGCTTACAGCAGACGAAACCTCGTCCTCTACACCGGCGAGAACGCCGAGCTCAGCCTCTACGGTTACATCGTACTGATGTGCGTAGTCCACCACTTTCTTGGTCAGGGCGATATTCTCCTCGTAGGGAAGATGCGAAGCATCGATCATCACGCTCGAGAAACCGAAGTCCACACAGCTCTTGCAAAGCTCGAAGCTGTCTCCGTGGTCGAGGTGCAGACAGATCTGCGGGTGCTCCCAACCGAGCTCCTTGGCGTACTCTACAGCGCCTTGAGCCATGTAACGCAGCAGGGTCTGGTTAGCGTAGTTACGCGCACCTTTGGAAACCTGCAGGATAACCGGGCTCTTCGTCTCAGCCGAAGCCTTGATGATAGCCTGTAACTGCTCCATGTTGTTGAAGTTGAATGCCGGGATAGCATAGCCTCCCTTGATGGCTTTTGCGAACATCTCACGGGTGTTCACAAGACCTAATTCCTTGTAACTTACCATAGTTTTAATGTTTGATTTATAATTGTGAATTTTAAATTTTGAATTTGTCTGCATGATGCCCTCGTATCAGCACATGGTGGTTGGCGATGGGATTGGTCAGGAAATAGTCCGCCAACTCCGGCACCGCTTTGATCCATACCTGCGTGCGGCAGAGGTTCTGCTCGAACTGGCAGCGCAGCAGCTCTACATCGATGGCCAGCATGCGCTTCATGTCGCCGCTCATCTTGACCAGAGTGTAGTCGCCCGTCGGCAGGTCGCCGTGGATGGCTACGCCGATGCCCGATTCAAAATGGGTGGTATATTCGTGCTTCTCGGTCATGCCCAGCGGCAGCGTACAGTGGGCAAAGAGCATCTCTCCGTCCGGCTGGATACGCGCGGGGTTGACCTGGAAACAGAGCTCGCCGGTGAGCTTCTTGCACAGCATCATCGTCAGCAGGGTCGGTATATCGCCTTCGCAGGAAGCGGGGATGCCTTCGTCGTTAAGCTTGCTCAGCGCGATGCAGCCGGTGTTCTTGCAGGTGCTTAGCAAGTCGAAGCACCGCAGCGTGACGCCCTGCAGGTCGTTCAGCTCCACGAGCTCCTTGAGCCGCGCATAGATGGCTTCCGCCCCTTTCATGCCCGGATCGAGCTCGCCCAAACGGGTGATCTCGCTAATGGGTATATCCACCAGCTCGATATTCATCCGCTCCAGCACTTCGGGATAGTCCACGTTGGATGCGATGAGCCAATCCGAAGGCTTGCCGACCACGCCGAGCCGCAGCTTGCGGTCGTGATGCAGGATATGTGATGAGGGCTCGAATACCATTATTGTCTCCAGAATTTAGCGGCTTGATGACCTTTGATGAGCACATGGTGATCCGACAGCGGCGAGGTAAGCAGGTACTGGCTGACGATCGGCGTCGATTGGATCCAGATCTGCGTGCGGCAGAGGTTTTGCTCGAACTGGCAGTGCGTCACCTTCACATTGACGGCCAAGAGGCGCTTCATGTCGTGGCTCAGCTTGACGAGCGTATATTCGCCCGGCTCCACTTCTCCGTGGATAGCTACGCCGATACCCGACTCGAAATGGGTGGTATATTCGTGCTTCTTGGTCATGCTGAGCGCAATCGTACACTTGGCCAGAAGGATCTGTCCGTCGGCCTGGATACGCGCAGGACTACCCATAAAGCCCGGCTCTCCGGTCAGCTTGCGGCAAGCCATCATCGTCAGCAGCACAGGTATATCGCCCTCGCAACCGGCGGGGATGCCTTCGTCGTTGAGCTTGCTCACTGCCACACAACCGGTGTTCTTGCAAGAGGTGAACAGGTCGAAGCAACGCAGCGTTACGCCGTCCAGTTTATGTTTCTGTACGAGCTCTTTGAGGCGCGCATAGATGGCCTCCGCTCCCTTCATACCGGGATCAACTTCGCCCAGGCTCGACAACTCCTCAAACGGGATATCGACGAGCTCGATATTCATTTTCTGGAGCACCTGTTTGTAGTCCACGTTAGATGCGATGAGCCAATCCGAAGGCTTACCGATCACGCCGAGGCGCATTTTTTTTTCATTCTTCAGCACTTTCTCGAGCGGTGCACGAGTCAGGGAGTCCGTCTCGCTCAGGTCGGGAAAGATGATATCCGTCGGGTGCTGCATGATTTTCGCGATGCCGTTGCGCTGACGGATGAAACTGAGTATCTCCAGCGCTGCCGGAAGCGAGTTGCTGAAACCGCTTACCATCAGATAGAT
>Ga0310690_10009429_pt1 | contig 12237 bp, 18 predicted proteins | sample AusTroGonzalo_MG_2_FD_207661 | JGI IMG/M metagenome (GOLD analysis project Ga0310690, IMG submission 207661) | Bovine rumen microbial communities from tropical cattle in Woodstock, Queensland, Australia - Gonzalo_04 (v2) (version 2) | ecosystem: Host-associated > Mammals > Digestive system >...
ATTCAGAACAGCATTACAAGTGGTTTTGGCGATGTTCAGACCGCACTTTGTGGCGGCTTCGCAGGTGTAAACGCAAGCATTAACGGCGCACAGAACGCTATAGCTACACAGTTATATGCTAATCAGATTGCCGATCTTGAAAGAAGCTTTGCGGCACAGACAGCAAACACACAGGGAATAACATCTTTACAGGCGCAGCTTGCACAGTGTTGTTGTGACAACAGAGCAGCTACCGCTGACTTAAAGTACACTGTAGCAACAGAAGAGTGCGCTACAAGAACTAATGACACACAGAATACACAGGCTGTTCTTAATGCTATTAATGGTGGCATCCAGAGTATTAAGGATCAGTTATGTCAGGACAAGATTGACGCTAAAAACGATGAAATTGCTAACCTTCGTCAATCACTTGCCATGAAAGACCTTGCAGCTTCACAGACAGCACAGAACGCTTTTATCGCACAGGGCTTTGCTAACGAAGTAGATCAGCTTTACAACAGGCTTTCAAGTTGTCCCGTTCCTTCAACACCCGTTTATGGACGTACACCTATTTTTACTTGTTCACAGAACGTAGCAGGTAGTTGTGGTTGCTCCGGCAATACTTTCTATAACTAATAGGGGGTATTTGCTATGGCAGAATATTTAACAGCAAGTGATAGTTTGGTAGCACTTAATAATACCATTCCTTTTAACACTGTTTCTATTCCTTGCAATAAGGGTCTTGTGATCCCGATTGCACCGGGGATTCTTAATCTAAAGGGCAGCACTCCTAACAGCTTTGCCAGATACAGAGTAACAGTTCAGGCTAACATTACAGTTCCCGCAGATGGTGAATTAACCGCAATCGCTTTGGGAATAGCCATAGATGGTGCAGTAGTTCCTGAAAGCGTGGCTATATTTACACCACAGGCATTAGAAGAGTACGGGCATATTAACACTACAGCGATTATAACCGTACCTTGTGGATGTTGCGTAACAGTATCGGCACGTTATGTTGACGGAACAGAAGATGATGCGGCTGCAACGCCCGCACCTTCAATTCTTGTAAGACGTAACGCTTCAATCACAGTTGAAAGAGTAGCGTAGAGAGGAGGACATACCATGAAGAATATAGAAGAACTACATAAATTGTGTGAAAAGGCTATGGAATCAATAGCTGAAAGCAATAAGAAACTGTCAAAAGACAGTGAACGCTTAACCGCTGATGATGCGAAGTATCTTGATCATCTTGCACATATGGTTAAGTCAATCAAGACAGTTATCGCTATGGAAGAGTACCCTGATGGATATTCTGGCGAGTATTCGGGTGAGTATTCAGGCGAGTATTCCCGTGAAGGCGGATGGAACTACAATAGACCCTACATGACAAGCGGAAACTATTATGGAAATTCAGGCGCAAGACGTATGAGGGATTCTATGGGTAGATATACAAGCCGTGAGAACGGATATAGCCGTGACGCATCCCGTAAGAAGATGGTACAGAAGCTTGAAACCCTTATGGATGATACCATGAGCGAAAGCGAGCGTATGGCTATCGAGGAATGTATTAAAAAGATACAGTAAATAAAAAAGGACAGCCCTTTTAGGGTTGCCCTTTTCTTTTTTCAAGCAAGCTATTGATTTCTACAAGTTTCTTATCGTGGTATTCCATTTTCTCTAAAATGCTTCCTAAACCATTAAGAACTGCAAACGAGATCAGGGTTACAAGAATACCCCCTACAAGAATACCGAACAGCAACCCGCCGTTTATTTGTGTTTTTGAACTTGTATCATAGATAGTTGAAACAATCTTTTCGGTTTTGCTAAAGGCTATTGCCATAATGATTGAACCGATACTACCTAATACTAATGTGATAAATGATAATACTTTTAAGAATTTTGCCATAAGTTATTCCCCTTTCTGTTCATTGTTTAAACCGAGTGCAAAGTCTACTAATTGCTTCGTTTTATCATCGCACTTTCGATAAGATACAACAAGTTCAATTTCTTCATTTGTTAAAGTTATATTCTCTTTGGCTTCTTTTTGTGCTTGCTCTTCCAGATATTCTATGAATCCTGCTACACGAGGATCATGTAGTCCGGCTTCTTCTAAAGCCATAACCCATTCCGTTTCAGCATTTTCATATAATGCGCTTATCGGAACGTTAAATAGTTTAGCATAACCTAACATTACTTTAGGTGATACTCTTTTTATTTCTCCGTTTTCATATCTTGATACAGTTCCTTCTGTAACATCTAATCTGGCGGCTACATCTTTTAATGTAAGCCCCCTTGTAGTTCGTAATCTCTTTATTTCATTACCGTTGATAATCATTATAGTAATACTCCTTTTTTCTTTATTTGTACCACATATATCGTCCTTTGTCTATAAAAACTTTATATGAACGCAAAAAAAATTCAAAAAAATACTTGCAATATTTTTGCGAGTGTGCTATTATGTGTTCATGCAAGAAATACACAAGTCTACCAGAAAGGAGAAATTAGTATGCGAAATGTAGATACTAAAGCTTTCAGGATTGCTATGATTAATGCTAATAATGACAGCTTTGTTCAACTTGCTAACGAAACAGGTATAGACAAGATTACCCTGTCAAATGTGTGTAACGGTAAGCAAAAGCCCTCTTATGATACTATAGAGAAGCTTGCAGACGCACTACATCTGACTTATGAGGAAATCGGGTCTATATTTTTTTATCGTGAACTTGCGTAAACGCAAAGTAAACACAAAATATTAGCTTCCGTACAAGCAAAAAAGATACGGACAAGCGAAGGAAACGCAAGAAAGAGGAAGCAGAAGTGAAAAAAGTTTTATTAGTAACAGCATTATTCTTGATGCTTTTTGGAAATGTAACGGTATCAGCCAAAAACAGCACTACACCAGATATTAACTTTGAAGAAAGAATCAGTGTGATGGTGCAAGAACACAAAGTAATGACACAAAACCTTATTGCTTACATGGAATACAAACGTGAAAGCATCGATTTGTTAGCAAGAGTGGCTTACAAAGAGAATTGGTACACGGACAAAGACAAACTAACGGCAAGATGGACGATGGGCGTTGTGATGAACAGGGTGGTTTCTCCGTATTTTCCTAATACAGTTAAAGAAGTCCTGTATCAAAAAGGTCAATATAGTACCACCAAATATTTCTTTACTGATAACCCGCCAGAAGAATGTTACGAAATGGCACGGGATGTATGGGAAAACGGGGTATCTGAAATGCCTAAAAATGTATTGTTCCAAAGTCAGCAACCGCATTTAGGTAACGGACATTGGAAAGTATTGAACGGAGAGTATTTCGCTTATGGTGGTTAAAGGTGAAACAATTAATTATTTAACAATGGGAGGTAAAAGCAAATGAAGATTTTAGTGTATGCACAGCGTGTTTTAGCATTAGTAGCTATGGTTGTTGGTGTGATCTTAATGTTTTCCGAAGCCCCGTTAGGGCAGGGCTTATCAGCACAGGCTTGGTTATCCGTTGGCGGTTTCTGCATTGTGCTTTTATCAATAGCATGGCTTTGGATAGCGGGCAAGGAAGAGGGAATTTTCATACATGAAGCAAGGTAGAAGATTATTCCGAAACGAAAAAGAAGTGCTGAAAAGACAGCATATAAACCCAGAAGATTATTCATTCTTGGGTGAATGTTTAGACAGCGAAGGCAAGTATGGTGCTTACTTTAAAATTCAGCATAAGCAAACAGGTAGCATAAAAGTCATATGTAGGTATGGCAAATAGGAAGGGGCAAAACATGAATTTTATTCTTAAAAGAATGAATATCAAGAATTTCAAAGGCATCCGAGAAAGAACTGTTGATTTTGATGAAACATTAACGAAGATTTCTGGCAAGAACGCAAGCGGTAAAACAACTATTATGGATGCTTTCTTTTGGGCGTTAACTAATACAGACAGTGAATTACATTCTAATCCGCCCATATTTCCACTTGAAGTAGCTGAATGTACTCCCGAAGTTGAGATCATCTTTATCGTAGACGGACGAGAGAACAGGCTTAAAAAGACACAGACACGCAAGGTTACGGAATCCGGTGATACCAGAAAAGTAGCTATGACTAATAACTACTATTACAATGACGTTCCTATGGCAGAACGTGATGTGAATAAGAAACTTACAGAACTTAACGTTGATTTAGAAAAGTTTCAGGAGTTATCGCATACGTCAGCTTTCTTGTCTTTAAAGAAAGAGGATCAGCGAAAGATACTGTTTGAAATGTCTGGCAAGTTAACAGACCTTGATATAGCACAGAGAATGGGCGATGTTACGGAAACTGCTGAACTGCTTGAAAAATATTCGGTTGCGGAGATCAAAGCTACACAGAAAGCAACCTTAAAACGTATTAACGAAGTTTACGGGGTAAAGGGCGAGATATTACAGGCAAAAATAGAAGGTCTGGAACTTTCAAAGATAGAATATGAGTTTTCTGCTCTTGAAATCCTTAAAAACGATTTAAACGATAAGTTAGCAGGTATTGATACTAACCGCAAGGCAAATCTTGAAACCGAGAAGAATCTTGGGATTTTAAGAGAAAAGGCTTTGAACTTACAGATGGAAGTGTCCGGTTTGAAGAACACAATGTCTGCCACTAAACAGGAAACTTTAAACAAGTTAAAAAAGACTTTTGAAGATAGCCGTACAGATTTAGACCGAGCTGCTAAAAGATATAAGGATTTACAGGCAGAAAAAACTGCTATTCAAACTAAATTAGAAGCAGAAATACGTTCTATCGACACCCTTAACGTTGCTTTGAAGATCATACAGGAAATGGCATTTGACGAAAAGTCGGAGATTTGTCCTACTTGTGGTCAGAGATTGCCGGACAAAAACGTTCAGGCATTAAGACAGAACTTTGAGAATGAAAAGTCAAAGAAGATCAAGAAAGCTGTTGATGAGATTGAAGCTGCTAAATCAGTTATTGAAAGTTATGAAAACAGACTAAAAGTCCTTGAAGCTGATATTGAAAAGGCTAAAAAGGATGGCAAGTCCATTCAGGATGTATATACAGATGCCAAAAACAAGTATGAAGCCTACAAGATTATTCCGGTAGATGAGCCTACAGATGATGTAAGGATCAAGGAGCAGGAATTAATTGATGTAAATGCAAAGATTGAAGAGGTTAAACAGACTTATATCCCTAATCTTGATTTACAGGAAGTTGATTTAAGGCAGCAGTTAAAGGATGTTGAGTTGAAACTTAATCAGGCAAATACAAATGCCATGATTGATGAAAAAATAGCTGAATTAAGAGTTAAACAGGCTGAATACGAACAGAACAGAGCAAATGCCGAAAAGATACTTTTTCAGCTTGATAGAGTTGAGCGTGAGAAGAACTTACTTCTTACGGACGAAATCAACAAGCATTTCGATATAGTCAAGTGGTCATTCTTTAAGCAACAGAAAAATGGTGATTGGGTTACTACTTGCGAATGTTTTGTTGCTAATAAAGAACTTGGGGCTGCACTCAATACAGCGATGCAGGTTAGAGCAAAAATCGACATTTGTAACAGCTTGCAGAAGTTTTACGATCAACATTTACCTATCTGGCTTGATGGGGCGGAGTGCTTGGATTCTTCAAGTCAGCAATCATTATTGGTATCAACACAGATGATTTTATTGATGGTCATAGATTAAAGGAGGATGAGTTATGGCAAACGCAGTAGCCGAAGCAAAAAAGGCAACAGCCGAATCTACAAAAAACTTTAGTTTAGTTCTTTCAGAAAAGCTTGATGGAATATCTACAGCATTACCTAAAGAGTTTAATAAGGCACGTTTCGTACAGAACGCTTTAAGCCTGTTAAACGAAAAGCCGGATCTTGCAAGATATGGTCAAGCGCAGATATTAGCCGGATTAACAAGGGGCGCATTGCTTGGTTTGGATTTCTTCAACAAGGAAGCTTACCTTGTGGCATACGGCAATCAGTTGCAGTATCAGACTTCCTACATTGGGGCGCAGAAGTTGGTTAAGAAGTATGCAATCAAGCCTGTTAAGAACATCTATGCAGAACTTGTTAGGGAAGGTGATTTATTTGAATCGGGCATAGAGAAGAACCAGAAGTATGTAACTTTTAAGCCTAATCCTTTTTCTAACCTTCCTGTAATCGGTGCTTTCGCAGTTTGTGAGTTTGAAAACGGTGATATAGCTGTTGAAACCATGAACATGGAAGAACTTGAAGCCGTTAGAAAGAAATCAAAGATGGGTAACGCAGGTGCTTGGAAAGAGTTTACAGGCGAAATGCAGAAGAAAACCGTTATCCGTAGGCTTTGTAAGAAGATCGAGATAGATTTTGAAAATCCAGAACAGAAACAGATTTTTGAAGCTGATACGGATATTGAAACTGATCCGCAGGAACTTCGCAATAATCAGGTGCAGGAATCAGCTAATAGCGTAGATTTTGAAGATGTTATCGACGCAAAAGCGGTTGAAGTTAAGGAAATTCCCGAAGAAGAGATGCCTTTTAAATAAATCCCATTTTCTCCATGAGGTCTTGGTGGGTAGGGTTGGTGGGTAATTTATAGGACAGACAGGAGGAAAAGAGTTGAAATTAAAGTGTTTAGCTACAGGCAGTAACGGTAATTGTTATGCCTTGATTGACGGAGATGGGAAAATTTTACTTCTGGATTGTGGGCTTCCCATAAAAGAGATTAAGGCGGGTATAGATTTTCGGGTATCTGATATTGTAGGTTGCTTGATTACCCATGCACATATGGATCACAGCAAAAGTGAATCAGACTTAAAGAAAATGGGAATCCCGGTAATAACCCCATACAAGAACAAAGTGTCAGATGCAAACTTTGGAAACTTCTTTATCAGGTACTTCGCTTTAACTGATAAAGACGGACGTTTTGCGCATAGTAATGCAGATGGTTCTGAATGTCCTGTTTATGGCTACATCATAATGCACAATACGGAAAATCCGAAGCTTTTATACTTAACTGATTGCGAGTTTTGCAAGTGGCGGTTTTCAGGTATGGAAAATCTGCTGATAGGTATTAATTATGCAGATGAAAGCTTTACGGAACATGACAACGAAATGAAGAAACGCCATGTTATGAACGGGCATATGGAATTAAAGACCGCTTGTGAGTTTATAAAGGTTACAGACAGGGATAAAACCTTGAAAAACGTCATAGTCGGACATATGAGTGAACATAATTCAGATAAGACGCTTTTCACAGACAAGATTGCTGAAATAACTTCACAAGCAAACATTTTTATATCTGAAAAAGGATTGGTGATAGACTTATGAACTCTTGTAATTTTATCGGGCGTTTAGTTAATGACGTGAAAACCCGTAGAGATAAGGTTGGGGACAATATTCTTGTTACAGCTTATTTCAATCTTGCTGTAGAGAGAACATTTTCACAATCCAAACAAAGCTATGATGTGCTTCCTATGAAAGCGGTAGGATCGGTAGCTGAAACTTGTGAAAAGTGGCTTGTAAAGGGCAAAAAGATAGGTATATCTGCCAGAGCAGAACATTTAAAGTATCAGAAGGGCGGGAAATGGTTTGAACATACAATGTTTAAGGTTTTACAGTTGTTCTTTGTAGATATTAAAGGTGATCAGGAAGCTAATACTGTTTCAGATGAAATAAGGCAGATAGAATTAGACCCTTCCGGTTTGGAAGAAACAGAATATCAGGGCATCGATTTTTCAGCTTTGGACTAATCTAAAATTTGGCTTTTAAAGGCGGTTTATATCGAATGTGAATATTTTATCGGGCAGCAGGAGAAAAACGGAATATGAGCCGTTTCTGTTAGCTACAGGGGTATCAAAATGAGAATATATGAGGACAAAGGGAACAAAGTCGGAAAACATAACATAAAAAATGAGTGGTGGACTAAAAACGGTATTGAAGTAGTCCGTGTTCCGCTTCCTGTTGGTGATTATGTGCTTGAAAATGAAAAGATAGCAGACGTGATAGTCCGCAAAACCAAACGGGGAATGGAACTAAAAAAAATGGATTTTCTCGGAACATATAGCGTAGCAGTAGATACAAAATGTGCCATACAGGAGTTGGTGCAGGACATTCAGAGTGAGCATGAAAGATTTCGTGATGAATTGATATTAGCACAGAATAACGGGATAAAGCTTTATATAGTGGTGGAAAACAAAGGCAGCTACTTAAACAGCAAAAAGACAATTTGGAATACAGACATACATGATATTCAAGGCTTATTTAGTTGGAAGAATCCCAGAGCGTATATTTTTAGGGGTGGCAAGCAGCTTTACCCTAATTGTGCTAAAGGCGAATGGGTAGCTAAATGCTGTATCACAATGGAAAAGAAGTATGGATGTAAGTTTGTATTCTGTACACCGGAAGAATCCGCAAGGAAAGTTTTAGAAATACTGAAAGAAGGTAATTCAAATGGCTGAACGTAGAATGTTCGCAAAGTCAATTATAGACAGTGACGCTTTTTTGGATATGCCATTAAGCACACAGGCATTATATTTTCACCTTGTTATGAATGCAAACGATAAAGGTAGCTTGAACAATGCTAATTCGGTTGTTCGTTGTGTTGATGCCGATAAATCAGACTTAACCAATTTGTTAGACAAAGAATATGTCTATTACGATGGCAACCACGAATTACACATATCGCATTGGGTTGAGCATTCAGGTGTTGGTGAAGTACATAAAGACAGAAACAACTACTCATATCGTAAGTGGCGAGAAATGGTCTTGATAAGGGATAACTACACTTGTCAGAAATGTGGGGCTAAAAACGATCTCCATGTTCACCACAAAAAGAGTTTTGCAGAAAACCCGGAATTAAGGCTTAATCTCGATAATGGAATTACGTTGTGTGTGGATTGTCACAGGAAACTACATGGTTTAGTCAAAAAGGAAAAGTGATGGCAGAGAAAAGGATGTTTACAAAGAAGATTACAGATGCAGATGAATTTATATCACTTCCAAGTAGCACACAGGCTTTATATCTACATCTTTGCATGGCAGCCGATGATGATGGATTTAATAATCAAGTACAAATGGCTATGTTTAAAGCTCATGCAAGCGTAGATGATGTAAAGGTATTGCTTGCCAAAAGGTTCATTCTGCAATTTGAAAGTGGAGTAATCGTAATTAAGCATTGGCGAATGGCTAATGCACTACGGAAAGACAGATATACGGAAACGGCATACCAAGAAGAACTAAAGTGCTTAAAAGTCAAGGACAATGGTTCTTACACATTTGCAGACGGCAACGATGTTTGGTTGCCAGATGGTTGCCAAATGGTTGCCGAACGGTTGCCACAGTATAGTATAGATAAGGATAGTATAGATAAGAATAATAATATATTGTCGGGGAAAAAATCCGACAATGCCGAAAAAAAGAGTTTTTCGGAAGAAATTAGCAAGGTAATTAACTACTTAAATGATGTTTTAGGAACAAGATATACTACAAAATCAAAATCCACAAATGAAAAGATCAAAGCCCGGTTAGAAGAAGGACATACAGTTGATGATTTTAAACAGGTTATTGACAACAAAAAGAGAGAATGGGGCAACGATCCTAAAATGGTTAAGTATTTAAGACCTGAAACATTATTTAGGGCAAGTCATTTTGAAAGCTATCTTAACGAAGTTGAAAATGACGCTACCAGAAAGAAGAGAGAGGAACAGGAAATAAATGAGCGACAACGAAAAGCAATCAAAGACGCAGACATCGGAATCTTCGACAGCGTGTGAGTATTGCAACGGTACCGGACTATATATGTTTCAGCAGAAAATGTCTGATTACTGCCATGAAAACGGATTGCCTTACATCTATGGTGAACGTCCTGACTTTACCACATGGGTTTCAAAGAAATGCCCCTATTGTCAAGGTGGGCTTATGGGAAGAGCGAAAGAAGTTAAAAAATCTGCTGATATTCCTATGACGTTCTACGATAAAAGGATTACTGATTTTGATTGGGAAATCTATATCAAGGATGATGGCACTTTGACTAATACAGTAGGCACTCAAAGGGGTGTTAAAGCTTTTATAGAAGAATTTGATAAGTGGGAAAGTAAAAATATGGGGCTTTACATTTATTCAACTACTAAAGGTTCTGGGAAAACATTCCTTGCAAGCTGTATTTGTAATGAACTGATGTATGCAAGGGCAATTAAGACAAGATTTGTAAACGCTGCACAGTTGGTAGATATAGCATTGTCAGGGGACAAAAATTCATTTGATGAATATAAGCGTAACCCCATGAAGCTTCTTTATGAGTGCAAGCTTTTAGTCATAGATGATATTGGTCAGAAAAACATTCGGTCTGAAATGTATGAGGATATTGTTTACAAACTGATTGATTATCGCATGGTTCACAGCCGTATGACATTGTTTACATCAAATGTGGCACAGGATCAGTTACCACTTAATGAAAGAACTGCTGACAGAATAAGCAGAATGTCATTCCCGATGCACTTGCCAGAGATATGCGTAAGAGATAAAGAAACAAGAGAAAATCGTAAGGATTTGCAAATGGAACTTGGATGGTTAAAAGTGAAGGAGTAAGCACATGGAAGAAGTAAAGCAGAAAGAGAAGAAAATAACTCAAAGAGATAGAGTTTTACAGTATATGCGTGAGCATAATGGAATAACAGCATATGAAGCTGTTAAGGAAGTTGGTTGCTTACAGTTATCAGCCAGAATATGTGAGTTGCAAAAAGAAGGACATATGTTCTCTACGGAACGGATAAAGAACGTTAACCGTTACGGTGATCCCTGCCACTACTACAAATACAGATATGTTGGAAAAGTCGGTGAGGTGGCTAAAGCATGAGCAGGACGATTGAAGATTTGAAAATGAAGCAGGCACTTCCGCTTGATGTAAAAATTTCTCTTACCCGTGAACGTATCAGACAATGGGTTAATGAATTTGGCGAAGATGGCGTGTATGTGAGCTTTTCAGGTGGTAAGGACAGTACGGTGCTTCTTGATATAGTCCGTAACGTTTGTGGCTATACCGATATTCCTGCGGTGTTTGTAGATGTTCCGACACAGTTTCCTGAATTAAGAGAGTTTGCTACATCTTTTGATAATGTAGAGGTTTTGAAACCAAAGATTAGCTTTGCCGAGGTTTGCAAGAAATATGGATTTCCTATGATTTCAAAAGAAGTATCTGGAACAGTAGCAGAATCAAGAAAATATATAAAAAAAGTCTTGACAAACCTTGAAAATAATGTGACCACCGCTACAGACAGACAGACAGACAGACAGACAGACAGACAGACAGGCTGATATTTCGGTCTGCTTGGGGAATAGCGGATTTACTCGGAATAGAGAGAAGAAAGAGCAAGGGGGCGGATTATCAAGCCTTGCTGATGGGGAATATCCCTGACGAGTATATTCATAAATTGCCTGTAAGGATGCAGATGTTATTGGGAAAATTTCCTCACAGAGAACACGGAATTACAACAGATGCGTATTCAACTATATATGACCGTAGCAGATACAGATTTTTATTGGATGCCGATTTTGAAATATCTGATATGTGTTGCAAGATTATGAAGAAACAGCCGTTACACAAGTATAACCGTGATTCAGGCAGATACCCTATGACCGCACAAATGGCGGATGAAAGCCTATTAAGGCAAAGCCAATGGATTAAAAATGGTTGCAACGGATTTCACCTAAAGATACCTACATCAAACCCTATGTCATTCTGGACGGAACAAGATGTACTAACATACATAGTCAAAAATGGGACAAAGATTTGTTCGGTATATGGTGATGTTGTTGAGGATTTCGGCGATCAGCTTGAAGGTCAGATGGACTTATCGGATTTCGGCTTGTACGAATCTCAAAAGAAATACAAGTGTACGGGTTGTAAACGTACAGGCTGTATGTTGTGCGGTTTCGGATGCCACTTAGAGAAGAAAGACGAATCGAGATTCTTGTTGCTGAAACAGACACATCCGAAGATGTATGCCTTACTTGATGTGATTAAAAATAATGGGGTTTCGTTCCGAGAAGCTATTGAGTGGACTAATGAACATATGACAGGCAGAGGGCATATTTGGATATAAAACTATAAACATACTATGTTAGTAGGTGAATAACATGAGCAAACTAAGCAAAGAGGAATTAGCCCGGTATCAGGGTGCTAATTGGATATTGGATAAGATCAAGGCTGTTGGCATAGAGGAAGCCGAAAAAGACCTGATAATGCGTGGGGCAAGGAATATCCCGTTGGCTGTTAAGGATTCGGATTTACGGAAATTTGAAGTAAG
>Ga0310690_10009432_pt1 | contig 12235 bp, 9 predicted proteins | sample AusTroGonzalo_MG_2_FD_207661 | JGI IMG/M metagenome (GOLD analysis project Ga0310690, IMG submission 207661) | Bovine rumen microbial communities from tropical cattle in Woodstock, Queensland, Australia - Gonzalo_04 (v2) (version 2) | ecosystem: Host-associated > Mammals > Digestive system >...
ATCTGACAGATGCCACCCTACAGAAAGCTGCAGAGAAGTCATTGGAGATTAAGGGTGACAAAACTACTGGCTGGAGCACTGGCTGGCGCATCAACCTCTGGGCACGTCTGCACAAACCGGAACAGGCCTATCATATCTACCAGAAACTGCTGACGTATGTCTCGCCTGATAAGTATCGTGGTCCTGACCGTCGTCGTAGTGGAGGTACCTATCCCAACCTCTTCGATGCCCATCCACCTTTCCAGATTGATGGTAACTTCGGCGGTACGGCTGGTGTCTGCGAGATGCTGATGCAGAGCGGCGATGGTAAGATAGAGCTACTACCTGCGCTACCTGAACAATGGAAGGATGGAGCCGTGAGTGGTCTCTGTGCCCGTGGTGGCTATGAGGTCTCGTTTGAATGGAAAGGTGGTTATGTGCGCGACTGTCAGATCAAGGCCAAGAAGGCCGGCACTGTCACCTTATTATATAATGGTCAGCAGAAGACCGTCAAACTGAAGGCCGGACAAACGCAAAACATCAAAACTTGGTAAGAATTACACAGTAGGAACCGACCCTACTGTGTAATTATATATACCCCTGCGCTTTCAATTCCTTGACGGTATCGAGCAACTCTTGATACCAGTCTTCGCCAAAGCGGCGGATGAGCGGGTTGCGCAGAAACTGATACAACGGCAGATTCTCTTCAGCACCTTTGACGATTGCCATCTTACAGACATCCCAGCGGTTATAGTTCAGGCCAACGAGTCCACCGCTGAGTCGTTTTTCGCGGATGGGATAGAGCGCACAACTCACAGGCTTGCAGAATCGGGTTTTACCGGCTCTGTAAGCCTTTTCTAAGGCGCAGAGACAACAATCGTGGATATCTCCCAAATCATCATAGAAAGTAAAGACACAGTCCTTTCCCCTCACGATGCTTGTTACGAGATCGCCCTCCTGATCGGTATAAGCCACACCCTGCTTATCGATGACAGACTGCGCCGAGGCTGAGAGATCGCTCCAAACCGTATCGACACATTCTTCAATTTCTTCGATTTCATCGAGGGTAACAGGAGCACCTGCATCACCTTCGACACAGCATTGGCCCTTACAAGCACTCAGGTCACAGCAGAACTTCTCCGTCAGAATCTCTGACGAAAGCAGCACGTCGCCGACTTGGATGATAGGAGGAAGTTTTTCCAATGGATAATGGATAATTGATAATGAATAATTATTACCAGACAATCGGAGTCTGGCCGTTTTGCTGGAGATAGGCATTACAGCGGGAGAACTGATGCTGGCCGAACCAGCCACCACGATTCGCACTCAAGGGCGAGGGATGGACGCTCTCGAGTACCAGATTGCGGCTCTTGTCAATCATATAGGCCTTCGAACGGGCATAGCCTCCCCATAGCATATAAACGATATGTTCGCGATGCGTAGCCAAGGCCTGTATCGCCGCATCCGTAAACTTCTGCCAACCCAGCGCTGAATGACTATTTGCCTGATGAGCTCTCACCGTGAGCGAAGCATTCAGCAGCAACACGCCCTGTTCAGCCCAGCGCGTCAGATTGCCTGAAGTGGGAATGGGGGTACCCAGATCGGCCTGTATCTCCTTAAAGATATTCTGCAGCGATGGAGGAAACATTACACCGTCCTGCACAGAGAAACTTAGCCCATGGGCCTGTCCTGGTTCGTGATAGGGATCCTGTCCGATAATCACAACCTTCACCTTGTCAAACGGACAGAGGTTGAAGGCATTGAAGATCAGTTTGCCGGGGGGATAACACGTGGCCTGCGTATACTCTTGGCGCACGGCACTTGTCAGTTGTGTGAAATAAGGCTTCTCAAACTCACCGCAGAGATGCGTTTTCCACGACTCTTCTATCTGTACACTCATAATTCAACACCATTTTGGCTGCGAAGTTAATCATTTTATCCCAAAAATGCAACTTTTTCAGAGAAAAGTAATCATAATCCATCATAAATGATTATCTTTGCAGAAACAATACAAAACCATTTATGAAACATTTCTTTTTTACCATCCTGTTGATGGCGACAGCAGTATTGCCCACAGGAGCTGCCAATCACGAAGTACCCCTGATCCAGAATGTCTGTGCCTACGAAAGCGTATCGCTCAACGGCGATTGGCACTATATCGTAGATGTACAGGAAGAGGGCTATTACGATTATCGCATGAACCCCACCCGCTGGGGCTTCTTCCAGAATGCGAAGCCACAACGGCCTGAGGACCTCATCGAATACGATTTCGACAAATCACCGACGATGCAGATTCCCTCAGACTGGAATACGCAGGACGAACGTCTCTTCTTCTATGAAGGCACAGTGTGGTTCAAAAAGAGTTTTCAGGCCGTACCAATGGAGGACTATCGTACGCTACTCTACTTTGGCGCTGTCAACTACGACTGTCGTGTCTGGGTGAACGGCAAGGAGGCTGGTCATCATGTCGGAGGTTTCACCCCTTTCAACTACGATATCAGTGACCTTATCAAAGAGGGTGAGAATGTGGTGATCGTGAAGGTCGACAACAAGCGCCACGCAGAGGATGTGCCCACGCAGATCTTCGACTGGTGGAACTACGGCGGCATCACCCGTAATGTTAAGCTGGTGAAGGTAACACCAACGTATCTCGAAGACTACAACTTGCAGTTGGCAAAGGCTGATGCCAAGGCCAAGAAGCGCCAGATCAGTTTCTCTGCCCGTCTGAACAAGAAGGAGTCTGGGCACAAGGTCACAGTCTTTATACCAGAGCTGAAACTCGAACAACAACTGACCACCGATGCAGAGGGAACTGTCAGCGGCACGCTTTTTGTTGCCCCTAAGAAGCTCCAGCTATGGTCGCCAGAAAATCCGAAACTCTACCGTGTGGATATCTCGCTCGATACAAGCATCATCTCCGATAGCATCGGCTTCCGAACCATCGAGACCCGCGACAAGCAGATTCTGCTCAACGGTCAACCCATCTTCCTGAAGGGTATCTCCATTCACAATGAGAAGCCCAATGGCGGCGGACGTGCCAACTCTGCTGAGGATGCCCACACACTGCTTGGATGGGCCAAGGAACTGGGCTGCAACTTCGTGCGTCTGGCCCACTATCCGCATCACGAGGAGATGGTACGCGAGGCCGAGAAGATGGGTATCCTGGTGTGGTCGGAGATTCCTGTCTACTGGACCATCGCATGGAAAAATCCTAAGACCTATGAGAACGCCCAGAACCAACTGCGTGATATGATTGCCCGCGACCACAACCGTGCCAACGTTATTATCTGGAGCATTGCCAACGAAACGCCCCACTCCCAAGAGCGTGACACCTTCCTGGGCAATCTCGCCCAATACGCCCGCAGCCTCGACAATACCCGTCTCATCTCAATGGCAATGGAGGTAACAGGCGCTTCCAACTACGTGAACCGTCTCAACGACAATATGAACAAATATGTCGACGTGGTGAGTTTCAACCAGTACATCGGCTGGTACCGTGATGTGAACGATGCACCGAAGATGAAATGGGAGATACCATATAACAAGCCTGTCATCGTCAGTGAGTTTGGCGGCGGTGCCAAATACGGCTATCACGGAGCCAAGAACCAACGATGGACAGAGGAATTCCAGGAGAACCTCTACATAGAAAATACTGCCATGCTTGACAAGATAGAAGGGCTTTCAGGCACCACACCCTGGATACTGAAAGACTTCCGTTCCCCCCGCCGCGTGCTGCCCGACGTTCAGGACTACTACAACAGGAAAGGTCTGGTAAGCGACAAGGGCGAGAAGAAGAAAGCTTTCTACATTCTCAAACAATGGTATGAGAAGAAATAAAAAAAGCTGGTCGGAATGGCCAGCTTTTATTTTTAGTCTGTAATCAGGTTTTCACCTGTCATATCCGCAGGCTGTTCCAATCCCATAATATGCAGGATGGAGGGCGCCACGTCAGCCAGACGACCGTCCTTCACCGTGGCGCTGTTGTTGTTCGTCACATAGATAAACGGCACAGGGTTCAGTGAGTGTGCAGTATTCGGTGTACCATCAGGATTGATGGCGTTATCGGCATTACCGTGGTCAGCAATGATAATAGCCTCGTAGTCGTTGGCCTTGGCAGCCTCAATTACCTCACGCACACAGTTGTCGACAGCCCATACAGCCTTGGCAATGGCGTTGTAGATACCCGTATGGCCCACCATATCACCGTTGGCAAAGTTCACTACAATGAAGTCGTACTTGGCCTCGTTGATGGCAGCCACGAGCTTATCCTTTACCTCATAGGCACTCATCTCAGGTTTCAGGTCATAGGTAGCCACCTTCGGAGAGGGCACCAGAATACGATCCTCACCCTCATAAGGCGCCTCACGACCACCATTGAAGAAGAAGGTCACGTGTGCATATTTCTCTGTCTCTGCGGTGTGCAGCTGCTTCTTGCCCTGCTTGCTCAGGTACTCGCCCAGGGTATCCTCAACATTCTCCTTGGGGAAGAGGATGTGAACACCCTTGAAATTAGCGTCGTATGGCGTCATGCAGTAGTACTGCAGTCCGGGGATGGTCTTCATACCCTGCTCTGGCATATCCTCCTGCGTCAGCGCGATGGTCATTTCCTTAGCACGGTCGTTACGGAAGTTGATGAAGATCACTACATCGCCCTCTTCGATACAACCATTCACAGAAGCATTATGGATAGGCTTGATGAACTCATCGGTCACACCCTCATCGTAGCTCTCCTGCATAGCCTGTACCATATCCGTAGCCTGCTTACCAATACCATTGACAATCAAATCGTAACCCTCCTTTACGCGCTCCCAGCGCTTGTCGCGGTCCATCGCATAGAAACGACCCACGATACTTGCGATAGCGGCATCATTCGCTGCACAGACGTCGCTCACCTGGTGGATGAAGCCCTTACCGCTCTTCGGGTCGGTATCACGACCGTCCATATAGCAATGCACGAACACTTGATTCTTCAGACCGTAAGCCTTACCGATTTCGATGAGCTTAAACAGATGGTCAAGGCTTGAGTGTACACCACCGTCTGAGGTCAGACCCATCAGATGCAGTTTCTTGTTGTTCTCCTTGGCATAGGTGTAAGCAGCCTTCACCTGAGGATTCTCCATAATAGAACCGTCCTTACAGGCGCGGTTGATCTTCACGAGGTCCTGATACACGATACGACCAGCACCGATATTCAAGTGACCCACCTCAGAGTTACCCATCTGACCATCGGGCAGACCAACGTCCTCGCCAGAGGCCTGGAGCTGAGAGTGAGCTGATGTTGCTGTTAACAGATCGAGGTAAGGTGTGGGAGTATTGAAAATCACGTCACCCTTACCATGCTTACCGATTCCCCATCCATCGAGAATCATCAATAATGCTTTCTTTGCCATAATCTTATTACTAACTTTAAACGTACTTTCTGTTTTGCGGCTGCAAAGGTACTCATTTTCAATGAGACCACCAAATTTATGGTTCAAATTCTAAGCTCAACTGCCCATCGCCCAGCAGATTATAACTTTTGCGATGATAGGGTGTGATGCCAAACTGCCTGATGGCCTCACGATGCTTCTTCGTGGGATAGCCCTTGTTCGAGCGCCAGTCGTACTGGGGATATTCCTCCGCGAGCTTATTCATATAGTCATCTCGATAGGTCTTGGCCAGGATACTGGCAGCGGCAATCGAGAGATACTTGCCATCGCCCTTGACAATCGTCGTATGAGGCAGATCCTTGTATTTCTTAAAGCGGTTGCCATCCACAATAATCGCCTCCGGACGCACTTTCAACTGGTCGAGGGCACGATGCATCGCAAGGATAGAAGCGTTCAAGATATTGATCTTATCAATCTCCTCAGGCGTCACGATACCCACAGCCCAGGCTACGGCATCGCGCTCGATGATCTCACGAAGCTGGTAGCGCTTTTTCTCTGTCAACTGCTTTGAATCATTCAGCAGCCCATTCTGATAACCGTCTGGCAGAATGACAGCCGCTGCATAGACACTGCCTGCCAGACAACCACGTCCGGCCTCATCGCAACCGGCCTCAACCTTACCTTCGTAATAATGACTTGCCAGCATAATCAGAACATTTGAGCCACACGACGGATACCAGCCACAAGCACATCCACTTCCTCCTTCGTATTATAAAGTGCAAACGAGGCTCTCACGGTGCCTGCGATATTAAGCCTATCCATCAAGGGCTGAGCACAGTGATGACCAGTACGGACGGCAATGCCCAGACGATCCAAGAGCGTGCCCATATCCAGATGATGGATATCGCCCACATTGAAACTCACTACGGCATCCCTGAGCTCAATGGGGCCGTAGATCTTCATACCATCGATGGTCTGCAACTGCTCCATGCAATAGCGTGTCAGTTCCTGTTCATGCTGCTGGATGGCCTCGAAGCCGATGGAACCGATATAGTCGATGGCCTTCGCCAATCCGTGGGTTGCCACATAGTCGGGTGTACCAGCCTCAAACTTAAATGGCAGACGCTCGAAGGTGGTCTTCTCCCACGTCACTTTGTCGATCATCTCGCCACCACCCTGATAAGGCGGCAGCTTCTCGAGCCATTCCTCCTTGCCATAGAGCACACCGATGCCCGTAGGCCCATACATCTTATGACCGCTGAAGGCGAAGAAATCACAGTCCATCGCCTGCACATCCACCTTGAAATGAGGTGCGCTCTGGGCACCGTCCACCAAAACGGGAATCCCATGCGCATGAGCCACCTTAATAATCTTCTCCACAGGATTCACCGTTCCCAGCACATTGCTCACATGGGCCACACTGATCAGCTTCGTGCGCTCAGAAATAAGTGGCTCCAGCTGATCAATAAGTAGCTCTCCTTTGTCATTAAGAGCCAAGTGTTTCACCACAATCCCCCGTTTCATCGCCTGCAACTGCCAGCTGACGATGTTCGAATGATGCTCCATCTCTGTCACAATCACCTCATCGCCTTCCTTCATCTGGCTTTCGCAGAACGACGAAGCCACGAGATTTATCGCCTCCGTCGTGCCTCTTGTGAACACGATCTCCTCAATCTTCCTGGCATTGATAAACCCACGCACCTTCTCTCGTGCCGCCTCATGCAGATCCGTCGCCTGCTGACTCAGATAGTGTACCCCGCGATGCACATTTGCATTCACGTTGAGATACTCATCCCGCATCGCATCCAGCACACACAGCGGCTTCTGCGTCGTCGCAGCATTGTCGAGATACACCAGCGGTTTGCCGTAAACCTCCCTCGACAAAATGGGGAAATCCTCCCTTATCTTTTTGATATCGTACATCTTTTCTTAGTAATTTGCTGCAAAAATACTGCTTTTTCGCGATTTGGGCAAACAATAACTCGAAAAACTAAAAAAGAATTTGGAAGTTACAAAAGAAATTCTTATCTTTGCACCCAAACAACATTTAAACTCATAGCGTATGAAACATTTATTACTAGCAGCAATGGTGTCTATGGCCCTCAGTACGACGGCCTTCGCACAAAACAAAGTGAAGAATATCTATGCCAGTTCCTCTAAACTGGATATAGAGATGATGCAGAGCAGCGAGCAGACCGTTCAGCTGAATCGCTATTTCTTTGCAGGTTATAACACACTCTGCCTGCCGTTTTCCTTGACGGCCGAGCAAGTCGCAGCTGCCGCCAAAGACCTGAAGGTGGAGCGTCTGGCAGGCATCCAGCAGGAGGGAGCGATAGTAAACCTCTACTTCGTTGACTGCACTGCTGAAGGTATTCAGGCTGGCGTACCTTACCTGATTTACTCGCCCAAATCACAGTATATGAAGGTGAAGAATACGGATATCCTCAACTACGACACAGAGCTCAAGGCCGTTCGCATGACTGACAACAGGGGCAACATCGTGACCTTCGGCAGCAACTGGGAGAGCATCGAGAAGGAGGGGCGCTATGGCATTCCCGCAAAGCAGGACGTGACGCCGCTGGAAAGTGTGCTTGTGAAGACCGATGCCAACATGGCTTTCCTGCCCACACGTTGTGGCTTTAATTGGGACAAGCAGGCAGCATCAGCCAACGAGTTGAAGATTCAGCATGTTGCCGGCATGGGTGAGGTGACCGCCATCTCAACCTTGAAGCAGAACAAAGCCACTGGCGACAGCTACAACCTTCAGGGCCAGAAGGCTTCAAAGAATGCCAAAGGTATTATTATTCAGGACGGCCAGAAGATGGTTGTGAAATAATCCATCTGTCTGTCATTAAGCAAACAAGGGGGCTCAGCGGCCCCCTTTTTTATTTGCACAGCTTACAACCGGCGCATTTGTTAAGTTCACCCCGGAAGCGCTTTTCCACGAGATAGTGCAGGCGGTCGCGGAGAGGTTCGAGCCGCATCTTGTCGATAACCTCGTTGATAAAGGCATTCTGCAACAGGAGCCTGGCCTCATCGAGCGAGATGCCGCGCTGACGCATATAGAAGAGGGCTGCATCGTTGAGCTGGCCGACGGTAGAACCATGCGCACACTTCACGTCGTCGGCATAGATTTCGAGCATCGGCTGGGTATACATACGGGCATCCTTGGTAGCCGTCAGATTCTGGTTGGTCATCTGCGAGGTGGTTTTCTGAGCTCCGTGCTCCACCAGCACCCGACCGGCAAAAGCACCAGTCGACTTATCGTCGAGCACATATTTGTACAGTTCGCTGGAAGTGCAATGCGACACTTTATGGGTGATGAGCGTATTGTTGTCAACGTGCTGCTCCTTGTCGGCAATCACACAACCATAACACTCACACTCGGCACCTTCACCAGAGAAAGTAAGGTCGAGCTTATTGCGGGTGACGCCATTGTGCAGGGTGATCACATTGTGGTTCACACGGCTGTTGGCCTGCTGGTCGATATAGACATTGCTCACGCGTACATTCTTATAATGCGTCTCCTCCAGACAATAGAGGTCGAGCGAGGCATTCTCACCCACGTATGCCTCTATCACCTGAGTGGCAAGGAAATTACGGTCGTCGGCAGCATGGTCGCAGAAAAGCATCTTGATCTCTGCACCCTCCTCGAGTACGATAAGCACCCGGCGGTTGACCATGAAACTGGGTGATGGGTGTTGGGTGTTAGATGATGGTGATTTGAGGATGTTGATGACCTGGATGGCACGGTCTACCTTCACGTTCTTCGGCACATAGACCAGCATGCCGTCCTGCGCCAGCATCGTATTCAAGGCCGTAATGGCATCCTCACCCGTCTTGGCGAGTTTCGAATAGTACTTCGTCACGAGGTCAGGATAATCACGCAGCGACCCCACAATGACACCCTCAGGCAAATGCGGACTGGCATGAGGTATTCTCTCCCCTCTTACCTCCAACCTCTCACCTCTAAAAAAGCTATCATTCACCACGAAATAGAGCGAAGTCGAGAGATTGGGCACATCGCAGCGGAAGGCCGCATAGGGGTCGACGGGAATCTCGAGGCGGTTCAGGTTCACGCCATAGTCAGGGGCGAAGAGTTTCTGAATATCGGTATACTTATAGCGTTCCACCTTTTTCGATGGGAAGCCCTGCCTGCAGAAGTCCTCGAAGGCCTCATCGCGCACAGCATTCATCGCCTCTGGAGCATGCGTGAAAATCAGCTCCCTCGCCTGCTGGTATAACTCTATATATTGCTGCTCACTCTTCACCTATCTCCTCCTTTATCCAATCATAACCATGCTCCTGAATCTGCTTGGCGAGTTCAGGCCCCCCAGTCTTCACAATGCGTCCTTTGTAGAGCACATGCACAAACTGCGGGCGGATCATTTCCAGCAGACGGTCGTAGTGGGTAATCACGATGCACGACGTCTCTGGCGTCTGGAGTTTGTTCACACCCTCAGCCACGATACGCATGGCGTCGACATCAAGACCAGAGTCCGTCTCGTCGAGAATCGAGAGTTTAGGCTCCAGCATCGCCATCTGGAAAATCTCATTACGCTTCTTCTCGCCCCCGCTGAAGCCCTCGTTCACAGAGCGGTTGGCCAGTTTCGAGTCGAGTTCCACTATCTTGCGCTTCTCGCGCATCAGTTTCAGAAACTCAGCCGCGTTCATCGGCTCCAGACCATGATACTTGCGCTTCTCGTTGATGGCGGCCTTCATAAAGTTGGTCATCGACACGCCAGGAATCTCCACAGGATACTGAAACGAAAGAAACAGCCCTTCGTGCGCCCGATCCTCAGGCTTCATTTCCAAGAGGTTCTTGCCGTTGAAATAAGCCTCACCCTCCGTCACCTCATAGAGCGGATTGCCCACGAGCACAGCCGAGAGCGTACTCTTGCCAGAGCCGTTGGGCCCCATAATGGCGTGCGTCTCACCGTCGTTTATCACGAGGTCGATGCCTTTTAATATCTCCTTGTCGCCAATCCTGGCGCGTAAGTTCTTGACTTCTAACATAACTTTTCGTTCTTTTGCCGTGCAAAGGTACGAAAAAAAGTGAAAAGTGAAGAGTGAAAAGTGAAAAATTTGCTACCGCGATAGTTTTTCCTCTATTACAGCATTGCTTCCAGGCGTTTGAAGGCAGGAGCCAGCAGGGTTGTCTCCACCTCAATGCCATCGGCCGATTTGAAAGTGCACGTGCGTAACTTGGCATTCAGGTGACTGATGTGATGGATGTTCACCAGCGTACTGCGGTCGGCCCTGACGAAAATCTGTGGACTGAGCGTCTTCTCCAGCTTCCCCAGTCCGGTGAGTATCGTGTCTGTTCTCTGGAATGCCACCATCTGACAATAGTTTCCGTCGGCCTTGAAATAGGCGATGTCGGCAGCACTCGTCACCACCGTGCCGTTCACGGTGCGCATCACCAGCCGGGTGTCGTCGGTCGTCTCCGTCATCCTGACAATATCCCTGGCCAACACGCCCGTCGCCGCGCCAGCCTGCAGTCTTTCCTCCTCTACCGCCTCGATAGCCTTCTTCCGGATGGCGCTGATCTGCCGCGACTTCTCCTCCTTCTCTCTTTCCAGTCGGATCATCCGCTTCCTGTTGCGCCGCTTCTCGATCCACCGGGCCATGGCCCATACGCACATCGAGAGTAAGAGTACTGCCAACAGTGCCACCCACCAGTGCTGCCACCAGCGGAGCGGCGGCGCAATGAATGTGCTCTCCGGACGATAGTCGAGCAGCCTCTCCGGACTGAACGAGCTCATTTCCTCTACGCCCGCCAGCCATATGGTGCCGTCGCTGGTCTCCGCCATCATCGCCATCAGGGGTTCCAAGACAGTGAAACCATTGTTGTGGTCGAAGAAACGTGTGTCGGCGATGTTACAATCCTGTCCGAAGCGGCTTACGAAAAGTCCATCGATGACCGCTACCACCAGATAGCCCTTCGGCGAGACATGCAGCGACCTTACTTCATGTCCGGCCAGCTCGGGCATAGCGAGCGGCGAGACCTGCCCGTCGCGGATCATAAACAGCGAGTCCTTCGATGCAAAGAGGATATTGCCCTGCGCATCGCGCTCCATGGTGGTGACGATGAGCTTCTGGGCGTAGTCATATGGCCGCCCGTCGGCGAAGAGTCCGAAAGTAGAGCCAACCCATAGCCGACCCTGTGCATCCTCTGCCGCGCACCACGGATGGGGAATCTCCGTGGAGAGCGTATCCACCGCACCCGATTCATGATGATAGGCGGCGATGCACTTCCGGCTTCCGATGATCAGGCGATTGCCGGCCTTGCCCATGAACTGATAGCGGTCGTGAGGCAGACCGAGCCGGTGCAGGCTGCCGTCGTAGCAGAACACATCGCCGTTGCCAGCCAAGTACACCTTGCCGTCAATCGTCACGCCGCAGGGGGCATAGAAATTGTCGGGCTGGTCGTCCACTATCTTGCCATCGACAATCACCTTTCCATTCAGCGAGCCCATCACCAGGCGGTCATTGCCATCCACGGCGAGCGCTCTCACGATATCATCTCGGTCAGTGAGCTGATGATTGGTAAAGCCGCGGTTGAAGAAGCAGTAGAGCCCCTGATAGGTTGCCATCCACAGGCGGTCCCATCGGTCGATCATCACGTCTTTGATAAGATTGATGCCCGACGCCAGTTCCCTCAGCTCATTGCCATCATATTCATAGAGCGTATGCGAATCGGCCAACACCAGTCGGCCGTCCTGCTGCCTGCGGGCGATGATGCCGTAGTCCGGAGCCTTGAAATGGAAGGCGGTCTTCAGCCTGAGACCATGAGTGCCGACGGTATAGATGCCGTCGCGGGCAAAGGCCAGCAGCTCGCGGTCGGTGCGCAGCAGGGTAAAGATGTCGGAGCGCGAAGATAGCCG
>Ga0310690_10009434_pt1 | contig 12234 bp, 20 predicted proteins | sample AusTroGonzalo_MG_2_FD_207661 | JGI IMG/M metagenome (GOLD analysis project Ga0310690, IMG submission 207661) | Bovine rumen microbial communities from tropical cattle in Woodstock, Queensland, Australia - Gonzalo_04 (v2) (version 2) | ecosystem: Host-associated > Mammals > Digestive system >...
AATCCCCGTCTTTCGGGGTGTCCCAAAATACCCCCTCTGGACACCCTCTCCAGACCCCTCAATTTCAAGGTACTTCCGACTTGTAAATTTTATTTTCCTGCCGACTTCCTTCCGACCTTCTTCCCGCGAGACAATTCCATTGAGATTATTTTCTGCGCAGCGAACTCAAGTTCCATTTAAGTTTTGTCGCCATCTTCCTCACACTCATCCGCCGCAACTCCCGAATACTCTTCCGTCTTCTCTTCCGTCGATGCTGCCGAAAACAATTCCATTGCAATTTTATTTTTTCCATCCCGCCGACTCCTCTCGTATTTTTATTTTTATTTTTCACCCACCCTGCCTTTATTTTTACTGAACACCACGTATGTCCAGAAGCCCCTTCCCAGTCCTCCAGAACCCCCAATTCCAATGGAATTGCGTCCTGTCTTCCAGCTCAGGTCTCCCTTTTCACTTCCATTGCCGCAACACATCTCCGTTCCGGACTCAAGACCTCCGTACCCCACTTCATCTCCTTCCTCCGTCCTTTCAATTCCAATGCAATTATTCGCTGTCCCGCGATCTGTACGAAGTCCTCTTTCATCTTCGTGAGAAGTAGCCTTCCCCGATCCGGTCTGTTCGCCGTCCGTCACAATTCCATTGCAATTGCAAACAGCCGAGTCTCCCTGCAGGTAGTCTTTGTCATCTCGTTCCACAGCAATCCCCCGTACTCCGGATACTTCGCCGGATTCAATGATTCCAATGGAATTGAAAAGCTCGGCATCAAGAAAGGTTCGGGTGAACTTTGTGTTCCCTTGCCTTGCGATGTCCTCATGCACCGACACTCCTGACCAATGTCTCCTGAAGACCATCGATATAATTCCAATGGAATTGCCCCAGCCAAGGTTGAGCCGGGGTTTGGCTCAAGTTCCATATCACGCCTGCCGCCAAAGGCAAGCAGTCCTGATGCAGGAAGGTCTCCGTTCTTTCCATTCCAATGGAATTGTTCCAGCGGGACCACCGTTCATCAAGGGTTCGTCGTGATTTCACACCGAAGCCCTCGGATTCGACGGAAGTCTTCATAATTCCATTGGAATTGTTCCAGTGGTGACCACCGTTTATGAGCCTTGTGGGGGTGTGTGAAAAAAATTTCAACTTTTTTGTTAAAAAATTTGGCCAGTTCAAAAAAAGTTCGTATCTTTGCATTATCAAAAAAGGAAGAAAGAATACACAAACAATAACAACACATTAAAACACAACAAGTTATGAAAGCACAAGCAAAAAAGAACTTCAACAAATGGTTCAGCAGACCGATAGCCTATCTGATGATGTTCATTTCGCTCACCGCGATGTGCGGAGCGGACAGCCTTATGGAGAACGGAAAGTTGTACATTCTCCTGCTCGGTATGTTCACTCCTATGTGGGTGATGTACATTCTGCACAAGTGCGGACTGATGGAGTGGTTGGACAAGAAACCTGACATCGACTGAAAAACTTATTACAATCCACCTTTCTAAGAGGGACATCGCCCCGACACCCAATAAGTGTCGGGGTTGTCCTTTATATGTGGGAAGATGCACCCGTGGTACGCCGATGGGGACAGTGGGAACATTCCAATGGAATTGGAGTTCACCGGTGAAGAAGACTGAAGTGGGGGTTGGGGTGATGAGGAAACTCATGATTCACCTGCGGGGACAGGGATCCATTCCAATGGAATTGCAGAAGCCCGCTGACGACATGGTCGGGGCGGAGGAAAAGGAACCCTTGTTGTTGGGGGCTGTATGCAATTCCATTGCAATTGAAACTGGCGGCATCTGACTCAAGTCAAGGAAAAATGAGCCAATATTGGCTTTGTAAGTTGATGTAAATCAATAAGATAGAAAAGGTCGAAATTTTGACTTTTTTGCCCGAAAAATCGATTTCTTGTAAAACGGAATTCCAATGGAATTGTCGGGACGGAGACCGCAGGCACTGCTGTGGGGAAATGTTAAAATCAAGGGAAATGTTAAAATTTTGGTCGAAAAATTAAAAGATTGAAAATCAAGCAGTTGATAATTTTTTCTCTGAGGGGGCAAATCAATAAAAATCAGTTTTGAAATGTTAAAATTTAACATTTGACATTTAACAAAAAAGTTTGCAAATCATTTGGCCAGTTCAAAAATTATTCGTATCTTTGCAATATGAAAAAGAGATAAAGAAACACACACAAAACAATAAAACACAATAAGTTATGAGCAGCAATTTTAGAGAGGGGTACAGAGGGCAGCAGTTCAAAGCCCTTTACCACACAAACCCGATGATTGCAAACACACGCAACCTTGAAAAAGAGAGCGATGAGTTTATAGAGAATGAGTGCGGCTACACCGTGGACTACTTCCGAGTTGTACACGACAGGGGAAAAAGATTGGAAATGCGCTGGGGAACCTTTGTCGATATGTCGTATGACAACGGTCTGGTCGGCTATCCTCAATGTGACACTTTTGAAACACTTGAAGATGCGAAAGCATTTGTAGAGGTGAAGCGTAAAGTTGTCAATAATTGGTATTGCGGTTTCGGAATAAGAAAAACAACATACAACAAAAAGACACGCCAAATTGGAATTGACGTAATAATGCCGTGCGAGAGTGTAAAGGCTACAATCGTGGAGGAACTTTAAGCACAACCAAGCGAGAAAATAGATGTGGACATAATGGGGTCCGATGCCTTTATGGTATCGGACTTTTTGTTATGGCGGAGAGAAGTGAAATCCAGAGGAGTCCTGACGGAGGCGGGAGCCATTCCAATGGAATTGTCCTACTTCCCGCGATCGGGACTCATCTGAACGAACTCTTGGTTCAGGAACCAAGGTTCCTCTTTCTTCAGGATCACCATTCCAATGGAATTGTCCATCGACACCGAACAGTTTGTACTTGGAAATTCCTCGACTGCCTTTTCCAAAGTCTTTCTTGAAATCTTCCCAAGAAAGATTCCCCAGAAATCCTGCAGAAACCTTCTGGGGAAATTCCATTGGAATGGCTTAGACGCGGTTCACGGGACTCTGCTCGCAAAAAAGTTGAAAAAAGTTTGCGAAAAATTTGGTCAGTTCGGAAAAAAGTTGTATCTTTGCATTATCAAAAAAGGAAGAAACAAACACACAAACAAAACAATAACACATTAAATCAATAAGTTATGGCACTCTTTAAGAATTGGAAAAAAGAAAAACCGCAGCTGTTCAAACGTATCGTTATCCGTGACGCTAACGGAGTGAGTGACGGACATTTAAGCGCACCGATTGTGTATGACGGTGAAAATGCACGGACAAACCTTGCACACACTATCCGAGCAGATGTGAACAACATTATGGAGTGGTGCTATCTTCAAGAACTATAAACCAAAAACACTATGGAAACAAAAGGAACATTTAAGGTCGGCGACAAAGTAAAGATTGTCAAAATGGATGACAACAACGGCAGTGACGTTGAGGCGCGTTTGTACAACGGTCGTGAGGGAACTGTAGAGTACATTGACGGCAAAGGTCAACTGCACGGAACTTGGGGAGGTCTTGCAATCATCCCCGAAATAGACGAAGTCGAAAAAATTTGAAAGCCATAATTTTTGTGTTTAGTGTGTGGAGCCGCCCCATCAGTTTGGGGCGGTTTCTTTTTTGTGTGCGGAGAGGAACTCACGAAGACATCACAGGATGCTGCGGCGGGAACAATTCCATTGGAATTTGCGTCTCGAACCGCGATGGGGATTTCGGGGTATGCGGGTTCGGTCACGACACTCGTGAACGAGATGTTCCCAGTAGGGACAGGAAACAATTCCATTGGAATTTGAGTCTCCTCCTTCCACCGGCGGAGTTGCTCACCGAGGTCGCCTACACGAAGTGCAGAGCGAGCAGCATCGATGGAAGAGCTGCGGCAATTCCATTGGAATTGAAAAGCTTGGCATCTGTGGATTTCTTGGACTTTTTTCTGGAAAATTTTTTTGAAATTTTTTTGCAAAATATTTGGCCAGTTCAAAAAATATTCGTATCTTTGCATTGTAAACAAAAAGGGAGAGATACCCGATAACACAAACATTAACAATTAAAAATCAAGCAATTATGGCAAAAGTAATGATTGTCGAAATGACAGGAAAAGGAATTAAGGTTGCAGAAACCAACGTACCTTTCGAGGAAATTGAGAAATTCTGCAAAGAGTATGTAGCCGAGAGCAACGGCAGCAACGAAGAGGAAACCTGCGACAACTGCAAGTTCCACAACGAGTTCGAGTGCATTATGGCACACAAGCACCCAGAGTTCTACAAGCACGGCAAAGCCGAGGGTGTCTATGACGACGACTTCTTCGACGCTCTCGCTGACATGGCAAAGGAAATGGGCTTCGAGCCGGAGGACATGGTGGACGGCCTCGTACACATGGCTACCAGCAGCCCGATGAACGCCGCACTCATGGCTACCGCCCTCGCAATGGCGAAAGCGAAACGTGCCGCCAACAAAGAGTAACAAGTTCCAATTTTGCTCATAGGCGAAACCGACACTCAACATTGGGTGTCGGTTTTCGTTTTCGTATGCGGACATCACCCAAAGTGAACGAGGAACTCGTCCTGCGGTACAGTCGGACAATTCCATTGGAATGGTCTGGACGGCGAGAACATCCGGATACAGTTGGTCAGGTTGCTCGACGGACTCATCTGCAGGTTCAGCGGGATGCGTCAATTCCATTGGAATTTGAGTCTCGAACCAAGAAGACTCGGGCTTCCTGCCGCGATGTGTTCATCACGAAATCCATAATGGTCATGGAACGCGGCCACTGTAACAATTCCATTGGAATTGTTCAGACCCGCGAAGGAGATGATGTCGTCAATCTTCTTGGAAAAATAATTCAAAAAAATATTTGGATAATTCATGGAAATTTTGTATCTTTGTATTTAAGAAAAAGTTAGAGAATAATTTAAGAAATTAAATAACAATAAGTTATACAAATAAAACACACAAGGTTATGGTAAAATTCAATAAAGAACTGAACGACTGCGTTTCTTCGGGAGAGGGAATGAAACTCTACCCGATAGCAAATGACCCGTACAACGTGGCGGTTGCCTACCATGTTCAGTTGAACAATGCAGGTAAGACCGACACACAGGAACACAAAGAACTCCTAACGCTGTTGCGGCAGTACTGCTATGGCAGATGCGTACAAAAAGAGATGGCGGACTTCCTTGAAACACAACCGATTGTGATAGCAGGATAACCGCAGCGAAACCAAAGGCATTAAAGGTCGGACTTACGTCTGACCTTTTTTCATTCCACCGACTGTGGTGAACAGAGGAACCTGCACTGTCCACTGTAACAATTTCATTGGAATTGTATCGACGGTCCATCCAGGTGATTTTGAGTTCGGTTAGCCATGTTCTCGGTGAAACCCGTGATGAGAGGAACTCGTGTTCCGATGAGAGCTTTCCAATTCCATTGGAATTTCCGCACGCCGTCTTCTGACCATGTCATCTCGACGGTAGTTGGTGTCCACGAGAACATCTCGTGATGGAAGTAATTGAATTCCAATGGAATTGTTTTGGACGGTTCACGGGACTCATCGAGTTGTCCTGCTGTAAAAAAGTTCGCTGAAAATTTGGCCAATTCAAAAATTATTCGTATCTTTGCATTGTCAAAAGATAAAGGAACAAACACAAACACTTAAACAATAACAAGTTATGGAAACAAAGAAATTAAACGAAACTGAAAAGCAGATTAAAGACCGCATTGTGTCTTTCATCAACTACTCGTTGGAGCAGGACAAGAGCGAGGCAACCTACCACGCTTTCTACGGCTTCTATGTCAGCAACTTCAACAAAGTGTGCGACAAATCGGACTTGGCTGACAGACTGGCCGAGGAACTGATGCAGGCTTCCAAAGATGTCAAGAACGACTTCATGGACGAGTTCGATGTCTATTCGATTGACGGAACGGTGCGTGTCTGCGACCATTGCGGAAAGTTCATGTTCGAGGGGTACTATCTCGCAGGCGAGTACGCTTGCTGCGAGGAATGTGCCGTTGAACTCTATCCTGCCGAAATGAGCAGGGAGGAAAGGGAGCAGCAGTTCAAAGCCGACTTGCAGTTTGACGAGGACAACTGCACCGGCGAGTGCTACTGGACCGAGTGGTAAACTTTACTTTCATGTCATAATGTGCGGAGAGTCCGTCACCTTTCGGTGGCGGGCTTTCTTTTTGGTTAAAGACCGAGCCTACGACGACTTCGTCGCACAGTCCCGCGAGCTTCCCCATTCCAATGGAATTGTTTGAATCCGCTGAAGAGATGAACTACTGGTTCTTGTGATAAGGCTACCTGATGTTGGACAGCAGTTCCTGCCTCGTCTGATTCGTAAATTCCATTGGAATGGTTTTCTGGCAAGAAGACCCAAGATTTCCGGTAATCTTTCTCGGAATTTTTCTGGAAAAGTTTTCCAAAAATATTCCCCAAAAAATTCGGTAAGATTTTCGTAGAAACATGGTAGAGGGACGATTCGGCAATTTCATTGGAATTTTTTCCAGCCGTCTTCCGCCGGATACTTCAGAGTCCTTTCTTGGAAATTTTTTTCAAAAAATATTTGGCCAGTTCAAAAATATTTTGTATCTTTGCATTATAGAAAAAAGATAAGGAATAATCAAACAAATTAAAACACAACAAGTTATGGAAATTACAAACGAAATGGTTGAGCAACTGCTCAAAAAGCACTACAAGTCCGCGAGGATAAGCGAGTGCAAGGTAAGCAAGGACGGTACGGTGCAACTACTTATGGAGTTGAAACCGAAGAACCTGTACGCAAGGGCGGCACAGCGTATCTTGAACACCTATCCCGAAATCAAAATGGTATTCTTCACGGGTGAGTTTATCGAAACCGCGTACACAAGGGGGAGCCTTAAAGTGGCTGGCTTCAAAAATCAACGAGAAGCCGAAACCGCAGCCAAAGCCCGCCGAGCCTGACCATGAAACCATTACTATGAAGACGAATAAGAAAATTAAAATCGGCACCGTAGTCGAGTGGTACGACTGGGAAACCGAGGAAACCAAGAGAATGACAGTGTTCGACATACGCGGAGGCGGCGAGATACTGTGCTGTGCAGACGAATGGAGTGAGGCGGAACTGCCGATAGAAGAAGTTAAAGTCGTGTGAAAAAATCCCAAGGGGGCGTTGACACAGAGGGTTGGGCATAAGTCCAGCCCTTTTGTGTTTCGGTAAGCAGCGTCTGGCATCTGATGCACGAGATGGGGACACTGACCAATTCCATTGAAATTGTCTGAACGGTCCCGATCCGGTTAAACCTGCTTGGTGAACCCTTGTCCAAGAGAGAACCTCCCGTGAACCCGTCATCGCAATTCCATTGGAATTGGAAAGCTCCAACGAGATGGGATTCGGATTTCTTTCTTGAAAAATTCTCTAAAAATATTTTGGAAATAATTTGGTCAGTTCCGAGAAAATTTGTATCTTTGCATTGTCAAAAAAGAAAGACAAAAACATTCGCAATTAAAACACAGAAAGTTATGGCAAAATACACTGAAAACAAAGCAAAGAAAGACCTGCGCTCGCTTGGCACAGACCAGTTACAAAACATGTTCTTCGAGTTCGCGGTGTCTGCTCCCAACTGGGTAACGGACTTCATGGAGGCTATCCCTGAACGGAAACTGCGTTCCATTCTCATAGAGAAGATAATGGATATGTGTACTCTGGAGGAAATAGAATATTGGTGCAGTTAAAACTAAAGCATCATGTACCATACATACACACCGATAGTAATGTTCCAACACAACGGAAAGGTTAAGGAAGTGAGAACCGAAACCTACAATGTAGGTACTCATGTTCTGGTTAGTTACGACGACGGTAGCGACTACTGCAAGAGCGAAATGCACCCGTTCAAATATGCAAACGGTCAACTTACGGAAGTAAAAAAGAACGCCATCGTTGTAAAGGACTCTGGAAAAGATGTATATATAGAGTTCGGCTGGGTTTGCGCCATACAGGACGGTAGTCTTCCGATTGACAAAAGCCATATTGTAATGAAATAGTTCCCATAATTTATTAAGTGTTTGGGGAGTTCGCAGTTAGCGGACTCCTTTTTTGATTCCGGTAAATTCATCTCTTTAATACCACTTAAATCGATGAATCTCAAAAGGATACGACGCGATCGTATCCCGGTGGATCAATTCCATTGGAATTTGAAAGCTCCTCCATCGAGATGGGCTAATCTCAAATCCTTGCTGTCACAACGACGACATCTTCGTGGGACATGGTCCCACTGCTCAATTTCATTGGAATTGTAAGCTGGGGATAATCGCGGATTTCCTCTTGAAAATTATCCCGAAAAATTATCCCGAATTTTTTCAAAAATATTTTGCAAAACATTTGGCCAATTCAAATATATTTCGTATCTTTGCATTGTCTTAAAAAGAAAGACAGGCAATTAAAAACACAATTAACAATTAAAAATCAACAAGTTATGGGTTACACACATTATTTCAACTTCAAGAAGTCACCGAAAGCCATCGAAAACGGTGCAGATTTGTTCAAGGCTGCGGTCAAGGCAACTACCGACTGCATAGCACAACTCCCAAAGAAAATCCCGCACGAGGTCAGAGAGTGGAACGAGAAAACAGGAGAGTACGAGGTTTCCCGCGTCGGTTTCCTGCCGTTCAAACTCTGCGGCTGGGATGGCAAAGGAGAGCCTGAATTCACCGACACACAAGTCAGGTTCAACGGTGACGCTGAAATGGACTTCGACCATGAAACATGCAGTATCGGCTACGAAGACGACACCGAGTTCAACTTCTGCAAGACTGCACGCAAGCCCTACGACGTGGCTGTCTGTATCACCCTGCTGTGCTTCGCACACTATTTCGGCGACAACTTCGAGTATTCCTCCGACGGCGACATTGAGGCTGGAGAGGAAGGCTGGGAGAAGGCAAAGGAAATAACCTCTAAATACTTCGCACAATGAGCAAAGTATAGAGAATGTTAGTAAGACAATAGGCGGAACTCCGAGCCGTAAAGGTTCGGGGTTCTTTTTTTGTTCCAAGACCAGAGAGTCTGAAGCGAATCCCGCCTTCGCGATCCAGCGACAATTCCATTGGAATTAATCCTTGATCAGGTTAATCCTGCTGCTGGGGATTTCATGTCCTTGACAACGGTCAAGCAGGACTTGCCTGCGAAGGCGATTCAACAATTTCATTGGAATTTTATCCTGAAGAATCCGGTGGATTTCTTCCAAAACTTTCCTGAAAATTTTTTTCAAATTTTTTTCGGAAATATTTGGCCAGTTCAAAAACATTTCGTATCTTTGCAGTGTCTTCAAAAGAGGACAGGTAAATAAAAACAACAATTAACAATTAAAAATCAACAAGTTATGCCGAATTGGAGTTACAACACAATCGCGTTGCAGGGCAAAAAGGAAGCCGTGCATGAGTTCATCAAGTTAGGTTTGAGAAACTCGAACCTCGAAGTGTCCGACGACATCGTTAAGGACTTCAACCTGCTCGTTTCAGACGGACAGACCAAAGTCACCGCAGGTGAAGAACACGACTTTGAAGCAAAGAAAAGGGATATCTGTTACGATAAGTGGCTGTCCGCCCGTACATTCCTCCCTATGCCGGACACGTTCCTGATGTACGACACAACGAACTACGCCAACGCTTTCCCTATCGATGTCGTCAAGGAACAAAAGGAGAAATACGGTGCGGTGGGCTGGTACGACTACAACTGCCTCACCCTCGGAACAAAGTGGAACTTCGGGCTTGACAACCACGGAGAGGAAGTCACCCTCGAAGAGGTCGCCCCGAATGTGTGGCGTTTCCGCTTCTACTGTGAAACTGCATGGAGTATGCCCCTCGCATGGTGCGGTGCTATGAAAAAGCAGTTCCCCGACCTCATGGTCGCCATCGTCGCACAGGAAGAGAGCAGTGCCTACCTGTGTGTCGGAGAGGTGGACGCTGACGGAGAACTCGACGAGTACGCCGACATCACGCAGGAAATGGAAGACGGCTACAAGGCTTGGACCAAGGAACGCGAGGAAGCCGCCAAGCGTATCAAAGCCGATGTCGAGAAAATGAAACTCGTAAATGAGAAAGTCGCCGAGCGTATGAAGAACGACAACAACGGGCAGAGCGAGGAAACCCTTACCGATTGGGAAATCGACGACCTCGTGGACAAGGAGTGCGGCGACTTCTTCGACGATGCCGAGATTGTAGATAAACTCTACGACAAGTTCAACGAACTGCTCGAAAGCAAAATCTGAAAAATTCTTACACTTTTTTTCAAGGAAAATCCCGCAATTTTTTGTGGGATTTTTCTTTTGTCTTTTTTCCAGAAAAGGACATGAAATCCTGCCCAGTGATCTGGGGTAAATTTCATTGGAATTGTTTCCGCCGGCGAATCACCGGATAATCCTTTCGACGGAAAAGCCATGACACTATGTCCACCTGCGTCGCAGGATCCTCCGCTGTACGCAATTCCATTGGAATTTTCTTCCGCCGCAGGAACCTGCGGTTCGGTTCTTGACGGAAAAAATAATCCAAAAATATTTTGGAAAATATTTGGCCAGTTCAGAAAAAAGTTGTATCTTTGCATTATCAAAAAAGGAATAAAAAAACATTAACAAATTAAACACCAACAAATTATGGACATCAAGAGAAAAAATGAAATCATGGACAGCGTTATCAAGATGATACGCGAAATAAACGCCGCATACGGCACGGGCAAGAAAGACGAGGAGGGCAACTACTCCGAGAACGTGTACTTCCGTGAAATCGACGGTGTAACCCATGTGTACGCCGACGAGAACTTCACTATGGAAGTTCGCAAGACTTATTATGAATTGCCTGAACTCTACCACGGCAACCTGTTCTTCGACACCCCGCGTTTCGAGAAGATAAGCAGGATTGAACTCTCGTTCTCAAACGGGAACCCGTACCTCTCGTTCTACATCGCAACCCACGACACACAGATATGCCGTGTGTGGTTCGACAGGGAAGAGGGTAAGGAGGACTACAAGATAAGGGGAATATCCGACGATAAGATTATCATGCTCGCCAATGTCCTTATTGGTGAGTGTAAAATGAAACCTGTTGCAAAACCAGAGGACAAAATCTACTACATAGATAACTCCGTCGATGAGTGGCACCACAGTATAAACGGGTACTTCCAAACATTTGATGCTGCAAAGGAAGCCCTGAAAGACTGTGCCGACTGGTTCAGACCGAAAGGCACGGGTAGAATTTACTCAATAGGGTTCGGGCTTGATGTAGATCCTGTACTCGAATACGAAAATCGGTAAGCGGATTTGTTGTCATATTGTTATTGTGGGGAAGGCTGGCTTCGGTCAGCCTTTTCTTTTTGTCCTTGCCCAACGACATCGTCGGAACCATCCCAGTAGGGAGGCTGCCTCAATTCCATTGGAATTGTTTCCTGATCGCGAAGGCGGAGGGACTTCAGAGTCCTTGGCGAGGACATCGCCTACCTGGAAGAGAAGACATGGTCCCACTGAACAATTCCATTGAAATTTAATCTGAAATAATCCCACGGATTCTGCTGGGAAAATAATCTGAAATAATCTCAGATTATTTTTCAAAAATATTTGGCCAGTTCAAAAACATTTCGTATCTTTGCATCGTCAAACAAAGAGAGAAACAAAACACAAAAATCTATAACATTATGATTAACAAGGCAAAATGTATTTCGGTAGGATGTCCCTACTACAAGCCTGAACACAAAGTGTTCAAGAACGGTGAGTACAAGACTATCCCGTGCCTGTGCAAATACGACGACCTGTTCCTTAAAGTGATGCAGGCTTGCCCGTTGAAGAAATTCTAACAAACAAACACAATACAGTTATGAACAGGAATCAATTAGCGGTGGAGGATGAGATTTTCCTCTGCGACGAAAAGTTCTTCAAGGACGACGAGGAGCATTGCTATTCGGGATTGTTCCGCGACGGCTTCGCTGTCCTGAAAGTGGCACCCGGCGACTACGGTGTGCCTAACCAAGTCATTCTTACCTATCCGACCGTCGAGGAGATAGAGAACAACCAGAAACTCAAAGCCGAGGTGAACGGGTACAGCGGCATGGAAGCGGACACCGACGTTACGGTCTATCCGATAGCGTTGCGGTTCGGTAAGATTTCCAAGGTCGAGGACATCAAGGGCAAATTGCTCGACGACCTGCTCGACGCAATCGACTACTCGTTCCTGCAAACAGACGGGAACTATGACAAGGCTCTCACCCACCCTGTCATCG
>Ga0310690_10009435_pt1 | contig 12234 bp, 8 predicted proteins | sample AusTroGonzalo_MG_2_FD_207661 | JGI IMG/M metagenome (GOLD analysis project Ga0310690, IMG submission 207661) | Bovine rumen microbial communities from tropical cattle in Woodstock, Queensland, Australia - Gonzalo_04 (v2) (version 2) | ecosystem: Host-associated > Mammals > Digestive system >...
AACGGCTTGGAGCGCTTCTATCAGCTGATTGGTACAGATCCAGAACAGGTTCATGTGGTGCAGGTTCGTGATTTCCAGGATGTACTCTCCCTGTTCTTGTAAGTTGGGCAGGGCAAAGGTCATCGTCTTGTCGCTATCTTGCCAATTAGCATTCGGAAAGTCTGTATCGAGGGCGACGGTCTGATTGGGAGTCAGGACACGTAGGTGAATATCGGGTTGAACGCCAAACTCGTGATTAAATCGGTCAATTGGATTGAACTCTATGGAACGAACCTTGGCTGCATCTTTAATCTTAACGCGAATGCGATAGGGCTTTTGTGGAGTGGTAGGTTGCAGAGTGAAATTGAAGCCTCTCTCGCCATTGAGGAGACGTTGCCATTCCTCCTGATGCTTTTCAGCCTCTACCTTTTCTATCTGACAATAATCGCCTGTGTCGCCATGTGGAGTAGGGAAGGCCAAAACGGCTATGTCTTGCCAATCTCGCCAGTCTTCCTTAAATGGAACAGGCAGTTCCACGTCCACCTCTTTACCTCCTTCAATGTTCGTCCACGAGTAACTCAAGTGGCGCATAGCTTGTTCTGGCTTAATCCAAGGACCGCCGCTCATAGCCCAACCTGGGCAGGTCTGCAAACTGAAACGCAGTCCCAAACGATGTGCCTCCTCTGCTGTATGCTTCACCAACTCCTCCCACTCAGGACTCAGGCATTTCACGTGTTCCTCTGTTCCAGGCCATTCCTTCGTGTCGCCTTGCTGTCCATGAAAGAATTGCACGCCTTGAATACCCGAGGCTGCAATTGCCTCCAAGTCACGAGTGATGCCTTCGCGTCGGATATTGGTATTGATGAAATGGAACCATGTCTCAGGGTAATAGATGCGGTCTGGATGCAGGAAAGACATTTGGTCCTTTTTTGAAAACGGGCTTCGCAGTTTGGCTGTATCGGGCACTGCAGGCATGCTAGTTTGGGCCAAAGCGTTTTGCCCTAAACCCAACGCAACAACAAATATTATAATAATGTGTATTCTTTTCATTGCTTTTAGAAAAACTATTCGCTTTGCAAATATACGAAAAAAAGTAGTATGAAGAACGTTTTGATATTCTTTTTCTTTTGCTTATTCGTACCTTGAGTTTGTCGAGCTACTTTGGCGCTCAACAATAAAAAGACAAAAAATTAACCTTTTCCTTTTGTATTGTCTTTGCTAATTCGTACCTTTGCATGGGAAATTGTCTAATTAGTTTGTTCATCATGAAGAAGGTTTTATTACTCATCATAGGGCTTTTTTGCTTGACTTGTGGCATGTTGGCTCAGCAGCGACGCCCCATCGATTCTAAGCATCCGTTGTGGCTGATTCACATCGATGTGTGGAATACGGCTGACCCGCAGAAAATCATCGACCTTGTGCCTGAGGATATTCGTCCGTATGTGTGCATGAACCTAAGCCTTTCATGTCAGTACGACAAGGATAAGAATGTCTATAAGATGCCACAAAATGCCGTACGCACTTACAAGTCGTGGGCTTCAGTCTGTCAGCATAATGGCCTTTGGTTTACCTGTCAGCCTGCTTCTGGTGGACGCACACACCTTCAGACTACTGATTTGGAAACTTTCGAATACTTCTTCAAGCGCTATCCTAACTTCCTTGGTTGGAACTATGCAGAGCAATTCTGGGGCTTCGACGAAGGTGATATGGGTTCGGCCAAGCAGACAGATCAGATTGCTTTGTTTGCAGAATTGGTAAAGATGTCGCATAAGTATGGTGGGTTCCTTACCATTTCGTTTTGTGGCAACATCTGGAGTCATGGACTCAACCCCATAGGTATGCTGAAGCGGAACAGCGCCTTGCTCGAAGCTTGCCAGCAGTATCCTGAAGCCATCCTTTGGCTCTACAAATACACCACTTCAAGCTGCTTCTACAACAATGAGAGTGTTACCTTCGGTCCTTTTATATCAGGTTTGACCAAAAATTATGGCGTACGCTATGACAATTGTGGTTGGAACGGGGCTTTGGAAGGTTTGCTTGGCGAGAATCACGGCAAGACTTATCCCATCGCAGCAGGAATCGGAACCGTTATGGAGCAGATGGGTATGAATGGTGGTGCCGTTTGGGATGGTCCAGAATTGATATGGACTGAGGATTTCAAGGAAACAGACAAAACGACAGTAAGCGGTTTTACGCATCGCAATTGGGACACATTCGAAGGGTTTCGTGCAGTATGGACAGACATGTTCCGCAAGGTTATCGACGGCACTCTCTACATTCCTACGCGACAAGAGGTTGTTGAGAAAACGAAGATTGTAATTATAAACGACAAAACATCGGGTAGCGACGAGGAAATGTACGCTTCTTGGGGCAATCTTTATGACGGGCTATACAAGCAGACCGACCCCTTCAACAAGGGTACCGGACAATGGATGAACAATTACTGCTATTTCAAGAGTACAGGACGTTATGGTGCTATCCCAATAGTTCCAGTTCTCTACGACGATTTGGCTAAGGCAATTCCTTTGAAGGTAAAACATTCCAACTACACTACGCGATGGAGTGCGCAGACGAGAAAGGTGAGCGACTTCAAATCACGTTATCCTGAGTTGTCGAAAGGCGACCTTTATGTGAATCGCTTCAAGAACCAGCTCGTAACCTATACGCCCTACACATATTTTAACAAGAAAAAGACTGCAACAGGCGAGATACCGCTGCAGTATAATACTTGCGACAGCCTGAAACTGACGCTTGGAACATTAGGTAGTGCTCTGGTTCGCGAATATAATGACCATATTGACCTTTACTTAAATAACTTCCGAACTGATACAACAACTCTTGTCACAGAGACTATCGTCGTAACTGGAGTTAAGACCGAACCAACCTACACGCTGACAAAGCGCGTATTAGCTAATGGTAGCGCTACTGCTGAATGGAATTCAGAGACAGGAGTATATACCATAAATGTGACGCACATGGGTGGTATCGACCTAACTATCAATTGCGAAGGAGAGGGTACAGAACGCAGTACCGATTTGGCTGATGCAACAACTCTGACAGAAGATTTGCCAGTTCAACCAACTGAATATCATGGTGAGGTTATCATCGAGGCTGAGGATATGGACTACAAGAGTATCAAGAGTTGCGTCACCAATCCGTACTATAGCTATCCTAACGTGCGTTGGCACTCTGCTAACGGCTTTATAGATATGGGCAACAATACAGCCGGAGCCTTGCGTCATCAGCTTACTGTAAGCGAAGCAGGCGATTATCGCATTTCTGTGCGCTACACTTGCACAACAAAGAGCGGCAGGATGCGTGTCTCAGTCAACGGTACGACGAAACAGATATCTTTGGAGAAGACGGCTGAGAACGAGTGGCGAAAGGCGACACTCGATGCAAAGTTGAGAGCTGGCACAAACACTCTTATTCTGACCAACAGCGGCTCTGTACCTGCATATATCGACCAGATTATCTACACACCTGCCGATATAGAACCAGAGCGCTACCTCATTACCATTCGAGATGCGGCTAATGGCTCTGTTACGTCTGAGGTTACGGAGGCTGCAGAAGGTGATACCGTCACGTTGAACATCAATGCTGACGAAGGTTACAAGCTGAAGGAATTGCGCATGATAAATGGCGTCAACTTTACGATGGGGACGACATTCAGTTTAGCCACCTATGATGCAGAGAACTCAACCCTTATTTTCGTTATGCCTGATGATTTGGTAACTCTGCAGCCTGTCTTTGGTTTAGCCAACGAAGTAGATCCAACCTATCTGCTCGACTTTACGAACATCAATGGAGGCACTCTTCCGCCAGGCTGGCGTTGCGTGCAAGAGGATAATGTGGTACACGAATATCCAGAAACCTACGGTCAGGGTGCTCGTACATTTACGGGCTTTGTCGGATATCAGAACAAGGCGCTTTATTGGCGAAACAACTGTGCTGAATATGGCCGTCAAAGTGATTATCCGCTTACGTTGGAAGCAGGCGATTACGTTCTGTCATTTGCTTCTGCTGCTTGGAAAGGGTCGCCACAGTATAAGGCTATGATTTTGGATATTAATGACGTAGTGATTGCTGAGTCGGATGTCTTTACGGCAACCCCCAATGCTGACGGAAACACTTCTGCAGACCTCACTTCTGCGCAGGCTGCCGAACTGTCCTTCACAGTCAGCGAAACTGGTAATTATATCATCCAATTTAAAGATGTCAGCAATTATGGCGGCTTGCATGAATTCCTGCTTCTCGACTGCGCCGTAACTCTCACATCCACCCCCGATGCCATTCGCCTCGTTAGTGCCGATGGTTCGGAATCAACCATTATTTATGGAATCGGAGGCGAGCGGCGTCAAAAGCTGCAGCGAGGATTGAATATCATTCGCACATCTGATGGCAAATCAAAGAAAGTGATGTTTAAATAAGATTTTTTGATGAATACAGAGAAGATGAACATATTCGGCCTGCTGAAGAATCTGTGGCCGTTCGTGAAGCCTTACAGGCTGCTGATTGTGGCTACCGTCACGCTGACCTTCATCGGGTCGTTGATGGCGCAGGTGAATGCTGTTGTGCTTGACAAGGCTGTGGATGCTATCAATGCCTTGATACAGAACGCGAGCTTCGAATGGAGTAAGGCTGCACGGATATTGATAATCATTAGTGCCGTGCTCTTAGGCAAAGAGGTTGTTTCTGCCATCATTACGTTCTTCCAACGCCTATTCGGACAGAAGTTGCGCATCTATGTGAGTCGAGACCTTTCGTTGCAAGTGATTGACCAAATCCTAACCTTCCGCATGGCGTTCTTCTCTGCCGAAGACAACGACACGGGCAAGCTGCAATCTCGAATCGACCGAGGTGTGATGAGCTTGAGCAATACGGTAAACAACTTCTTCATCGACATTCTCCCTCTCTTCACAAGTGCCATTCTCGCTCTCGCCTTGATGTTTGCTGCGAATTTCTATGTTGGTTTGGTAGCGCTCTGTATTGTGCCTGTCTATTTCTACATCACTTACAGGCAGGCAAAACGCATGAAAGGCGGGCGTAGGAGCATCTTCAGCAGTCATCAAGCCGTGAGCCAAGGCATCTTGAACATTTTGGAGAGCATTAGCGTCATCAAGTCCTTCAATCGAGAGCAGATTGAGGCCGACAAACAGACGGCTGTGCAACAAGCAATGACCGACCAACAGATGAGTACGCGTCGCTGGAGCTACCTCTACGATGGCTTGAAGAGTTTCTTCGAACAGATTGGTACTGTGCTGATTATCATCCTGACTGCTTATCTCGTGCTGATTGATTATCCGGGTATGAGCATCGGTAAGATTATGTATCACGTCATGCTTTTCAGCAACGTGAGTGCGCCTATTCGACAACTTCATCGTATCTACGACGACATGAACGATGCCCTCATCTATGCGGAAGGTTTCTTCGGAATCCTGCATGCCCAAGACGAGGTTGAGGATACGGGCAAGTATCATCCCGATGTTGTGAAGGGCGACTTCGAACTGAATGATGTGGACTTCACTTACGGCAACGGCACAAAGGCTTTATTTAATGTGAGCATGCGCATCAAGCCTGGCAAGATAACGGCTTTGGTTGGGTTGAGCGGAGCAGGCAAGACGACCATAGTTAACCTGTTGGATAAGTTCTATCATCCTGATACTGGGAGCATTAAGCTTGATGGCGTGGAGCTGAAGGATTGGGATACGCATTGGCTTCGCGAGCATGTGGGCTTGGTGTTGCAGAAGAACCATATCTTCAACGGCACCATCGAGGAGAATATCAAGTACGGCAATCCGAAAGCTACTCACGAAGACGTCGTGAAGGCAGCAAAGCAGGCTTACATCTACGACCAGATCATGCAACTGCCGAACCAGTTTGAGTCACAAGCCCTTCAACTGAGTGGCGGTCAGCAGCAACGCATCGCCATCGCTCGTATGTTCATCAAGAATCCTCCCATCATCTTCCTGGACGAGCCTACTGCAAGCCTCGATGCAGTTGCAACCGAGCAGATCAAGGCGAGCATCGATGCCATCAAGGCTGGGCGAACTGTCATCATCATCTCCCACAACATCGGACAAATCATCGATGCCGAGGAGATTTACGTCCTGCAGAAAGGTCATGTTGTGCAGAGCGGCTCGCCTGATGAGGTTTACAAGCAAGGCGGCCTCTACAAGGAAATCTTCGATGCAAGTGCCCGCAGCATGAATGTGGATAAGATTGGCGAAGTCTTGAATCTTACCTAACTTTCGTCCAGAATTCGTCAAACAGTTTGCGAAGCAAAGCCTTATCGTCTATCATTTTTCGTAGTTCTTCGAGTCGACGAGCGTTTGGAGAGTTTTCGAACCACAACTTCAGATAGCCGGAACGACCGTATTTCTCTTCCAGATGTGCGACCATTCGCATGAAATGTTCCTCTCGACTTAACTCAGGATAGTGGTCAAGTCCATACTGAATGGTCCGTCGAATAATGTCAAGAGGCTCGATATAGCGGTCTGCTTCGGCCACAATACGTCCGTAGACAGTCCGAGGCTCGTGGTCGGAAGAAGCGCGATGGTCTTCCGCAGCATCGGCCATCACTTCAATCTGTTCCTTCGCAAACCATTGCCGCAGATTCTTGTCCTCGCGAATAATCCTGGCAGAAACTTCGTGATGATGCTCGCGCCCCTCACTAAGTCCTGTATCATGATAGGCTGCAATGGCATACACCATATCGATGTCAACATCCAATGAAGCAGCCAGTTCCATGCTCTGACTGATAACCATTCGAGCATGTTCCTGCTGATGCGCTTTGTCGAAGTCGTTGTAGCGCGGCAGGATGTTCTCCTCGACGTATTGCTGAAGGGTTTGACTGATATGTTTTGCCATACTGTTTCGAATATCGCTACAAAGATATGAATTTATTATGTAAGATTTGAGTACGTCTAAAAGAATTTGTACCTTTGCATAGGAAATAATCGAAATAAGCTACACAGATATGCTGGAACATATTGCTGAATTTACAGCCTGGCCGATACTTACGGGCATCTTCATCGGCTACATTGCCAACCGCATTATGAGTGGCGAAGGCAAGGGATGTTGCATGAACTTCGTTATGGGTATTGTGGGCAGTTATGCAGGCACTTTCATCAGTCATCTTTTGAATATAGAACTGCTTGGCAAAGGCTATCTCACGAACTTTGTATTTTGTGTGGTTGGTGCCGTGACGGTATTGTGGATTTGGAAGAAACTATTTGATTAACGCTATATGAAGAGATTCTTATTGATAGTGATATGTGCGATGTGTCTGTTGCCGTTGATGGCTCAGACGAAGTGGATGAACCCTTTAGAGCAGGGCGATAACATCGTGCACGGACGTTGGTGGAATAGCGAGTTGAGGGACAATTTCTTCCGCTTGCCTTTAAGAGCCGAGAGCAAGGTTCGCAGTGCAGTTTGGAGACTCTCCAAGCAATCTGCAGGACTTTCGATTTGCTTCCACACAAACGCTCCGAGTGTAAAGGTACGCTACAAACTGAGGGGCGGTCTGAATATGTTCCACATGCCCACGACTGGCGTTTCTGGAGTTGACCTCTATGCTACAGACGCTAACGGCAAACAGCGTTGGTGTGCGAGCAAGTTCAACGAGTCGTTCAAGGATACCGTCAATTACGAGTTCAAGGACTTGACCTATTTCACGGGCGAAGATAAAGGCTACGATTTCGAACTCTTCCTGCCGCTCTACAACGAGGTGGCTTGGATGGAGATAGGTGTGCAGGAAGATCGCGAATTGCGCTTCATTCCCGTTTCCGATGAGAATCCCATCGTTGTTTACGGCACCTCGATTGGACAAGGTGCGTGTGCTTCGCGACCTGGTATGGCTTGGACCAACATCGTGCATCGCGAGTCGGGCTATCCCGTCATCAATCTTGCCTTCTCTGGCAACGGTCAGCTTGAAGAGGAAATGTTTGAGTTTTTAGCCGAGATAGATGCAAAACTCTTTGTCATCGATTGCCTGCCAAATATGGCGACAGAGCGAACGGAACTGATTTACGACCGCCTATTGAAGGGCGTTTCCATTCTTCGCGAGAAGAGTCAGGCCCCCATCCTCCTTGTCGAGCACGACTATGCAAACGGCGCAAGTTCGCAGCAGAATATTGATTGGTATACAGGCTCCAACAGCGAGCAACAACGCGCCTACAAGGCCATGAAGAAGCAAGGCGTGAAGCACCTTTATTATCTGAGCCACGACGAACTGGCCTTCACGCAGGATTCGATGGTGGAAGGCCTTCATCCCAACGACTTAGGTATGCGCCAATATGCCGACGCCTACCTTCGTAAGCTTCGCAAGATTCTGCGCAAATAACGCCTTACTTCGATATCGGATTGTTCTCTTTGTCGAAGCAGCCAATCACTTGCAACTTAGCATCCGGACTTGCGTTGATGGGAGTGTCCGCCTTGTAGCCTTGCATGCGGCAGCCAGTCAGGGTGACGGTAGCGCCGCCATTCACCGTGATGAAGTCCCACGATTCGCCTAGATTCGTAAGGGCGCCGTTCGGACCTGAGAAGCACTCCACATTCGAGATGGAGGTGTGTCCTATGCCTTCGATGAGGATGGGATGCACGTCTTCCAATCGCTCGCCCGTATTGGCGATGATGCTTCCTTGTGCAATTTGCCAGTTACGGTTCTTCCAATTGCTGCCAGTCTTGTAGATGCCGTTTGTCACGCAGTCGAAGTTGAAGCTGGTCAGCTGCCCATAGCTCTCCTTGCCGAGATAGATGCCGCCATAAACGCCAAAGCAGAAGAGGTCCATCAGCACGGCATTGTCTGTAAAGTCAATCCAATAGGAGTAGGTCTTCCTGCGCACCACGGAGTCGATGACGCTTGTCCTGAACGTCCGCCCGAACTCCCTCATGTTGGCGGGATTCACGTGGCAATGCAGGATGCGCGGAACGTCGGTACAATGACAGATGGCAATAAACTGTCCGCTCAGCGGATAGCCGTAGCAATGTTCGAAGAGAACCTGCTCCACGTAGTTCTGCGCCGTAGCGCGAAAGTCCATCGCCATGTACTCTCCATAGAACGACAGGCAGCTCAGCGTAACGCCCAGCACTCTCTGGTCTGGAGCCACACGAATGGTAGGCGGGTAGGCGATGACTAGGCCCTCGTCCTGCCACGACTGTTCGGGATAGTAGAACTGAATGCCGCGCACCTGAGTGGCTGATTCTACGGTTAGGAATGGCTGTTCCTTGTCTGTGATGACGAAGAGCGAGCCTGTAGGGCCAGAGCGGTCGGGTAGGGCAGTTCCGCGTCCTGTAGGGCCATGCGCACCCAGCAGCGTGACGTTGCGTCGCAGAATGAGACCTCCATCCATAGGATAGCCGCCCTCCGTAGGTTCCAGATAAAGCACACCGCCAATCGGACTCATCTGGTCGATAGCAGCCTGCAGATGTTCGCGATTCTCCTGAGGCGTATTGGTTGGAAGCACTCCCACGGCCTTCACAGAGACAAATCCCTGAGCCTTCGCAGCCCCAATGCCGACAGCCATCCAAAGGCCCAAAATAATAAGAAAACGAATAGTGAGTTTCATGTTTATGAGGTTTACGCCTACAAAGTTACTAAAATCTCCTTTACCTACAAAAGATACGGAAGAATTTTTAGTGAAGCCCCATGCGGGAGGTAACTCCTAGGCTGGTTGCGATTGCAAACTTAACGAGTTTCGTGGCCACTTTTAACACGTTGCGTTTTGCTTTCTTTCACGTTGCGAAGTTACGACAATTTTCCTGCACCACCAAATTTCAGCACTCCAATTGGGGCGATTTTCAGCACCAATTCGCGCGATTTTTGCAACGCATTGATTTTCAGCACGATTTGATCCGATTCTGGACTTTCCACAGATTCCACAAAGTTCACAAGTGGAAAATGAGACACACGACGTTCGCTATCTTTATTAATTACCCATATCATATTTGTAATATTAATAATAATATATAGTCTTCGCACCTCCCTCAAAATTAGTTGTGGAATTTGTGGAATTTGTGGAAAATGTGGAAATTCTTCTTTTCCACAATTTCCACAAAGTTCACAAGTGGAAATAAGACACACGACGTTTGCTATCTTTATAAATCAATCATTACATGTCTTAATTTATAATATATATAATATAGTCGTCGCACCTCTCTCAAAATTAGTTGTGGAATTTGTGGAATTGTGGATTTGTGGATAATATTTCGTAACTATACACCCGGAAACTAAAACGAGACAGATATGAAAAGAACTCTTTTGCTTATTTCGGTATTTTTGTTTAGAATAAGCGAAATAATGCTAAAAAACGCAATTAAGAGAAAATTTATTAACATTTTATTGTCCATTTGGAGATTTTCCCGTAAATTTGCCAAGAATTTTGTTCATTTTGCAATTAACGTAATTATTAACTAATTATTAAGTGACATGATGAAGAAATACCTGTTCTTATTTCTAGGCCTGGCAATTGCTGCCAGTGCAAGTGCGGGCTTCCCCGTGAAGCGCGACGTTCGTCAGGGTTTGAAATCCCTTGAGTCGATAACGCAGCGTACTGCTCCCCGGCATGCTTCGGGCATGAAAAAGGCTCCCGTTATTGACGCTCCTGAAGGTGAGGTGAAGTATTACTCACGTACTGGCTCTTGCCTTTACGTTGAAAGCAATTATGTTCAGCCTGGCGATCAGGAAGGTCTGGTTGAGCTGACTTTTGCTTCCGACAACAAGGTGTGGTTCAAGAACATCTTCTACGGCGTAGGCGACAATTATGGTGACAGCTATGTTTACGGCACATTGAGCGACGACGGCACAAAGATTACCGTTCCCATGGGCCAATCAATTTACTACAGCAGTACCTATGATGCTGATGTGGTATTGTCGTGGGGCACCACTTATGTGGACTCTAATATTAGATGGGCTCCTGATGAAGAAGTTACCGAGGCCGTCTATGTGGTAGAGGGCAACACCATCAAGTTGCAAGGCGGTGGTCCGGCTCCCTCGGGCTCGGACTATCCTGATTACGAGGCCGAGGGCCTGGGGTCCGTATGGACCGACGATGCCTCCTTCGGTGGATACCTGGAGTGGGGTACTGTCCTGACCCTGACCGACTTCGTCCCGGCAACGCTGCCCACAAATGTAATGGTAACCCCGGATTTCACCTTTGCCAAGGTCACTTGGAATGGTGCCGAGGGTGACAACTGGAACCTCCGCTGGCGTCCCTGGACCGACACATCGAACAATCCCTACTTCTGGGATTTCCCCCTTGATAGCTATGAAGAGCAAGCCGAAGGCTGGTGGCTCTACGATGCCGATGGCGACGGAAATAACTGGGGATTTGCTTATTCGAACACTGACCAGACTGATGTTTGCTTCACTTCAGAGTCTTATGACGGTACGGCCCTTTCTCCCGACAACTACCTCGGTACGCCTACTGTGCCTCTGAAGGGTGAGCTCCGATTCACTTTGTGGGGACGCTCAGACAGTTATCCCGATACACTTCAGGTTTATGCAATGGTTAATGACGAATTGTATCAGCTCTTTGAAGATGACCTCGCGTCGACTGTAGAACACAAGACCTACACTGTCGACTTGAGCGCCTTCGAGGGTGCTGAGGGATGCATCGTCTTCCGTCACTACAACTGCACCGACCAGTGGAAACTCTACATCGACGATGTGTTCATTGGTGATCCGGCAGATATCGTAGAGCCTGCCGAGTGGATATATGCTAATGACTTGACCTCTGCTGAGTACACCATCGATGGATTGACTCCCGAAACCAAGTATGAGGTGCAGGTACAGGCCTCCAGACCGGTAGAGGGTGAAGAACCAAATATAAGCGATTGGTCGGAGGTGGTATCATTCACGACTCTTGCTAATGCAGAGGTTACCGTTTCTGTGGCTGCAACTGCTACCGATGGCGAGTACAACTATGCAACTCTGTTCTATAGCGACAAGAACCTTGCCGCTCCCGAGGGAATAAAGGCTTACACGGCTACGGTTGCAGACGGAGAGATTACGCTTCACGAGATTAGCGGAGCTATCCCTGCTGGTACGGCTGTGGTTCTGAAGACAGACAGCAAGCTGACCGAGACAACAGACTTCCAGTTTACCGAAGTTGCTGAAGCTGCAGCTGTCGAAGCCGAAAACATGCTGCAGGGTACCGACGAAGCAACGACCATCAGTGGTGAGGGCAAATACTACATGCTCTCGTTGAACGAAGGCAGCGAAGAGAACTCCGTAGGCTTCTACTTCGATAAGGA
>Ga0310690_10009437_pt1 | contig 12233 bp, 12 predicted proteins | sample AusTroGonzalo_MG_2_FD_207661 | JGI IMG/M metagenome (GOLD analysis project Ga0310690, IMG submission 207661) | Bovine rumen microbial communities from tropical cattle in Woodstock, Queensland, Australia - Gonzalo_04 (v2) (version 2) | ecosystem: Host-associated > Mammals > Digestive system >...
GAGGTGCTTGGAGCAGTAGCGGCTGAAGTGGGAAAGCGATGAGAAATCCATCAATTCGGCTATCTGGGTGAGCGACAGACGCTCGTCGCCCAGATAGTTTTTCAGTATGGGTACGGTGTGGCGGTGGATGTACGAGCTGACGCTGTGGCCCGTGACGCGCTTCACCGTGTCGGAGAGGTACTTGGGCGAGACGTTCAGGCGCTCTGCGTAGTAAGTGACCTCGCGTTCCGTACGGCTGATGCCTGTGGAGAGCAGCTGCATCAACTGTTTCACGATGTAGGCCGTGCGGTCGGTGTGGGTGTCGGTGGCGTCGCGCTGGGTGTGCGGCTCAAAGATGTCATACATCATCGTCAGACAGAGGCTCCCCATCAGTTCGTGGTAGAACAGCAGGTGACGGTCGTCCATGCGGTCGCGCAGGCGGTGGAAGTCTGCCAGCAGGATGGCGGCCTGTTCATCCGTCAGCGAAATGACAGGATCGTGGTTCAGCGAGATGCTGCCACCGATGCTGTAGTTGTTCGACGGTAGCAGGTTCTGCAGGAACTTGTAGTCGGCAGCGAACCACTCCACCCGCATATCATCATGCGCCGCGAGGTTGCTAACGCGGGCAGGCATCGGTATCACCACCAGGTCGTTCTTCGAGATGTGATAGCACCGCTCGTTGAACACAAAACTGCCTTCGCCTGCCGTACACAACATGTGCATGCAGGTGTCGCTCAGTTCCTTGGCATTCATGCCGTAGAAGTCGGTGGAATACTGAAAATCTATCTTCATGGGGGCAAAATTACACATTATTTATTATATAAACGAACAATTTACGCAAAACATGAAAATTCTGACGCATTTTGTGCAACAATGATTTCAAAATATCGCCGTACCTTTGCACCGTCGAAACAAACAACATCGAAATATGAATATCAAAAGTATCATCACAGCCGCTCTGGCACTGCTCGTATCGACGGCATGCAGCGGCAACAAACAGCAAACAAAGTTAGAAACATCAAACGAAACAGCAGTTATGGCAAAGGACAGTAAGGCATTGGTAGTGTTCTTCTCGCATGCGGGAGATAACTACGCGGTGGGAAAAATTGAGGTGGGCAACACGAAGATTGTGGCCGACTACATCACGGAAGTGACGGGTGCGGAGCAGTTCGAGATTGTGACGCACAAGTACGACGGTATGGCTTATAACCCATTGATTGAACTGGCCAAGAAGGAGGCGAAGGATGGGGAGTTGCCAGAGTATGAGGGCGACATCGACCTCGCGGTGTACGACGTGGTGTTCATCGGCGGTCCTGTATGGTGGGGCACCTATCCGCAGGTGATGTTCACCTTTTTCAAGAAACATGCGAACGACCTCAAAGGAAAGACCGTCATCCCGTTCACCACTCACGAGGGCAGCGGACTGGCCAACTGCGTGGAGGATGTGAAGGAAGCTTTCCCTGGTGCTAACGTCACGAAGGGCTTCAGCATCTACGGCCACGAGGTGCGCACGAATAAGGCGAAGGTTGAGAAGTGGCTGCAAGGATTAGGATATTGAAACACGATACGATTATGGAAACAATCAGATTATCAAACGGAGTGGAGATGCCGTTGCTGGGCTACGGCGTGTTTCAGGTGAGTCCTGACGAGTGTGAACGTTGCGTGACGGATGCGCTGAACGTGGGCTACAGGCTCATCGATACGGCGCAGGCTTACCAGAACGAGGAGGGTGTGGGCGCGGCTTGGCGCAAGAGTGGAATCAAGCGCGAAGACTTGTTCCTCGTGACGAAGGTGTGGATTTCGAACGCAGGCGAGGAGCGCGCCTACAAGAGCATTGACGAGAGCCTGCGCAAGTTGCAGACGGAGTACATCGACTTGCTGCTGATCCATCAGGCCTACGGCGACGTGTTCGGCACGTGGCGGGCGATGGAGAAAGCTTATCGTGAGGGCAAGGTGCGCGCCATCGGCGTGAGCAACTTCCAGGCGGGCCGCTTCTTCGATTTTGCGCACTACGTGGAACTGAAGCCGATGGTGAACCAGTTGCAGTGCAACGCCCTGGCGCAGCAGACGGGCATCGAGCCGATTCATGCTGAGTTCGGCACGAAGGTGATGGCGTGGGGACCGCTAGGCGGACAGGGTGCTGAAGGTATCGTAAAGAGTGAGGTACTTGCTGGCATTGGATCGAAGTATGGTAAGACTGCTGCACAGGTTGCCCTTCGCTGGCTTACACAACGAGGCATCGTAGCCATCCCTAAGAGCACCCACAAGGAGCGCATGGCGCAGAATTTCGACATTTTAGACTTCACTCTCTCCGATGACGATATGGCGCAGATTGCCTCCCTGAACCAACAAGACGCTGGCTTCATCAACTTCGGCGAACCGCAGTTTGTGAAATATTTGATTGAGAACTATGGATAAAGTTATGATAAGAGTAATATTAGCAATACTGATGCTGGCACCGATGACAGCCTTGGCTCAGAAGACGTATAAGGTGAAGTTGACCTTCGCGGGCAGCCAGACGCTGATGTGTACGCTTGATGACAACGCCACAACACGAGCCATCGTCGCCAGAATGCCGATGACGCTGCCCTCGCTCGACCTCTACGGCGACGAGATCTGCTACCGTTTCCAAGAGGCTCTGCCGACGGACAACGTGACATACTACCTGCACAAGAAGGGCGAGATATTCTACTGGCCACCGGGTCACAGTCTCGTCATCCGCTACATCGAGACCGACGAGTGGCTCGACATCCAGCACATAGGACAGGTGGACAGCGGTGTCGATGTGCTCAACGGCATCGGCGACATCGACATCAAGTGGGAACTCGTCGACGATGCATCTGGCATCAGTCAGACGCAGTACGAATCAAAAGCCGACGATAAGGTCTGTGCCTTGAACGGACAGTTCATCAGGGCATCGGAAGATTCTCTCCCTCACGGCATCTATATCAAGAACGGGAAAAAGTTTATCAAATGAAGAGGAAATGCAAAGAATCGCAACATTATTAGTAGTATTATTGACTATGACAACAGTAAACGGAATGACGCTGACGGAGCGTCAAAGGGGATTGGCGGCATGTGCCTGCCTGATGGCACAGGGAGACTTGGTGCGACTAGAACCTGCCGTGCGACAGGCTTTGGACAACGGCGTAACCATCAACGAACTGAAAGAGGCTTTCTCGCAGCTCTATGCCTATACAGGCTTTCCGCGAAGCCTGAATGCGCTGGGCGTATTGAGCAAGGTGCTGGAGGACAGACAGCCGAATTGGCAGGAGGGCAAGCCCTGGACCCGTCCCGCCGAGTGGGATGATGCTCGCAAGGCATACGAACTGGGCGTGAAGAACCAAACGCAGCTGGCAGGACAGCCATTCGATTACACGTTCTGTCCGCAGGATGACTACTATCTGAAATCACATCTCTTCGGCGACATCTTCGCTGGTGACCAGCTCACGAATGCCGACCGCGAGATAGTGACCGTTGCAGCACTAAGCGGACTTGAAGGAGTGGCTCCACAGTTGGCCGCCCACAAGAAGGGTGCCGTAAATATGGGCAACCCGCAGGAGCTCGTCGATGAACTCTGTGCCTGGCTCAATAGCGAGGGGTACACACTGAAGAGCAAATGGCCGAAGGGCGAACCCAATACGGGCTATGCTCAGTATTTCATTGGTAACAGCTATCTGGCCAACGTAGGCGGTGGTGTAAACAACGTAACCTTCGAGCCTCGCTGTCGTAACAACTGGCATATCCACCACAAGCAGGTGCAGGTACTCATCTGCGTGGCTGGTCGCGGCTGGTATCAGGAATGGGGCAAAGAACCGCAGGAGATGACTCCCGGCACCGTCATCGCCATCCCTGCAGAGGTTAAGCACTGGCACGGCGCCGCCAAAGATTCCTGGTTCCAACATCTGACGTATCATAAGGATATATTAGAAGGAGCATCAAACGAGTGGTTAGAGCCTGTAACAGACGAAGTTTACGGCAAGCTACAATAGCTATTTCTGAGATAGTTTAAACTTCCTTCCCTGTCGAGCGTCATATTAATAAACTACTTAAAAACAAAGCATGAAAAAGATTTTATTGATTTTGCTGGCGCTAGTGCTGACCATAGGCGCAGAGGCACAGCGAGGGAACGGAGTAAGGCGGGCATCGTCGATTGACAACTTCGCAGCCAAGAACATCACCACCGACGACGGCGTGCTGCCTTACCGCGAGGCGTTCATCAATGCCGGCGCGGAGGGTAAGCCAGCGCTGGTGCTGTACATGCACAGTGCCAACGGACGGGGCAGTGACAACACCCGTCAGATGCGACAACAGGCCGTCCCCTTTACGACTACATGCAGCAGCACGGCATCAAGGGCTATCTGCTGGTGCCGCAGTGTCCTGAAGACCGCTACTGGCCAGGCAATCGTGACTATGAGGCCTACACGGAACCCGTAAAGCAGCTCATCAGCCTGTACATGACAGAATACGACATCGCCCCCGACCGTGTTTATATTTTCGGTGCTTCGATGGGTGGTGCAGGCACATGGAGGCTCATCGGCGAGCTGTCTGGGACGTTCAGCGCAGCACTCATCGCGTCAGGCAATTACTGGGGCAGCGACTATGCCACCGTCAGCGGTACGCCCATCTTTATGACCGTAGGCGGTGCCGAGGGCGACACCCGCGTAGGACAGTTCCGGCAGTTGTACGAAGATCTGCTTGCAATAGGTGCCGACGTGCGCTTCGACATATTACCCAATTTAGACCACGGAGCCACCTGCGAGCAGTCGTTCACCGAAGAGCGCATCGCATGGGTGTTCAGTCATCAGGGCAATGCCTCAGGCATCAAGGCCGTCCTGCGTGAACCGAAGGCTGAGACGTTCGTAACCCTCAGCGGGCTTAGGACGAATGTTCCAAGAAAGGGTGTGGTCATCAAGGACGGGAGCAAAATGATAACAAAATAGCATCTTCCGTAATATTGGTAATTCTTTCCAAGATTTGGGTAGTGCCACTTTGGCGAAATCGTCGTACCTTTGCAGCAGATTTCAAAATGTAATGAAGATGAAGCAAATTATGATGTTACTGGCAGCAATGCTGCTGACTGCCTGTTCAAAGAACGACGAGGTGAAGGCCGCCACCGTGCAGGAGGCAGGCAAGACGCTGGTGGTGTACTACAGCTACACGAATAATTGTCACGAGATAGTGACTACTCTGACGAGCCAGATTCAGGCTGACGTGATGCGCATTGAGCCTGCGGATAAGACGCAGAAGTACGAGGCAAACGGCTACGCCATCGGCACAGCGCTGCTGAACGCCATCAAGGCCGCGCCCAACGATGCGGCGAGCTATCCGGCCATCGATCCCGTGAGTATCACCGACCTCTCGCAGTACCAGAACATCATCATCGTGACACCGCTGTGGTGGAGCCAGATGGCGGCCATCATGCAGACGTACCTATTTAATTATGGTGCGCAGATGGCAGGCAAGCACGTTGCGCTCATCGTGTCGAGCCACAGCAGCGGCATCAGCGGTGTGGTCGCCGATGCCAAGCGACTGCTGCCAAACGTCATTTGGATGGGCGACGCCCTTTGGATCAATGCCAGCAATCACAGTAATCGAGCCTCGCTGATTCAGGACTGGTTGCCGACGCTGAATTTCGCAGAAAAACAAACTACTATGAACAAGATGTATATCACTATCGACGGCGGACAGACGTTGACGGCCACGCTCGCCGACAACACCTCGGCTCAGGCACTGATAGAGGCTTTAAAGCAGGCTCCCATCACCTACGAGGCCCACGACTATGGCGACTTCGAGAAGGTCGGTCCGTTAGGACAGTCATTCCCAGAGAACAACGAGAGCATCACCACTGAGCCAGGCGACATCATCCTCTACCAAGGCTCTAACCTCTGCCTCTATTACGACACAAACACGTGGACGTTTACCCGTATTGGCAAAATCGAAGGTAAGACGCAGGCCGAACTGAAGCAGATTCTAAAAGCCGGTCAGGGGAACATCACCGTCACGCTGTCGCTCTCGTCTGGGACAACCGCCATCAATAGCGTCCGTAGCGCAGCTACAGAAAATGATGCATACTACTCACTCAGCGGGCAGCGGCTGGCTCAGGCTCCTGCTCGCGGCATTTATATAGAAAACGGAATTAAAAGAATTGCACGATAAGGTATGAAGAAAGTATTATTAGCCGCAGTGCTAATGGGCATGATGCTCACAGGCTGTAATCAGAAATGCGAAAACAATCAAAACGAAGAAGGTATGAATACGACATTGAATCTGACGCAGGAGTGGGACAAGACGTTCCCCAAGAGCGACAAGGTGGATCACAAGAAGGTCACGTTCAAGAACCGATACGGCATAGAATTGGCTGCCGACATGTACACACCCAAAAACGCTGAGGGGAAGTTGGCTGCGCTGGCTGTCACGGGGCCCTTCGGAGCCGTGAAGGAACAGACGAGCGGTCTCTATGCCCAGCACATGGCCGAACGCGGTTTCCTGACAATCGCTTTCGACCCCTCGTTTACTGGCGAGAGCGGTGGAGAGCCTCGCCGCATGGCTTCGCCCGACATCAACACAGAGGACTTCCTCGCTGCCGTTGATTTCCTGAGCAATCAGGACAATGTTGACCCTGAGAAGATTGGCATCATCGGCATCTGCGGTTTTGGTGGAATGGCTGTGAATGCTGCCGCCATCGACCCCCGTATCAAGGCCACCGTTGCTTCGACAATGTACGACATGAGCAAGGTGAATGTGGAGGGTTACTTCAAGAGCGAGGACACCAAGGAGCAGCGCATGGAGAAGCGCAAGGCCATCGCCCAACAGCGCACAGAGGACTTCAAGAGTGGTACCTACAAGCGTGCTGGCGGTGTCATCGACCCGCTGCCCGACGATGCACCGCAGTTCGTGAAGGACTACTACGATTACTACAAGACCCCACGCGGCTACCACGAGCGCAGCGGCAACTCCACTGACGGCTGGAACGTCATCGGCTGTCAGTCGTTCCTCAACCAGCCCCTGTTGGCTTGGGCGCACGAGATTGAGTCGCCCGTGCTGCTCATCCACGGCGAGAAGGCCCACAGCCGCTACTTCTCTGAGTACGCCTTTGAAAAAATGACGAGCAAGAATCCAGACGGCAAGAGCATGACCGTTGGCAACAAAGAGCTGATGATTATTCCCGATGCAGTCCACACCGACCTCTACGACGACAAGAATAATCGCATCCCTTACGACAAGATGGAGGCGTTTTTTAAGGCAAACTTAAAGTAATATGGCAGAAAGAATCATCCAAATAGACAGCGTGGATGCGTACAACAAACTGTACGGATGGGAGACGCTGCACCCGCTGGTGACGGTGGTGAACCACGCCAATCCGATGGCCAGCAACCTGAACCACTCGCGGCTGAACTACGGCCTGTATGCGCTGTTCCTGAAGCAGGGCGACGGTTGCTCGATACGCTACGGACGCGAGAAGTACGACTATCAGGAGGGCACTGTGGTGAGCTTCAAGCCCGGTCAGGTGGTCGAGGTGGAATGGGACGAGAGCCGCCCCATGCCGCCCTCGCGCGGACTGCTGTTCCATCCTGACCTGCTTTACGGAACGCAACTAGCCCGTCGCATCAACGACTACACATTCTTCGACTACGACCAGCGCGAGGCCTTGCACCTCTCGGAGCGCGAGCAGCGCATGGTGGTGGAACTGTTCGACAGAATCGAAGAGGAGTTGCAGCACCCCATCGACCGCCACTCGCAGACGCTCATCACCGATGCCATCGGCCTGCTTCTGGACTACTGCATGCGCTACTACGACCGCCAGTTCATCACGCGCCACAAGGTGAACAGTGACATCCTCACCGCCTTCCATCAACAGTTGCGCGAGTACTTCGAGAATGGTCATCCAGAACGCAATGGTCTACCCACTGTGACTTACTTCGCCGACAAGGCCTGCCTATCGCCCAACTATTTCGGCGACCTGATCAGCAAGGAGAGCGGCACCACCGCCCAGCGCCACATTCAGGATGCCGTCATCGAGCGCTCCAAGCAACTGCTCGTCGAGACCCGTCTGCCCGTCAGCGAGATAGCCTATCAACTCGGCTTCGAATACCCACAGCACTTCTCGCGCCTGTTTAAGTCGCGCACTGGCATGACACCAAATGAGTATAGACTTTCAGCATAACTTAGCAAAACAAACTACAATGATAACTATGAGAAAGTATATTCCAATGGCTATGTTCTGTATGCTGGCAGCTGGCTGCAATGCCCAGTCGGACAACAATGGAATGCAACTGATAGAAGGCGGCACGTTCCAGATGGGCAGCCCGATAACAGAGTATGAACGCGATGCCGATGAAGTGCAGCACGAAGTGACCGTCGGCAGTTTCTACATGTCGGAAACTGAGGTGTCGCAGAAACAGTATGAAGCCGTGATGGGTACAAATCCCAGCGAGCGTAAGGGTGATAATCTCCCTGTGGAGAATGTCACCTGGTACGATGCCGTCAGATTCTGCAATGCTTTGAGCGAGCGTGAGGGGCTGACACCATGCTATACCATCAATGGTACAACTGTCACATGGAACCGCTCTGCCGACGGCTATCGTCTACCAACGGAGGCGGAATGGGAGTATGCGGCAAGGGCAAACACCAGCACGCCTTTCTGGTTTGGTGACTACGTTTATGACAAGGATGCCAACTGCTACAACGCCTATGGATATAACAACGATGCCAGCGGCCATTGGGTGAACGGCTATCTGCGCCATACTGTGGAAGTGGACAAGTATAACAGCAATGCTTTCGGACTGAAGAATATGCACGGCAACGTGGCTGAATGGACGTGGGACTGGTATCGATCATCCCCAGACCCAACCGAAAAGGGCGACGAGGAGAGTAGTTACCCCAATCCAACAGGGCCTGAGACGGGTGATTACAAAGTGGTACGTGGTGGTGGCTGGAACGATTTCCCCAAGCATATCCGCTCGGCCTATCGCAGCGCATTCCCTGCCGATGTGCCCCTCTATGCCACAGGTATCAGACTCGTCCGTAATGCTACGGCCGGTACAGGTGAGACGAAGAGCATCTATAACAATGCCGCCAAGTCTCACACAGGCAAGATCCTCATCGCATATTTCTCGCAGACGGGCAATACCGACGGACTGGCAAAAATCATCCAGCAAAAGACTGGCTACGACATGGTGCGTATCGAGCGAGCCGTTCCCTACAGCTATAATTACAACGGTGCCGGACTCTACGGCGAAGCCCTCGACGAGTATCGCAGCAATGCCGTACCCGAGTTGGCTTCCTACGTGCAGAACCTTGCCGACTACGACATCATCCTTTTGGGCTACTGCAACTGGTGGGCATCGATTCCCGCTCCTGTCCGTTCGTTCCTCATGCACGACAGTTTCAAGGGCAAGACCATCGTTCCCTTCTGTTCGATGGGTGGCGGCCGTTTCGGACAGACTATCAGCGCCATCGCTAAGCTCTGCCCTGAGAGTGTCATCCTGAAGGGACTCGACGTAGAATATACCGACTATGATGACACCCGCATCAACCAATGGCTTGAAGCCGTCAAGCAGTACCAGACAACTGGTATCAGTAATGTTAAAGCCAACGCAAAGCAAGCAAACGGCATTTACAATCTGAATGGCCAAAAGACTACAGCACAGGCTAAGGGTATATACATTGTTAATGGAGAAAAGAGGATTGTAGAATAAACTTAAATATAATGAAAAAGATAACATTGATGTTGGCGGCACTCTTGACGATGAGCCTGAGTGCCTGCTCACAGGGAAACAAAACAAAGGAGAGTAAAGACATGAAAGTATTAGTAGCCTATTTCTCGGCATCGGGCGTGACGAAAGGCGTGGCCCAGCAGTTGGCAGAAGTGACTGGTGGAACACTCCACGAAATCAAGCCAGCTGTAGCCTACACGGATGCTGACCTCGACTGGCGCAACAAGCAGAGTCGTAGTAGCGTTGAGATGCAGGACAAATCATCGCGTCCTGCCATCACAGACAAACTGACGAACATGCAGGACTACGATGTCGTCTACGTCGGCTTCCCTATCTGGTGGTACACCTGCCCCACGATTATCAACACCTTCATGGAAGCTTACGACTTCAAAGGCAAGACCGTCATCCCCTTCGCCACCTCTGGTGGCAGTAGTATCAAGAAAGCCTGCGAAGACCTGAAAGCCGCTTATCCTGATGTAAACTGGAAGGAAGGCAAACTCCTGAATCGTGCATCGAAGAAAGATTTGGAGGATTGGGTGAAGAAATAACAGCGTAAATACAATAAGCACTATAAATCAACCTACTGCGATGCCGGCCTGAAGGTCAACAAACTCAGCATCGTATTCGAGCTTCAGGGCCAGTTTTTATATGTCATCTGAAATATAAGATAAGATCGAGGAACAGTCCTCAATCTTATCCATAATATGTACAGATTTGCGTTTTCTTTTTAAAAATGCGTTCTACAGTTTTAGAACAGTTTTACGTAATTGTTCATCAGATAGTTTCGCATAAACTTGTGTACTTGACACTGACTTGTGTCCCATCAGTTTTGCAATCGTATATATATCAGTACCTTTATTCAATAACAACATCGCAAAGGAGTGTCTAAAACAGTGAAAGGTAATGTGCTTTTTGATATTGGCTTTATCTATCATCAAAGGAATCTCTTTATTCAACATATATTCCGTAAGGCCAGGAAAAACACGGGGACCATCTTTCTTGATAGAACGAAGTAGTTTTGTTGCAGACATAGACAAAGGAAGGCTGACTGCTTTTTTCGTCTTGTGTACAGTAAGACTGATGCTTGATTTGTTTTTGTAACGTAAATTGACGTTTTTCCATTCAAGATTGATTATATCAGATCTCCTAAGTCCAGTATATACAGACAAGAGTGCAGCTTGCTTAATCATTATGTTTTCCGAAAAATCAAGTTTTTCCAATTGTTGTATTTCGTTCTCTTCAAGATAATCTTTCTTGGTGTCATGATTCCAGTGTATTCTCTTAACATCAACTGCGATGTTGTTTTGTAGTATTCCGTCCTTGTAGGCAAGTTTTACTACTGACAGGAATGCGTTTAAATATGCAGCTGCAGTATTATGTTTAAGTTTGCTTTTCCTTTTACAGCCAGTCTCTTTAATCAGAAATTTTGAGTATTTTTCGCAGAGACTAACGGATAAATCTTTGAAACTGCATTTGTTGTTGCAGAATCTTATGAAGTGTTTATAACTGCAGATGTACTTAATGCCATAGTATTCGCAGCAATTTCGGAAGTAATCAAGAAAGCTTCCGTTTAGTTGTCCCTTCAATAAAAAGGAATAATCCCTCTTGACCATCCGCATATACCTGTCGCACCTAATGGCCTCTGCTATTTCATCAATCATGGCATTATGCTCTCTTTGGATTTCGTTAGCAGGGTTTACATATTTTTCCAGATTCAAGAACTCATATCTGACTTCTTCTCCCTTTGGGTTGATGAACACAGGGTTGTATTCTAAAAATACGGACAGCAGACTCCCCTTGCTTTTTTTCTTGGTTCGAATTGTTACCCTATTCATAATGTTCCTCCTTCCATCTGATTATATCACGTCTATTGAATAATAGAACTCCGTTGGCATGCTTTATGTGCACTATGTTCTGAGCAACAACATTAAACAGATCTGTCTTTTTCATTTTGTAGCCTATTTCAACCTCATTGATATTAAGCCAGGGCTTGATAAAACATGATTCTTCTGCCCAGGCTTTCAAAACGTCATCTTTTGAATAGCGTTTGAGCCAGCCAACATGGTATGACTTGATGTTATATCTCTCCACGAAACTTAATAGCCAGCTCCTTCCCATGCCTGTGTAATTCATTAAGCCATAGATGGAAAAAGATGACTCTCCGATAGGTGATGAGGGAGTTTCTGGTAGATGTGAATACCAGTGGACAAAGTCAGTCCATTTGACTTGCCTGCCATCGTTTTCAATTAATGATGGAATCACGCCGTTTTTAACTAAACGGTAAATGTAGCTTTTAGTGTACCCTGAAAGACTAACAATCTCACCAATTGTGAGATAGCCCTTGGATACAACATACTGCCACTCTACATCCAAACTATCGTATGGATTGTAGTAATGTTTGAAATGCTTGTAATTACTCATAATTATTAATGTCACTTTTGTATGACAGTAAATAAATATGGTCTACAAGTGGCAAAATGAGTATGAACAGGGTCGGTAAAGTTTTACATAAACCGGAATACTATACGTTTATTA
>Ga0310690_10009441_pt1 | contig 12230 bp, 16 predicted proteins | sample AusTroGonzalo_MG_2_FD_207661 | JGI IMG/M metagenome (GOLD analysis project Ga0310690, IMG submission 207661) | Bovine rumen microbial communities from tropical cattle in Woodstock, Queensland, Australia - Gonzalo_04 (v2) (version 2) | ecosystem: Host-associated > Mammals > Digestive system >...
ACATCGTGTTACTACCCCTCCCATTCGTGTTACGCAATGTGAGTGACCGCTTACAACTCGCCCGGGATCGAGAGCCGGTAGCGTGAGCTTACGCTGCTCGGCAGAATGTCGGACAAAAGAAGGGTGTAAGAGGTTTGATGATGTAATCAGTAATCACCGAGGAATGTAGCAGATAATGTCCAATTCTCATTCATTGCGGTTGAGCATTGTCTGTATATTCCTAATATTTGACCTGCGGTAAAACGTTCTATTCCGATCACAGAGTGATAATATGTACCTCCACTTTGATAGTAGAGATTTTGTAAACGAGTGAGAAGATTACCACCTTTTGTGATACCTACAATAGACCAAGCAGTACCTGTACTAAAGTTTGTCTCACCTACAATGTGAATCAGATACATTCCTGTTTTAGCAATGGTTAAATTACCGATACCTTGTTCTCCTGCAATCAAAGAGCTACTTCCGCTTTGTGTTTGTATTCCTATGAGAGGATTCTTACTTGCAAGTGCCGTAGCGATGTCCGAGGGTATCGCTTGTGTGACTGCTTTTGAATTGGCAGAATCCCATATGAGACATTCTCCGTCTGTGAGGTCGGCATTTTCATCTCTCGTCAGTAACGGCTGCTCATCTCCGACATCACCGACACGAGCTGTGCCTGTGTTGTCGATGACGAGTCTTCCATCATTCGTACCGTCATACTTCTCGACTTGGAATCCCGAGAATGCTCCGACCGCCAATCCTCCGACTGCACCGTTTCTCATATAGATGTAGTCGTTGGTGGTGTAGATCTTCTCTGCGTGAGTCTCGTATGCCGCTCCCTGTTGAATGATGTCTCCTGCAACGTTGAGGTTGTTGATCGAGACATCATCGGTCACGCTGATCTGCAGGTCATCACCGACAGGTGTTATGTCGATGTTGTTTCCTGCAACGAATGAGGATGCCATCGCTTGATTGATGATGGTGATGGAATTGTTTCCCGACTGAGAGATCCCGATACCGTTACCTGCCTTTATCTCGAAGTCTCCATTAGGATCGGGCGAGACGTTGTTTATAGCTCTGACACTGTTCTTTCCCTTACAGGGATCGCAATCACACGCACAAGGTGTTCCTTTTCTTCTCACGGTATCACTCCAGAGGGATTGTTCTCTATGATCCTTATACCTCCCTCAAGTAAGGATTTTATGGTTCTCTTTGCCACGGGAGGACATGCTCCCGTGATGGTGAGGTTGACGATCTGCAACGCACCTCCCGATGTGATGAACGATGTCACATCGCTCACAGGCGAGTCGCAGGGATAACCTTCCTGCAGTATGTGGTTGGCAAGTTCGGACTGGAATACCGAGTCAGCAGTCAGAGAGATCAGTTTGGGATATTTGTTGAACAATACCCATCCGAATCCGTCACCAGCGATCATAAGGTTACCGCTCTGATTGGAATACTTCTTGTCCTCAAGGTCTTGGAACTTGTCCTTGTAGATGAACTCATCGACCGCATAGTTGATACCTGCTGACACAGCTCCAGTTGCTCCACCTGCTAATGCACCTCCGATTGCTGCTCCCGCTCCTGTACCTCCTACAGGGATGACGGAGCCGAGGACAGCTCCGATGGCTGCTCCTCCGATCGCACCCGAGAGACCGTGAGCGGCAGTCTGTTCGTTCTGCAGTGATTTGAGTTCCATTTCGTAATCCTGCTGACCAGAGTATACATAGTCGGAGTATGCCGATGATGAGATCGGCACGGATGGTAACGGGATGGTGACCGTCATACCCTCCGAGGTCTTGTTCCCGAGAGTTCCCGAGGTCGAGTTGAATGTGACCTTGAGGGTAGCGGATATGTTCCCTATGTCGAGTGTGCAGGTGAGTTTGTTGAATGCGAGATTGTACGGTGCAGAACCTACGATGTTCCCGTATACGTCTGCTATGGCATAGGTTACCAGATCTGTGGTCTCGTATGCACTTGTGCTTATGTCGATGGATGTATAGGGAAGTATGGAGAGTTCTCCAGAATTGTATCCTACGCACTTGATCGCACCGTATGTCGTACCCTTCTGCAGGGAATAGTTCTGGTAATGGCAGTTGTAGGTGTCACCGTTTATGGTGTAGGTGTTGTCGTTGAGAGGGTTGATCGGAGATACCCAAGCACCGTCTATCGAGGTCGACTGTATCCCCAACAGGGAAGGCAACGCACCCGACATACATTTGACGAAGGAGGGTGACGGTGCGGTCTCGTGCAGTACACCTGCACCGAGGTGTCCGATGTTGATAGTTCCTTCGGAATACAGATTGGGATTGCAGGGAATGACGAGAAGAGTCCTCTGTGAGGTAGTCATCCTGTAACTGATTATGACGTACAGGTGACCGTCAGAGCTCTTTATCTCCTGCAGTGCGGAAGCAGTCCTGTATCTCGGCTGGATGCCGACAGGTCTCTTGCGTGATGAATCACTGCATCTTTTAATCCTACCAGCACCGAATGTGACAGTGCCAGAATATGATCTCCACCAGTCGACCGACCAGTCGATGCGTACCGCATCGCTGGACGTAGCTATCAGAGTGACGGTGTCGATCCATCCGAAGAGTGCCACGGAGCCAGCTCCGTCAGATGCTTCGATGTAGAGGTATGACATATCGAACACCTGCGTGTACGAGAGCGGCAACTCCAAGGAGGTGAGTGTAGATCCCTTCCTCGGTCTCAGAGTCTCATCGACTGCCGATGTGTAATCGGGAGTCGGGAGTTTCTTCGAACCTGCAGGAGGTACTTCGAGACATCCTCTCGTGTACTTGGGATCTTTCCACATCTTGAGTTTGGTGATGGTCAGTGCCATCGTATCACACTCCGTGGTAGAACTGCAGACGGAACTCGTCTGCGAACTCCTTTTCGATGTTGGTCACGTTGTCCATAAACCTTGAGACCGTTTCGGATGACAGTCCTCCGTAGGATTTGCCGTTGTACTTGATCGTGTTCCTGTCTGACAGGTATACGGTAGTTCCCTGCGGATTGTCGGGAGTATCCTCGTTCTCGCTGACCGTGGTGTATTCGCTCACCGAGTCAGCGAGGTCGATGTTCCCTGTTATGGATGTGAGCCATTCGTCTATGGCTTGGAATTTGACGTTGTAGACCGTGCGGATCTGACGGTAGCGTAACTGCATAGCCTTTATCCAGTAGGCTATGTCGCAGTTCCCGATCCCACGCAGTCCGTAGTTGCTCCAGAGAGCTTCCCTCATCACTGCATAGTAAGGTTCGGAATCATCCACGATCTGCTCGAAGACATCTATCTCATCGTCCTCGAGGATGGAGTCGGGAGTGGGTATGCACCTGCAGTCACAGGTCATAGACCTGCCACCTCCAGTACATTGAATATCCAGTCCACGATCCTGCCGCTCCCCGTGGCAACGGACACCACGACTGTGAGAGCAGCGATGCGTATCCAGAGTTTCCGTATGTCCTCATTGTGCATCCTCTCCATCGTTCTCATATCCCTGCGAAGGAGATCCACCTTTCCTGTCAGTGTCTCCATCGTCTCCTTCGCTTGACACTGATGTTCCTTCCTTATCATCGGAATCTCCTTCTCCATATTCCATCACCTGTAATCCGACCGAGGGCAGTACCTCGAGGTCGGGGAATCTCTCACGGATCTGCGGAAGTTCGCTCCATCTTCTTCTCAGTTCGTAATCCTGCTGATTGATGAGCTGTAACTCCTGTGTGATCGAGAGTGTTTCCTCGGAGGTGACACCCGATGCTTTCTCAGTACCTGCCGACTTGATTCCCATCCGAGCGAGTATCTCGCAGTCAAGGGCATTTATGGTGCTGATGAGGTTCTGAGTGTGATCCTTACCTCCGAGATCGAGGACTGATGCCATCATCGAGGTCTTGTCGAGTGTGGGTATCATCAGTTTCCCGAGTCTGAGATCGTCACCCGTGTCACGGATGTTTATCTCTCCTCCGACCGCTCCCTGCAGTATGACAGGTTGCTTCATGCTCGTGATGGTCTGTCTGAGACAGTTGTAGGTGTCTGCCATCAGAACGCACAGCTCACGGATCTGCTCTGCCATAGGGATACAGTACAGGCAGGGCTCCTTGTCCTGCTTGTATTGTTTCATTATGTTCGGAGGTATGATGCTTCCTCCTGCAGGAACGGGCTCCCAAGTCACAGGCTGACCGTAGAGACCGAGGAGAACGGGAACGGAAGCGATCAGTTGATTCTCACCGAAAGCACGGACGGGAGCTGCTCCTCCTGTCCAGAAGAGTGCCTTTTCGATGAAGCCTATCGGCATATCCTTCGGAGTTCCTTTCCACTGGAAACGACTTGCGTAGATTTCCGCATAGTGGAGAAGGAGATCCTCGGGAAGGATGAGACCTTCGGTCTCTCTGCGCTCTCCCTTACTCATTAGGAACGAAGGTCTCAAAGGAGGTCACCTCCTCTTCTTGGTGTAACGCATCGAGCGTTTGAGCTTGTCTGCGTACTCCTCGAGAAGGTCTCTGACCTCACCGAAGGAGACGTACCCGTCCTCGTCAGCATCCATCACATCGATGAGCTGGACGAGTCTCTCCTTCGGTACTTCGAGTTTCCAGATACTCTTAAGGCACATACGATGCACCTCACTGAGTGTCTGCGAGGAACGCACAGGCAGGGTTTCCTCTGTAGATCGCCATCGACTCAGAGCCAGCCCAATTCCAGCCTGTCATACGCTCCTTTGCGCACCTCTGTGACTCCACATCATCGAACTGGATGGCTTCCGTACAGGAATCCTTGTCGATGAGGACACAGGCGAGTCTCTTGTCGGTGTAGGATGCGTTGGTAGGCAGATCTGCGAAGGAGCCAGGGAATGACACGACATCGCAGAACGTGTTGAGGAACTCTCTCGCAGTCCTTGTCGGGATCTGCTTCGCCGCTCCGTCCAATGCCCAAGCCTTGTCGAGTGCATTGAGTACCTTCTCCTCGATGATGAGGTTCGGCTTGTCGAGTGAGAACGTGTTGATACCGAGTGCGGAGTAGTATGTACCTTCCTCCCTCATTTCGGTAGCAGCGTTCTGCACTGCGATGAGCATGTCCATCGCATCGGATGACTGAGCGAAGGATGCAGGTGTTCCCTGTACCAGAGGTGCAAGGACGAATCCGAGATCCTCGACCGCACCTGCGTATCCCTTGATCGTGGGTGCGTAGGTGACAGATGTTCCAGTTCCGTCAGAACTGTCGGTGGATGAGACGCTTCTTGTTCCGTCTATGACATCGGACAGGATCTGAGTCTGAGCCCTGTACTTGAGCATGTTGAGAGTCTTGATCGGAGTCCTCATCTTCTGAGCGACATACTGACCTGCTTCCTCGGGTGTGAGGACTGCCTTATTGATTTCCCTGTCCTTGACGGAGACATCGATCGACCACGCAAGGTTGAGCAGGTTCATCTGCGACTCTGCGAGAGGGTTTCCGATCGGAACGCACGTTCCATCATTCTTCTTGTTCTTTCCTCCGTTGGCGAACTCGAAGTCCTCGAATCCTACTCCGAAGGGAAGTGCGGTCTTGCGGAAGATCCTGTCGAGCGGCGAACTCATAACACGAGTCTCCCTCACGATGACTTTCCCGAGTTTGGGAATGAGTCCTCCGATCGTACCGAGGTTAGCCAAAACGGTGGCATTGGCTTCGTTCTCGAATGCTATGACAGGCTCGTTGGCACGGATTCCCGATGCGACTTCCTGTCCTGCGAACTGATTGAATGTAGGCATATTTACTCCTCCTTGATGTCTTTGATTCCGAGCTCAGCGAGCATCGACTTGTAGGCGAGATCCTGCGGATCCTCCTGTGCGGGCTCCTTCTCCTTCGCCACGGGCGAAGGAGAAGCCGAGATCAGTTTCTCCTGTTCGTTCAAACGTGCGGTCAGTGATTTCAACGCTTCGTTCTGCTTGACGATCACTGCCTGTTGCTCTTTGAGGATGTTCCTCAGTTCCGTGATAGGATCGGGAACATCGCTTACAGAAATGCTTGGTGCTTTTTCCTCTTCGGTCATTGAACCACTCCTCCGATGCCCACCGAAAGATGGACGGTGGGTGCATCGGAGACTACGAAACGGGAGGAACGGGGTTTCCGTGTCTATCTCCTCCCTTCCCACCGTATAATCAATGTTCTCTTTATTATTTAAGGTATTACCTAAATAGGTTAGTTCGGGTGTTCCGATGTTCTTAAATAGCAAGATGACGGTGGAGTAATCATACCTCGCAAGAGGGAAGGAGACTACACAATGACCGACACACTTAGGAAGGTTACCTTGGGCGATATGACAACGTTCAAGGACTGCCTGTCGACATTCATCACTTGGTATCAGATGAATTGCGAGAAGATCCGTGAGATAGCAGAGGTATGGATGGAAAGCGAGGACGAGTCTCTCGTCTCGATCCTATCCAGAGGACTTACCTCACTGGAGCAGCAGACAGAGATTGTCAAGGAAGCGGATAAGGATGGAACTCAATAAGAAGATCATACTTTCGACCGTGAGGATAAAGACCGCCATCCGTGATTTCGGATCGGACAGATGCGCAGTAGCCTGTTCATTCGGAAAGGACAGTATGGTCATCCTAAAACTCGCACACGACATAGATCCCGACATACCTGTGGTATGGTGTGACACGAAATGCGAACATCCCGAGACCTACAGATTCGCCAAACGCATCATCGATGAGTGGGATCTCAACATCCACATAGCGAGGGCTCCTGCAGGTGTCAACTTCTGGACATTGGCAAGAGAATACGGACTTCCCCGTGTCATCACAGGGATAACTGCGGATGAATCCCGTCAGAGATTTATGCTGATGAAACGCAATTCGAACAAGGCACAGGCAGAGGGCATTCCGATCGACGATGATGCAGGATTCGGGTGTGGTGCAAGATATTTCGGAAAGACGAAGAACCGTACAACCCTTATGCCGATCATAGACTGGACAACCAAGGATGTATGGGATTTCCACAGATATCTGGAACTTCCTCATTGCAGACTCTATGACATCAACGGAGGAGGAAGACTGGGATGCACACCCTGTACCGCTTACAGGAGTTGGCAGATCCGTATGCCCATAGAATCGCCCAAGACCTATGCTAAAGTGATGAAGATGATGGAGGAATCGGAATGAAGGTACTCGAACTCTTCGCAGGAACACGCAGTGTCTCCAAGGCTTTCGAGAAGCTCGGAGACGAGACCTACGACATCGAATGGGATCGGAGACATCCCGACATCGACTGGTATGCCGACATCAGCAAAGTCACCGCAGATGACATCGTCAGAAGGTTCGGTGTACCCGATGTGGTATGGGCATCACCGCCCTGTCAATCCTATTCCGTGATCTGCATCGGCAGATACAGGAAGAAGGGAGTGGACGGCATCTGCTATCCGATCAGCGACTTCGCCAAGGAATCGGACAGGCTGGTCGACCATACGATGGATCTCATCGAGGAACTGCAGATGATGAATCCCGACCTCATCTGGTTCATCGAGAACCCGAGAGGAGGACTCCGTGTGTCGGAGCCCGTCATCAAGAGAGGATACAATAAGTACCGTCATACCGTTACCTACTGTCAGTACGGTGACACCCGTATGAAGCCTACGGACATCTGGACTAACCTCTCCAATCCTCTGTTCAAGCCACCCTGCAGGAACGGAGATCCGTGTCACGAACGCTCTCCGAGAGGTTCGAAGAACGGTACGAAGAAGTTGAAGAACGCAATAGAGAGGAGCAGGATACCCGAGCAGCTCTGCGATCATATCGCCAAGGTATGTCACGACTGTAATGCGGGATTCTTCCCTCCGCTCATCAAGGAGGTAAAGGAATGACCGAAAGAATCAACATTACACTCACTGACGAGGAGCATGACGATCTGGTGAGGTGCTATAAGCAGTTCATCAACACACACGACTGGAAAGGCAGGAACATACCCACACTGACGGGTTATACTGCATCCATCGTTGTCATCACGATCAAAAGAATCCTCGCAGAGGAGAAGCTCTAAACCATTTAAGATCGGCAGGAAATACGAAAGCATCGGAGGAATCAAAATGAGATTCGAAGAATTACAGGCAATCGCCAAAGGAACACCCGAGATATACCTCGGAAGGAAGTACATCGCAAGATGCGGATACAGAAAGCCATTCGAGATCGATGAGCAGATCATCGTCCAACTCACACCCAAGATGGTCAAGGACGAGAACGGAGAAGAGACACCCATGCTCGGAAAGGACGGAGTCACACCCATTATGGACAGGCTCGTCAACCTTCCGTTCAAGGGAGCAGACGGTACGAAGTACCTCACGAAGACCAAGTCACCTCTCATCTACAGGCTGATACGCAATCTCCCTGTGGTCAAGGAGGAGAAGGACAAGTTCGGGAACACCCTCGTCTACTACGAGCAGATCGAAGGTCTCCTCGTGTTCGGAGAAGAGGACTACAAATACGGTGACAAGACCGCACCCGTACCCACTCTGGAGGAAGCGGAGGAGTAAGTATGGACTTCCCTGCCGATCCCGAAACCATTTACCACTGCCCTTTTTGTCTGTCGACCAAACTCACCGTCAAGAGATTACCGCAGTGCCATTGTGAGGACTGCGGAAGGTTCTTTGACATAGATGATACTGTGACCACCGATCGGGAGGATTGATTATGGCATCCTTTACCAAATTCGGATGGAATCAATACGGAGAACTCGTCTACCGTAACACAGGAAGACTCGCACCTGCAGACTACTACGTCAAAGGGAATACCGTCTACAAGGGAACGAGGAAACAAGGTCAGATCGGAAAGGGAACGAAGGCTCAGCAGAACATCATCCGCAGAGCAGCCACCGCTGGTGGCAGGAAGAGAGCAACCGATTTCCCCAACAGGTTTACCTTCGAGAATGTCAGAAAGGCTCGTAAGAAAGCGGTACAGACTGTCGGGAAGGTTCAATTGGTGAGACCTCCTCCGAACGGAGATCAGATAAAGAAATTCGGCAACTCCGTGAGGAAGATGGCGCTCCTCAGTGTCGAACAGAATCCGACACTGCGTGAGAAGATAATGCAGATGGACGATGCCAAACTGATGCAGCTCTATGACGAGAACGAACTGATCTTCGATGTCTACTTCGACTACGGAGGAGTCAGCAGTACCTCAGAAGGAAAGAGAGGTAGCAGGGAGACTGCCAAGAACGCTCAAGCACTCATAGACGTATACGAGGAGAGATTCGGTGTCATTCCCGTACAGACCACGCTGGTGACATTATGATCTACGGACTCGACACTGAGACCGACCACGATGGTCAGAGGGCTTGGATCGTGCAGTGGGCGATAGCAGACGGGAAGAAGACCATCCACGGAAAGGATCTCGCTTCGCTGGAGGATACACTTATCCACCTCGGACACAGGAACTCGGGAAAGCACTACATCTACATTCATAATTTGAAATATGACTTGGCATTCATCGTCTATGCCATCTACAACATAAAGCTCAGATTCGATGGCACTATCAATGCCATCATACGCAAGGGTTCTCCCGTCTCGATCACACTCATCTTCGGCAAGAAGACACTCATCTTCCGTGACTCGATGAAGAAGTGGCAGGGAGACCTAAAGTCGATGGGTAAAGCCTACGGCTTGGAGAAACTCGAACCTCCTGTCGATGAGGACTTCTCCGCAGGATGGAGCAAGAGACTTGACTATGACGATCCAGAGACTTGGAGATATGTCGACCGTGATGCCGAAGTGTGCCAACTGGCTATGGCTACCCAACACGCACAGAATCACTCCAAATCGACCACATCGGGCGATGCTTGGAAAGATATGCACCGTGTGATAAACGGTGACTTCTACCGCCCAGGGCAGGACAAATGGAGTCGCTTATTCCCTCCGTTGGAATACTCTGTATACAAGAAACTGGCACAAAGTTACTTCGGTGGCATCAATATCTCGGAACACCGTGGAGAACACATCACAGGCGATATCACCCACGAGGACAGGGTGAGCATGTATCCCTCGATCATGTGGGGTACTAACGGGGAGCAGCTCCCGTACGGAGATCCGATATACATCGGATCGGAACTGCCACCCGATGATGTCCTTTACATCACAAAGCAGAGACTCAGACTGCACATCCGTGACAACAGGATCGCTTGGTATATGTTCAAGAGCGGTCTCGATTATGCAATCGAGGACTTGCCCTACGGAACGCAGATCGAGAACACGGAGGAATGGCACGAACTTACCCTTACATCGGTCGACCTGCAGAACCTGTCACTCGACTATGAGATAGAGATAGATCCGATGTACCAGAGTGAGACTTGGATATTCAAGTCCGAATGCGGTATCCTCCGTCCTTATGTCGACAAATGGATAAAACTCAAGAAGGAAGCACCGAAAGGCAGTGCGGAAAGGGAACACGCAAAGCGTATGCTCAATTCCGCATACGGTCGCTTCGCACTGATACAGGAGAGCGAACTCATCGAACTCGTGGAGGAGAACGGTGACCTCGAATGGTTATCCCGTCTCACCGTATCTACCAACGATGCGTACCTTCCTATGGCAACCTTCATCACTGCGTGGGCGAGGTTCAATCTGATGCAGAGAGTCAGAACCGTCTGTGACACATACGGGAAGGATGCTATGATACACTCAGACACCGACTCGCTGATCTACAAGGGAAAGCCGCTCGGTGACCACGGTAAGGAACTCGGAGACTGGGATCTCGAAGGTCTCCCGATCGGAATCTACGAGGGAGGATTCAAGAGATACATAGAGGACTTCGGAGACAACAGATACAAGATGGCTTGTGCAGGTGTTCCTCAGAGGACATATCCCGATGGCACTCCGAGAGGGATGTGGATCGAACTGCTTGACGATCCGACACGCATCCTCGGGCATTACACCCTCGGAAGTGCCAGTTACAGGATTCAAAGCGAATGGCTCCGTAAGAAATTTACGGACACGGGAAGGAATCCCGATAAGGTCAACACCTTGAAACTCATCCCCGTCAAGGCTCCCTTAGGCGGAGGAGTGATACTCGAGGGCAGACAACACGAACTCTCTGACAATATGAAATGGAGGTTCAACCGTGCCTTGTGAAGCATCGGAAATGTTCATCGAGAGAACTATCGAGAAGATCTGCGAGGAGGATCTCTCGGGATACTACCGTCCTCTCAAGGCGATGCACGATGCACTCGGGATCGGTTACATACCTCTTATCTATTGGATAATCGGTGCAAGGAGGATCGGTAAGACCGACTTCTTCCTGCACCTCGCCTGTCGTTTGTTCATCGACTTTGGATGTCAGACTATGTGGCTGAGGAACAAGCAGGTGGAACTGTCGGAGCCTGGTTTCTACAATGACTTCCTCAACGATGCAAAACACTTCGGATGGTGTCCAGAGGATTGGTATTCCGATGCTTCGGGAGTATGGACTGCAGATAAGGAACAGGTCATCAAATGGCAGTCACTCTCCACGTTCTCGAACCGCAGAGGTGCTGCTCATCCCGATGTCTATATGATGGTCTATGACGAATTTATACCCGAGTCGAGGGATTACCCTCGGAGACCTCTCACGGCTTTGATGAGTCTCACTAAAAGCGTGTTCGCAGGTAAGAGGGAAGCTCGTCTCTTCTGCCTATCGAACTTCGTCTCACTCACCAACCCATTCTTCGCAGGACTGCGGATCTATCCCGAAGGAGAGATCACACACTTCCCCGAGAAAGGCATGCTCATCGAGAAATGCAGAGGATACCGTTGTTCCATCGAAACAGACAATCCTTGGCAGAATGTCTACAGAGCGGCAAAATACGGTGACTATCAAGACGAGACCGAAGACAAATTGATTGAATTGGTCAAGAAGCTCCCGAAGAAAGCAAAGAGTCTCAATTATGCACTCCTCATCAAAGGAGAATACTATCAGCCTTTCGATACGGGAAAACACGTTCATTGGTGTCACGTTAACAACATTCCTCACGGTACTCTTCTATTCGCTACCGAGATCACAGAGGTCTCTGACAAAGTACCGTTATTCCCCGATCTCCTCAAGAAGAACATAGAGATATGTGTCAAGAACGATGCGATCCGCTTCGATTCACCGAACACACTCTATACCATTATGTCACTGATCTATAATGTCTGATGCTGGAGTAGGACAGTGACGAAACCGCTCCGCTTGTAACGGAGAGTGCGTGGGTTCGAAACCCACCTCCAGCTCTTGTCTCACTTTTGTCCGACAGCTCTGCCGATCGGAATTTGTTT
>Ga0310690_10009442_pt1 | contig 12230 bp, 12 predicted proteins | sample AusTroGonzalo_MG_2_FD_207661 | JGI IMG/M metagenome (GOLD analysis project Ga0310690, IMG submission 207661) | Bovine rumen microbial communities from tropical cattle in Woodstock, Queensland, Australia - Gonzalo_04 (v2) (version 2) | ecosystem: Host-associated > Mammals > Digestive system >...
ACAATATACAACCCAAGAGGCTATTTTTCAAGGAAAAAGCCTCGAAAATGGGGAAGAAATGGGGAAGAATCGCGAAAATTGAGGGTAAAAATGGTGGAGGGTACGAAAAATATCAGCGCAACTGCTTTATGCTCAATGGGTTACAGTGCGCTATAATTTCTTGAATTTAAATTGGCATAGAAGGGGACGCTGACCCATGACCTATTATCGAAAACGTGAATGAAAAACCATATTTTTGAGGCGAAAAGTGAATAGGTCGCGGTTTTCGGGAAATGGAATATGTAGACGGCATTCGTGCTTCGTGAGGAACGGTCGACCGATGCGCGGGAAAAAAGACTCCGGCCTACGACAAATAAAATCATACGGACTATACGAAAAAACCTTCATGCTGCCAGTTTGACCTTCCTGTATGATTTCAGAAGCCCGCCAAGCCGGGAGAACATGACAATCTCCCCGTCCTCATCCTGTGGCCACGGATCTATCATGCGTCCACCGAGGCCGGAATGTGGCCGCTCATGGTTATAATACAATAGGAATTCCCGCACGACGTATCTCAATTGTTCGTCGGTTGACAGTATCAGATGATTCAGACATTCATATTTGAAGGTCTTGATGAACGATTCGATGTATCCGTTTTGTTCTGGGCAATACGGCCTTGTCCGTTTGGGCTTGCATCCAGCCCCAAGCAGAAAGTCTGCAAAGCGACCTCGGAATAAGGGTGCATTATCGTGAATCAGGTATTCGTACCCGTTCAACTTCCCCTCGAAGCAGTCCAGCTGGTTGCGGGCAACCTGAGCCATAAAGTTGCCGTCAGGTTCCCCTGTTATACCCCCGCACCAGACCTCCCGCGTCGTGATATCCTCGAAGAACAGGATATGCCGTCGCTGAAGACCGAATGGCGTCCGGAGCTCGTATGTGCAGAAATCACATGCTGCGAGCACGTCCCGATGAGAGTCGAAGAAAAGATTGAAGTCGCTGTCTGCACGACCATCCGCTGGCGGAAAGTACCCGTTCCTGTTCATGATATGCTTTACCGTGTCGACGCTAATGTTGATGCCCTTGACGTAGACCACTGTTTCCTGAATTCGTTTGTATCCCCAATTCCGATTCTCTTTTGCCAGACGGAGAATAAACTCCTCCACGTCTTGGGGAATGTGCGGCCTGCCACGTTTCTTCTGCTTGGGACCCGTGCTGTCGTACTTCTCGGCAATCAGCGTCCTGTACCACCCCAGCACGGTATCAGGCGACCATGAGCCACCAATGAGCGACAGAAGGCAGCTGTTCAGCGCTTTCCCCTTCCGCGCCATGCTTCGGCGTTCATCATCCGTGAGGTCAGGACGTTCCTTGCCCGTTTCCTCTGCAAACTTTTTCCGATAAATCCGGAGTTCCTCTTCTTTGAACTCAATCACTGCCTGGAGGTTGTTCACCACGTCCCGCATATCGTTATTCTCCATCCCGTTCATAAATGCGTTCAGTTTTCTCGTGACGGGGTTTGTGGTGTTGGATTTCTTATTATTCATGGATTTCTCCGCGGTTATGAAAAAAGATAATATAACCTCAAATTGAGGGAAAGTCAAGGCGGAAAAAACTCTTATCAATTCCAAAATGACATCGTTCTGCTATGTCAGCAGATTAGCTGAAAAGTTTTATGAATTCCTTGCTTATGGCCTTACCTGCCGTACCCGTTGGTGGTACGCGCCAGAATTCATTAAAGGCACATATATCCTCGCGACCCTTTGCGACAATCCTCCCGTTGTGAAATTCTATCGGAGTACGGTAGGCGTACAGTTGGAGGATACGGCCTCCATTTATCCCGTTCTCACAGGGGGCATTTGCCTGCAGGATGTGAACCCTGTAGACTTTCTGTTCAAATCTTACCATTGCTATGATCCAGTCACCGTCGTAGTCGTACTTTATGATTTCAACCATTGATTGGGCTCCTCTGTTATGTTTTTTGGGGAAGTTGGGGGGGAAAAGTAACACTACCCCTAACAATTTAGCGTGGAATACGGTATTATCCAGTCATTTATTGCTTGTTTTCGATCTTTCTGCCCTCATACTCCGGTCACTCACGCTCAAAGACCTTAAAACTTCCTTCCCCGATGTGTGGAGCAAGCAGGAGGAACGGTGGATTGGGGAAGAGTCGATGTCGTGGGGGGGGTGAGGAGGGATTTATGACTTTCTTGGATTTTGCGCTTGAAAAAAAATGTATATGGCGGTATTTTGGTACCATGATTATTTATCCGAGCCCATGCGAATGGAGAGAGGTTAAATTCATGACTGCTTCGAAACAAGCTCAGTTGATTCCTTTCGCATACAGGGGATATTTTTGTCCCAAACGCTCCCTTTCAGATACTTCTTGAGTTTTTTTGAACTCAAACGAAGTTTTTTCTCGTTTTTTTGAGAAAGATCACCCCCCCTGGACACAAAATGTCCATCCCCCCGGATTACAGTATTGCACGAGAAACAAAATTGAACATAGAGGCGAAATATGCCGACAAACAAAAAACAGTTGATGCGATTGGTTCGACTGGTAGCACAGTTGAAGGAAAACCGTTACCCCAATTGTGAGAGTTTTGCGGCCGCAATGCGGAAAGCAGACCTGTCTGAAAATCTCAATCTGGCATGTTCTGCAAAGACAATTTACCGTGATATCCAGACTCTGAAGACAGAGCATGGAGCCCCCATCAAGTTCGATGCGACCAGAAATGGCTATTATCTCACACATCACGGCTGGACTTTCTCTTGCCCAGATATCGATGACAACGAAATGGTCGCAGCAATCCTTGGTGCTCGGGTCGCAGAACACATCTTTCCCTCGCCGCTAAGACAGGAAATCCGAGACGCCGTCGACAATCTTTTGACCGCAAATAATCCTGATTTCCTCGACCACACACAGATGGATTCCCTCGTAGTTATCCCGTCGAATCGAGTCGAAATTGATGCGAATGTTTTTATCCCTCTGTTTCATGCATGGCAGAATCACGAAATATGCAAAATCACATATCGAAGCAGCCATCGCGATATAACCGAACGTGAATTCGAGCCCCACGTCCTCGTCTTTTATGATGGAGTGTGGTATGCCAAAGGCTTTTGTCACTTAAAGAAAGATGTGCGGGCATTGGCCTTGAGTCGTATGAAAGCCGTTGTGCCGACGGGGATTACTTTTACCCCGAACCAGAAAATTATACGTTCTGCCACAGAAGAATCGCTCTTTGAGCCAGAAATAGTCAAAAACGTCGTAATTCGGTGCGACAGTTACTTGTCAAGCCTCGTTCAGACTCATCCGCTCCACCCCGAACAGGAGATTGTACCGCTGCCTGACGGCGGCTGCGAACTCCATATCAAGGCTATGTCGAAATATCGACTCGTCACCTGGACGATGCGTCAATGCAGCAATGCCGAAATCGTTTCTCCCGCATCCGTGCGGAAACACATCCTTAGCCTCGCAAAAGAAGTGGTAAAAAAGCACTCCAAGAAATAATAAAATCAACTAACACTTGAGGAAACAAAAACAATGCCTAAAACAATCCAGAAAAAAGCATCCTCCTTGAACAATCCGAACAAGCAAATAATCGGAAATGCAGGAATGTACTATGTCTGCTATCTGCTTTCCAAAAAGGGTTGGAACGCTATGCCAACAACGAGGAATGCAAAAGGCATTGACATCGTCGCATATTCGGAAGATGGGAAATTTGTCAGGATTCAAGTAAAGACGATTTCCAAACTGACAAATGTTTCATTGGGGAGTTGCACAGGCGGATTCTTGTTTGACTTTCTGTTCATTGTTGTTCTGTCTGACACATGCTCTGAAAGCGATAATCCCGCTATATACATTCTTTCCAAGGAAGACGTAATGGGTATTACAAAACGATACGGAAACAGTTTTTATGTCCGCCAAGATTTATATAAGAAAAACGATTTGTGCTATAAGGATAACTGGGACAAGTTAGACTAAACACAAAACCAACAAACGAGGTCAGTAATGAATGCCAAATCTGTTGCCAAGGAATACAAGCTCCCAAGCCCGACTCTGCTGGACAATCACAACGATGAAATCTGTGAGCAGGACGAGAATTATCTCCGTGAAGCGAGCTTGGAAATTGAAAAAACATTAGAGAGCTTCGGCATCGCTGGTTTTGTTTCGGCGATCATGGTCGGTCCTCGTGTCACACGATTTGAAATTGTACTGAATCCGGGGGTGCGTGCCGATAAGTTTTCCAAAATTGAAACCAACTTTGCTTTGGCACTGAAAACTCAGAGTATCCGTCTTGTTATTCCGATTCCCGGAAGGAACGCTGTCGGCATTGAGGTGCCAAACAAAGTTTCCAACACTGTTTACCTGCGTTCTTTGCTCGAATCATCCGCTTGGAGAGAGGCCACCGCTGCCATTCCAATTCTCCTTGGGCGAGACATTGAGAACAAGCCTGCTATGCTTGATCTCGCAAAAGCCCCCCATCTTCTGATTGCGGGGACCAATGGCTCCGGCAAATCCGTCTGTTTGAACTCCATTATCTTGAGTCTTCTTTTCCGGTTCTCTCCAGACGAGTTGAAGTTCATCATGGTCGACCCGAAGGTCATAGAGATGGAAAATTACCGTCCGATTCCACACCTCATCACTCCAATCGTAAAAGATCCGAAGAAGGCTGCGCTCGCACTCCGCTGGGGGGTCAATGAAATGGAGCGCCGTTACAAGGTACTGGCAAAAGTCGGGGCAAAGAATCTGGCCACTTTCAATTCCAGACCACCAGATCGGCAACCAATCATTGATGAGCAGGGCAGGACGATTCCGCAGAAACTCCCGATCCTAGTTTTCGTTATCAATGAATTGGCAGAACTCATGTTGCTCCAAAAAGATATCAGGGACGATGTGGAAACGTACATTTGCCGCCTTGCGCAGAAGGGCCGTGCGGCCGGCATCCATCTCGTCATTGCTACACAGTTCTCCAAAAAGGATGTGATCACAGGGCTTATCAAGGCTAACATCCCCACCAAGATTGCATTTCGTGTCAACGACAGTAAGGAAAGCTGCGTTGTTCTTGATTCGTCAGGCGCGGAGAAATTGCTCGGCAACGGCGACATGCTCTATAATCCCCCCGGCACGGCCAACCTCGAACGCATTCAAGGCGCATACGTTTCCGCCCCCGAAATCGCAAAGATCATTGAGGAAGTTGCGGCACAAAGGCAGCAGACGTTTGATGATGGTATTTTCGCAAATGCCAGCGAGACCGCAGAAAACGATACCCCCAAGGGCCGTCGTACCAAGGGAAAGAACGAAAAGTGGAGTCGTGGCAAGAATGAGCCCAATGATGACGTCATAGAAATCCATCTGGTCCTTCCTGAAGACATGCGTCATCGTGTCCTGCTGTATCAACATGTCCAACACACCGTCAATGCCGATGTTTGCGATGATCGCACGACAGCCACAGACCTCGTTAGAGTCATTGACGAGGGCGAAGGACGCCATATCGCTGAGGCAAACAGCCCGATTTTGATTGATCTAAACGAATAATCGCAGTAACCGCTCTCCCCATGCTTGAACAGGATTTTCAGAACTTGAAGGCAAATACCGTAAAAGGTATGCTATGTGTTGGCAAGTGCCTGGAAACTGGCGATGGTGTTGGCAGGGATCAATCGGAAGCAGTCAAATGGTATTGCATGGCTGCTGAAAATGGGCTGCCGGATGCAGCCTTTGAACTTGCCAAGTGCTATCGATTTGGCATTGGTGTGAGGCGGAACCGTACAACTGCATCCAAATGGTTGCACAGAGCCGCGGAACAGGGCCATGCGAAAGCAATGGTCCTGATTGGCAAGCAGTGTTTGGACTATGATTCAGGAGAGTATAATTCACGCAAGGCCGTCAGTTTGTTCCGCAAGGCGGCAGAACAAGGCGATGCCTGGGGCATGTTTCACCTTGGAGAATGTTACATAAACGGCGACGGGGTGAAGAAAGATTTCGATGCTGCCTATTTGTGGTTCTATAAAGCCGTCGTTACGGCTCCGGAAGATGAGCGCCTTTACAGATCCGTACAAGACGAGGTTTTCGATCCCATTCTTAAGGCGTATCGGGACGAAATCTTAGAACAGGCCTATTCTGCCAATCCAAGAATTGTTCGATGTCTTGCTAACAAGTCAACGATATTATTGTAATGCTCGGCTATTTGCTCGCCGTCCCATTTGTAATTGTTTCCTTTTGTTTGATCATAGATAATTCGACGGTTCGGCCCCATGTTTTTGTCAGCGTAAAAATCCACTTTTTCTTGAACAACCCGGTCACTCAATCGAGAATTGGCGTTTTTGCTTATTAAATAAAGATTTCCCAAGTTGTCAACATATTGCTTCGCTTTTTCGTCAGCCTTTTTCTGTGCTAAGTGGTGTTCAACAGAGTTCCAATATTTGAACTCAAAAGCATTAAGATATTTTTTTGTGTTTTCGCAACAATACAGATAATCTATGTAATTCAGAAGAAAATGTGGAGTATTTGTTCCTTTAGAATACGAATTCATCCGTGATGGCAATTCTCCATCGGGAATTCTATCGATTTCAAAATGTTGTTCTTCATAGTATGAGCACATCCACTTGTGAAGAAACTTCAAATAATCGTCTGACCCAAGAGAAAAATTGGCGACTCCAGGCGCATTATTTGGCCAATACCTTTCATTTAGCCATAATAGCACATCGTAAAGCCATGTCTTGTATATTCTAGTGCGGAAGGTGACTTGAAGCATGGAAAGAGCTTTGACAATTTTCTTTCCAGTGTCTCCTTCAAAGGAAGAAGTGAGTTTCCAATTGTCGGTATATTTTGTTGGTTTCAACAATGCCCAATTACGACCATCATCCGAATCGTTTGCATCGGTAACAGTCTTGACGACAAATCGGTCGAATACTGTCCGACAGAACAGAAGACGCCTCACAAATTCAATAGGACTAAAACCTTTATCGCTTTTATATCTGTTGTATTCCGTCAAAAGCTCTTTTTCGTTAAGGGGTACATTACAATCACATTTTTTCTTGATGCTCAAATAAAGTCTTAAGACATGCATAAGAAAGTTTGGAAAATCAATTATAGATCCATATGCATAAACATCTGTTTCCGGTATGTCTGTTGTATTCTGTTTCTCGATAGGCATGTGCCATTGATTTTTGTCATTAATCCCTTCAAGAATTGTATCTAAATCATAATAGCTCGTTTCGCCATTATTCTCAATACTCTGCGTATTCTCATCTTTTGCGGGGACACAAAAACTGTCATATTTGTCCCCAAAGTATTTTCGCCTATCTTCGGCGGAGAATAATCTTTGTATTGGAACATCCATTTGCGAGCAGGCATCCCAGATCTTTGAAAACTCATCCTGATACTCTTTTTTAGTATTTGCTATCATTTGGGCTTTGACGATTTCATGCTTCTGGAGTTGCTCACCACGGTTGTTCATAATCTCAAAATAGGCTGCAACATCCGTATCTTCTGGTATTTCATTGCAAACTAACACGACTTGTTTCATAAAATAATCCGCCACTCCATCATCTTCAAGGAATGCAACAGGAGAGTATGAAATCTTCCCTTCCTCTTGTACAACCTGTTCGACCTTGGAATTCATGATAAACTCGCATGCTTCCTTCAAATAAAAGAGCGATGGTTCAGCAAGCGCACATGCCGTGTCCAACTTGCCAGAATCACGACAAAGCAACTCAAAAAATTTCTGCACTTCAGGACGTGAATCGAAAAACAATATTGGACGTGTAAGCCTGCCCATAAGAATAGCAATCAATGAAATTACAGTAAGCCGTTGCTGGCCGTCAACCACCTCATAACTTCCATCATGTCGCCTCGTTACAACGAGACTCCCGATATAGTAGTCGGTTTTTTCTTCCTTGTTCTTTTGAAATGCATCCCAGATATCTTGCAGAAACTGCTGTATCTCATCAGTACGCCATGCAAAATTTCTCTGATATAAAGGAATAACAAATCGATTGCTAAAAACTCCTCCAATTGGCATCCCCAAGGCTTTATTGTTGTTCATTATCTATTCCCTCCATTACAAATGTTTTAAGTTTTGTAGGAAGTTTGTCGATATGATCGTATTGTTCCTTTAGAGCGACAGTTAATTTGTTAGTAAGTTCAAGAAGACCTGTTTCGCCTTTTGCACGGAAGATAATTGAAAAGAGTGGGGTCGGAACTGACATGGCGGTGGAAAATCTAACAGAAGCATATTTTATTCTTGTCAGATAGACCAATCTATATAGCGTTTTGTAATAACGCAAGAATACTCTCTCTCCAAATTTGTCAAGCAATACAAAGCAAAGTGATTTGTAAGTTTCGCGCAAATATGTATCTCCTACGCGCTCAGCACCGCCAATTGCGTTTCGAAACGCATTCTGTTTCAAACTAGCTTTTTCCCACGTTTTCTGAGCATCGTCATCTTCCCATCTGTATGCAAGGCAATAGAGATAGTAGAAACGTTTGAATTCAGATAGTTGATAGCTCCCTAATTCAATGAACATCTTCTTGTACAGTTCCACATATGTTTCTATGTACTCAAAGAATGCCCTGCCATTTATAATTTCTTGGTTGATATTTACAAATGGGTTTGTCTTCTCTGTTTCACCTGTTTCCAGTCGCGATTTTGTTCCGACGGTTCCTGCTAGTACATTGTGATAGAATTTCTCAGTCATGTATTGCAAAAGAAACGGATTTTGAAAAGGGAAATCGATAGGATGGTTTTTATCTATAGTAAAGCCCTTGAATTCTTCAATATCCCCCCGCGTGAATGCCTTGGCGTTCTCGTTTCGGCACCAAAGCCGACTCTTAAATAATTGCTCACCGAAAAGTTGTCTGAGTATGTCTTCATTTGGGTCATTATGGATATCGGGGGTTGCATCGTATTGCGTTGCGCCTTCCCAGTTCCTATCGCACTGTATCCGTTCTTCCTGGGAATTTTGATCCATAGCGCGAATGTGAAATGCCTTCAACAAATTGTAAGCTTCCAGGCTTTTTCCTCGCCCGTTTTGAGTGTCAAACATTTGAAATGCCTCACCCAAATTATCAACGATAACTTCGACAAACTTACAATTGTTGAGGATGTAATCGGCAAAGGCCTTTTTGTCGTTGGGTAGATTGTCCTTGATCCATCCTTTGATAAAATTGCAGTTTTCAAGAATCCTCTCCACAGAGTTCCTTTTGTACCGAATATTCCGCCTTTCTATCTTATTTATTTCACCCAACTCTTTTAGAACTATAAGAATCGTCGTTATTCTTTGCTGTCCATCAACCATATTATATTTTTGTACTCCTGATTCCTCCTGACATTTATGGCATATTACCGTACCGATACGATATTCTCTTTTGCCTGCGATCATGTTTGTTTGAATATCAGACAACAATTGCATAACGTTCGTAGGAGTCCAGCAATAAGGGCGCTGATACTGCGGTATCGCGAGATTATCCCCTAAAACATCCCCTACCGTACATATTTTGGCCTCAATACTCAACAGTTGTTCCTCCTTAATTATATGATTGCAACAAATTGATCATTGCATTCTCTCCCATTCATCGGGATCAAGGTCTCCTGGATATACCCAGTTTCCTTCTTCATCCTGCATCATATCAAAAGAAATAACGCCTTTGGCAAAGATGCATTCTTCAATGCAGTCAATACAAAAACCATCATCATATGAATTAAACTCGTCTTCTCCGATTTCTTCGTTTTGAACCTTTTTGCAATCGGACGGCATCATGTTTTCCTGAATTAATTTTTTTGTAATTACCAATTTGCATTCTGGGCATTTTTGACGTCGGTTGAATTCAGCAGCGACTTCCCACGACTCAGGATCAAAAATAGATTCTGAGAGTTCGCAACCACATTTTGGACAGTTCATGATTCGGTTCCTCTTGTTTTCCGGTGTCAGCTTTCCAGATACTTCTTGACGGTATTCCGGGCGATTTGCAGGGCCTCAGCCGTCTTCGAGATGTTGTGCCCGTATTTCTCGTAAACACGGCAAACGTGACAGCGGATGACGGCTTCAAGTTCGTCCGGTGTGTCGTCATCATCTGGCTTCGGAGAAAGATTGCCAAGCATCTCCCGCTGGTCAGCGATGAGTTTGTTAAAGTCATTTTCGCCCATTACGTCCGCGCATTCCAGCAGATTATAGAGCTCGCGCACGTTGCCAGGATAGTCGTAGTTCATGAGAGCCTTGATCTGCTCCGGTTTCAAGCGTCGGCGATGGAGTTTCAGCCAGTAACTATTCGCTATCTGTTCGATGTCTTCCTTGTGCTTCCGCAAAGGCGCAACTTGAATTCGAATTACGTTCAGACGGAAGAACAGGTCCTCGCGGAATTTGCCATCGCGCACCATAGCTGCGAGGTCGCGGTTCGTGGCGGAAATCAACCTCACGTTGACCTCGATCTCCTTCGTGCCGCCCAGCCGAGTGAATCGTCCACCCTCCAGCACGCGAAGCAGGATGCCCTGGGCTTCGAGGGGAAGCTCGCCGATTTCGTCCAGGAAGAGCGTGCCTCCGTTGGCCTGTTCGAAAAGCCCCGTCCTCGTTTCCGTTGCACCTGTAAAAGCCCCGCGTTCGTGTCCAAAGAAGCGGCTTTCAAGCAAGTTCGGTGTCACGCTTGCACAATTGAACGCGATGAACGGCTCGTTCCTCAAGGGGGACTTGTTGTGAATTTGGAGAGCCACGGTTTCTTTGCCGGTTCCGCTCTCGCCGAAAATCAAAACGCGAGCATGGACGTGCTGTGCCGCCTGGTTGATTTTGCCGAGCAGATCAGCCATGAGCTCGCTTTTCCCTACGAGCTCTCGATTGCCGTAACGCTTGTAGTGTTCCACAAGCTGACGCTCGGAATCTGTCCAGCGACTTTCCGTTTCACGGTTGGCGAGGTGGCGAATGGTATTGCCGTAGGATTGTTCGTCCTGATAGTTGCGATAGGAGAACATGGCCGCCTCAATGAGCTGGTGGTAGCGCAACGCATCTGGATTCCGCGTTTTCTCGTCAAGAATCGACAGCAGGTCATCACACGGGAGATTGTAGTATGCGCCGACGCATTCGGTGAGGCACGCATCCTTCACGAACACCTCAAGATTTCGGCATCCGTCCGGGAACACTTCTTCCGGCAGATCAAGTGCGCTGATCCAGCAAACATGCACGTTCTTTTTTGCCAGGCGGTCCAAAGCGCTCTGGAGCATTTGAGGATTTCCGATGAGTCCAACGCCCAGAATCACGATTCCCTTGAAACCCTTCACCTCGGAAAGGAACTCCGGCAGTCGCCGTGTGCTCATGCCCACGACTTCTGCTCGACCGAAGTGACGCAAGGCGAGTGCCGCAGCACATGCGTAGTCCATCCATCCCCAGCCGGTTATGATCAGAGTATCCATGTCCGATTGCTCCAAAATGAACGAGAGGTCCTGTTTCCCCATTACACTACACCACTTATTGCTATTTTTCAAGGTCTTTTTCGGTTTGTTTTACGATTTGTCGTTGGATTGAGCAGACGACAGCATTTCCTCAAACACGCTTATGATGTGAATAAGAAAGTCATTCTCATCATGAGGTCGATCTGTGTAATAACGCAATTGACCGAACTTGCATTTGACCTGCTTGGCATGAATCGCTTCTTCCGGGTGAAGCTGATTGTGGCGTTCCAATATCCGTGTCAGGGCAAGAAGAGGTTCAAACCATTCGTCCGGGCAGCAGATTCCCCAGCCCATTAAACATTCCTGTGGACAGGGCAAAGACCGAAGCTTGTATAGCTCTTTCCCCTCTGCGAAGATGAGTTGTTGAAGAGATTCTTTCATCCGCATCCCCTTGTTGTGTTGTCGTTCGATTGTTTGCCTATGAAGATAGCAAGTGTCATGCCAGTAACCTTCATGTTCAAACAGGTCGTAGTGCGTGATTCTGAATGTTTGATTTCTGACCATGATGTTCAGATTTTGACAGTATCGCTATCGCTTTCTGCCGCAATTCCTGCTCACGCTAAAGTTGGCATGGCTCTTGCTTTTTGAAGGTGCCAGCCGTGCCACGGAGGTGCGGCGAAGCAAATCCACAACAACAACAGGAAAGGGACTCACAATGGCAAAAGTCTATTGTAAGTATTGCGGAAACGCTTTTTCAAGCGTCCAATCTTTGACCAGCACCACATGTCCCCGTCATCCGGACGGAGTCGGCAAGGGCAGACACGCTCTCTATGAGGGCGACGAAGCCCCGGAATACACCTGCAAATACTGTGGGAA
>Ga0310690_10009443_pt1 | contig 12228 bp, 13 predicted proteins | sample AusTroGonzalo_MG_2_FD_207661 | JGI IMG/M metagenome (GOLD analysis project Ga0310690, IMG submission 207661) | Bovine rumen microbial communities from tropical cattle in Woodstock, Queensland, Australia - Gonzalo_04 (v2) (version 2) | ecosystem: Host-associated > Mammals > Digestive system >...
GCTTGCTGGGGAACGGCCACAGAGTGATGGGGCGCAATAGACCGACACGCACACCTTCGGCACGGAGGATGCTGATGGCTTTCTGAGCGATGCGCGCTGCCGAGCCGAAGGCTACGATGAGGTATTCAGCGTCCTCGGTCTGCAACTCTTCGTAGCGTACTTCCGTCTCGCGAATGAGCTTGTATTTCTCCTGCAGGTGCAGGTTGTGCTTCTCCATCGCCTCGGGCAACAGTTCCAGAGAGGTGATGACGTTGATGGGGCGACCACCCTTGCGGCCTGTGCTGGCCCACGGGCATTCGCGAAGGATCTCTTCTTCTGTGCGACGGGGCTTGAAGGGTGGCAGTACCACCTTCTCCATCACCTGTCCCACGACACCATCGGAGAGGATCATGGCGGGAATACGATGCTTGAAGGACAGCTCGAAAGCCAAGTCCACGAAGTCAGCCATCTCCTGCACGGAGGATGGAGCCAGCACGAGGATATAGTAGTCGCCGTTGCCGCCGCCGCGTGTAGCCTGGAAATAGTCACCTTGTGAGGGCTGAATCGTACCCAGACCGGGGCCGCCGCGCTGCACATTGACGATGAGGCCCGGGATCTCAGCACCCGCCATATAGGCGATGCCCTCTTGCATGAGTGCTACGCCAGGGCTGGACGATGAGGTCATGACGCGCTTGCCGCAACCGCCGCCACCGTAAATCATGTTGATACTGGCCACTTCGCTCTCGGCTTGAAGCACCACCATCCCGGTGGTCTCCCAAGGCTTCTCAACGGCCAACGTCTCAAGAATCTCGCTTTGAGGAGTGATGGGGTAGCCGAAGTAGCCGTCGCAACCGCAGCGAATGGCGGCGTGTGCGATAGCCTCGTTACCCTTCATCAGGACTATTTCTTGTTCTTTCATAATCTTATTCTACTTTCTTACGATAAACGGTGATGCAACCATCGGGACATACAATGGCACAGGAAGTGCAACCTGTGCAGGCATCGGTATTGGTTTGTTCCACATAACGATAGCCGCGGCGATTGACCATCTTATCGGCCAGTTGGATAATGTTCAGCGGGCAGGCCACGACACACAGGCTGCAACCCTTGCAGCGCTCCGTATTCACGACAATTGCCCCTTTCATTTTTGCCATAATATTCAGGGATTATAGTATTCTTTGCAATAGTAATCCATAATGCTCATTAACATCTGTCTGGCAGCCACAGCGGGTGACTCCGGGTCCAACGCTATCGCAGCCTCGTAGGCATTCAGTGCTTCTGCCCATTGTTGCTGTTTGCGGAATGCATTACCCTGAAGATAAAGCGCTTGTGCGTGTTCCTTAGATGTTATTGTGCTCACGTGTGTGCGTTTAAACGGCTGCAAAAGTACAAAATAATCCCCAAATAGCCGCTCTTTTATGCAAAGAATCATCTGAAAACGTGTTTTTTTAACACGTATCAATGTCATTACCAAAGAAAAGCTATATCTTTGTCCTGTAAAAGCAAGTACATGATGTCTGATACGAGTATAAGACCTGAACTACGGCAGTATATTGAGGAGTCCATTATTCCTCAATACGATGGCTTTGATCCCGCGCACAGACGTGACCATGTTCAAATGGTGATTCAGCAGAGCTTAGAACTGGCGAGTAACCTGGGCGTGCGTGAGGAGATGGCTTATGTCATTGCCGCCTATCATGACGTTGGCTTGTGCGAGGGGCGTGAGCACCATCACGAGGTGTCGGCAAAGATGATGAAGGCTGATGCGCGGCTCCTTGACTGGTTTTCGAAGGAGGACATTCAAGTGATGGCCGATGCTGCCGAGGATCACCGTGCTTCTGCAGCTCATGCGCCACGTACGATCTACGGACGTATTGTGGCTGAGGCTGACAGGTTTATAGACCCGGAAACGATCATCCAGCGTACCGTACAATTCGGATTAGAGCATTACCCGGAGTTGAGTCGTGAGGAGCATTACGAGCGAATGATAACTCATCTGCAAGAGAAGTACGGCCGTGGTGGCTACTTGCATCTCTGGTTTGATGATTCACCGAATGCAGCCCGTCTGGAACGGCTTCGTGAGATGATGACCGATGCGGCTTTGATGCGCCGACTCTTCGAAAGGTTCTTCCTAAATTCCTGAGATTTCAGCTAATGACAACAAAGCTGTCGAGGTGCTTGTCGATGTAGTAAGCGATGAGTGTGGTGATGTCCTCCTCGGTTTCTACGAAAGTGTCGTCAAGGTCATCGAAGTCGGGGTATTGCTCGAAAAGGGCCATAAATTCTTCATCGGTGCAGGGCGCCGTGAGTGCCGTGCCGTATTGCTCGAAGAGCTTGCGTCCTTTGTAGATGAGTTTTGAGAAATCATGGAGCACGCTGGTCCCTTCCGTTTCGATATCTTCGCCCCACAAGCGCATGGCCTTGGCGAAGGGATTCAGAAAGATAAACGGACCAAGACCATTGTGTATCAGCTGAATGAACCCGCCGTCCATCACCTCATCGCGCAGCAGACGATAGCCCAAAAGCGTAATCTGCTCGCTGTTGAGTTTCGTCATCGTCTCGGCTGTCAGCTCGCCGCCAATGGCCTCGAATAAGGTGTCGGTAATAAGTGTAAAGAACGCATCCATACTGTTGGCGGCAGCTGCTTTGATGCGGGATTCAGGAATGGAGGGGAGGAGCATTATAATTGAGAATTGAAAATTGAAAATTAGAAGAAGTGCGGTTTGTGGGCGCGTGCTTCTTCGATGGAGAGGGCTGGAGAAGTGTTGGCTGGAACTGCGGCCTGTTGGCGCAAGGCTTCCTGTTCGGCGGTGAGGGCGGCTGTCGCCTCGGCGGCCGTAGCAGGATTCAGGAAGGGAGCTGCAAGGGGAGCGTTCTGCGAGGCATCGCATACATGGAGCACGGGACCGTGATAGACGGGGGCTATCTTCAGTGCCGTGTGCAGGGCGCTGGTCGTGGCACCGCCGATCATTACAGGCACGCTGATACCCGCCTCGTCCAGCAGATGTACCGTGTGTACCATCTCTTCCAACGAAGGGGTAATCAGCCCGGAGAGTCCTATCACATCGGGGTGCAGTTCTAAGGCTTTCGCCACAATCGTCTCGGCAGGAACCATTACCCCGAGGTCGATGACTTCGTAGCCGTTGCAGGCCATCACCGTGGCGACAATGTTCTTGCCGATATCATGGACATCGCCCTTGACGGTGGCGACAAGAATCTTGGGAAGAGCCGCTCCCTGACCGCTTCCGTCGTGGAGTGTCGTGGCTTCGATGGCGGGTTGCAGGATCTCCACGGCCCGTTTCATGGTGCGTGCCGTCTTCACGACCTGCGGCAGGAACATCTTCCCTTCGCCGAAGAGCTGTCCGACAATATTCATTCCCTCCATCAGCGGTCCTTCGATGATGGCCACGGGCGACGGGTATTCCTTGAGCGCCTCAGTCAGATCTGCTTCCAGCGTATCCGTGACGCCGCGGCGCAGCGCGGTGATAAGGCGCGATGCCACGGACTCGGGACCCTCTCCCCTTGTAACCACTCCCTCCCTAACAGGGAGGGCAGGGGGAGAGTCCGTACCCGCCATCTCTAACAACCTCTCGCAAGCATCTGCCTTTCTAGCCAAGATGGCATCCTCCAGCACCACAAGTTGCTCTGAGGGGATGTCGGTGTAGGTGACCGTGGTGGCGGGGTTCACGATGGCCATATCCATCCCCACCTGACGGGCGTGGTAGAGGAACACGGCGTGCATGGCTTCGCGCAGGTAGTTATTTCCACGGAACGAGAAGCTGAGGTTGCTGACACCGCCGCTGACATGGGCGCCGGGCAGATGCTCCTTAATCCATGATGTGGCACGGATGAAGTCAAGGGCATAACGGTCATGCTCGGCCATTCCTGTGGCGATGGCGAGGATATTGGGGTCGAAGATGATGTCTTCGGCGGGGAAGGCGGCTTGTTCGGTCAACAGACGATATGCCCGTTTGCAGATGGCGATACGGCGTTCATAGGTCGTAGCCTGCCCCTCTTCGTCGAAGGCCATGACGACCACAGCCGCACCAAAGCGATGCAGTTCGCGAGCGTGTTCCAGAAACTTCGCCTCGCCCTCCTTCAACGAGATGCTGTTGACGATGCACTTGCCCTGAATGCAGCCGAGGGCGGCGCGGATGACATCCCAGCGCGAGGAGTCGATCATGAATGGTACACGGCAGACATCGGGCTCTGCGGCAAGCAGGTTGAGCAGATGGATCATCTCGGCACGAGTATCGAGCAAGCCGTCGTCGAGGTTGATGTCAAGGACCAGCGCGCCGTCTTCCACCTGTTTACGTGCGATGCCGATGGCCTCGTCGTAGTTCTTTTCCTTGATAAGGCGCAGGAACTTACGGGAGCCTGCCACGTTGCAGCGCTCGCCCACATTGATGAAAGCCACGTCTGGTGTCAGGTGCAAGGCGGAGAGGCCGGAGAGGGAGAGAGAGGCCGCTTTAGCCGTGGTATGCGGAATGCCGCATTTCACGGCTAAAGCCACCTCTCTTATCTCTTTAATATGTTCATCCGTTGTACCACAGCAGCCGCCGATAATATCCACCAGCCCTTCTTCCAAGAAGGGGCGGACGTGCATAGCCATCAGGGCTGGTGTCTCGTCGTACTCTCCCAGCTGATTGGGGAGGCCTGCGTTGGGATAGGCCGAGATATAAATAGGATTACGCGCGCGTGACCCGTTCATAATGTCTATCTGTTTGCGCAGTTCACGCAGATGGGGCAGCATCTCCTCAGCACCAAACGAACAGTTGAGACCGATGCTCAGGAGGTGCGGCGAGTGTGTCACGGAGACGACGAAAGCATCAAGCGTCTGACCGCTCAACAGACGTCCGGCACGGTCGCTGACGGTGGCGCTTAACATAACGGGCAGCGTGCGCCCGGCTTGTTGCATGGCTGTCTCTGCCGCATAGAGCGCGGCTTTGGCATTGAGCGTGTCGAAGATGGTCTCAAGCAGCAGGGCATCCACGCCGCCTTCGATGAGGGTTGTCATTTGCTCTACGTAAGCCTCGGCAAGTTCGTCAAAGGTGATGGCGCGCAGAGCCGGGTCGTTGATGTCGGGGCTCATCGACAGCGATTTATTCGTGGGCCCCACAGAGCCGACGACGAAAGGTCCATCCTTCTTGGTAGCAGGTCTGCAGCTTTCGCGAGCGATGCGCACGGCGGCGAGGTTGATGTCGTGTACCAGGTGCTCGCAGTGATAATCTGCCAGCGATATGCGTTGGGCGTTAAAGGTGTTGGTGGTGATGATGTCGGCACCGGCAGCACGATAGCGGCGATGGATGTCGGCAATGATATCGGGGCGTGTGAGGCATAGCAGGTCGTTGTTGCCCGCTTGCTGTCCGGGCAGGTCGTAGTCGCCGCGGTAGTCTGCCTCACTCAGGTGATAGGACTGAATCATTGTGCCCATTGCACCGTCGAGAATCAGGGGACGTCGTTGAGCGAGGGCTTCGTAGAGGGATCGTATGTCGTGTTGGGCGTTCATGGGAGGAGTCCCGAAGGCAAAACTTTCGGGCGCACTAATAGTTGTGTTTGAATTGGCGGTCGATGTCGCGACGGTCTTCTTTTTCCTTCAGGGTCTCGCGTTTGTCATAAGCGTGTTTGCCTCGTGCGAGGTAGATGTCGAGTTTGGCGCGGCCGTTCTCGTCAATGAACAGAAGGGTAGGGATGATGGTAAAGCCGGGGCTCTTGGTGGCGTTCTGCAGACGGTGTATCTCGCGGCGGTTCAGCAGCAGCTTGCGGTCGCGACGTGCGGCGTGGTTGTTATAGGTGCCGTAGAAGTACTGCGCGATGTTCATGTTCTTGACCCACATCTCACCGCCGATGATGACACAGTAAGCATCTACCAGGCTGGCTTTCCCAAGGCGGATGCTTTTGATCTCCGTGCCTGTCAACACCAGACCGGCGGTGTATTTCTCCATCAAGTAGTAGTCGAACTCCGCTTTGCGGTTCTTGATGTTGATGGTCTTTTGTTTCTCTTTTGCCATTGTTTCATGAAAGAAGCCCAGCCCTTTGTGGACCGGGCTCCTGTATGGGTTAAAGCCGTGTGCAGAATGACGGAGCGCTCAGAAGGGCAGGCCGTCGGCTCGGCGCTTGTGGTCGTAGGTTACCATCTTGATGGCTGTGATGGCACATTCCGTACCTTTATTGCCCAGGACACCGCCTGTTCGAGCTTCTGCCTGTTCGGGCGTGTTACACGTGAGCAGGCCGTAGATGACGGGGATGCCACCTTTGACATTCAGTTCAGCCAAGCCCTGTGTCGTACCTTGACAGATGTAGTCGAAGTGTGGTGTATCGCCACGGATAACACAGCCGATGGCGATGATGGCATTGACCTGCATGTTGCGGCTCATCCACGCAGCACCATAGACCAATTCGAAACTGCCGGGGACGTGCTTAACCTCGATGTCCTCGTCCTTCACGCCGTGTGTCTTCAGCGTGTCGATAGCAGCTTCCGCCATCGCATAGGTATAGCGGTCGTTCCAGTCAGCTACCACGATACCGAAGCGCATACCCTTGGTGGAAGGGATGGTGGCAGGATCGTAGTCCGAGAGATGGTGGAATGCGGTAGCCATGGGACAGAGGTCTTGTGCTTACTTACTGACGCGCTCGATGTACTTGTCAATCTCCTGATAAGCCATGGAGTTGACATACTCCTTCTTGATCTGCTGGTAGAGAGCCAGTGCCTTCTCGGGCTGACCTTCTGCCTCGTAGAGCTCGCCGGCCTGCAGTAGGAAGGTGGGCGTGAGGCTGTCGCTGTCAGCGAGCTTCGCAGCCTTCAGGAGGGTCTTGATAGCCTTGTCGTTCTGTCCGAGGTTGGCATACACGTTGCCGAGTGCTGCGAGTGCTGCAGGTGAGATGATGGCATCATCCTGGAGGTCGTAGTCCTCAAGCATGTCGGCAGCCTCCTGCCACTTCTCGGTCTGAGCGTAGCAGATGCCGGCATACAGCTTGGCGAGGTTGGCAGCGTCTGTGCAGCCGTAGTCATCGATGAGCTTCAAGAGACCGATGCAGCCCTGGCCGTCGCCGTTGAGGGCCTTGTCGTAGTTGTCCGACTGGAAATAAGTTTCGCAGCGGAACAGAGCCTCGTTGGCCTTCTGGGTACGGGGTTTGCTGACGAACTGCACATAGCAGATGATGGCAGCGGCGATAACGATGATAGCGCAGATGCCATACACGATGTGCTTCTTGTACTTGTCGATGAATGCTTCGGTCTTGGTGACGGCCTCGATGTTCTCGGGAGCCACGTTCTTTTGTTGATTCTTAGCCATTGTTTTGTTATGTTATTATTGTTATTTCGAGGTGGCGCAGGCGCGATGCCTGCAAAAAGCGCGGCAAAAGTAGTTAAAATCTTTCGGATGCTCAACTTTTTAGGGCATTATTTCTCGTTTTACGCCATTATTTAACTACCTTTGCACCGTTTTAGCGCCGAAAAGGTTGGAATAATGGTTCTTCATCAGCTCTCCATACTTCATTATAAGAATATCGAACAGGCAGATCTCACGCTGTCTGCTAAGATGAATTGTTTCATCGGGCAGAATGGTGAGGGCAAGACGAACCTATTGGATGCTATCTATTTTCTCTCGCTGTGCAAGAGCGCTACCGGTGCCTCGGACACTACCTGTATCCAGCACGATGCCGACTTCGCTGTCCTGCAAGGTCATTACGAGCATGAGGACGGTACCCCCGAGGAGATTTATCTTGGCATGAAGCGTGGCGTGAAGAAGCAGATGAAGCGCAACAAGAAACCTTACAAGCGTTTGGCGGAACACATCGGTTTGCTGCCGCTTGTCATGGTGTCGCCGATGGATGCCATGCTCATCAGCGGTGGCAGCGAGGAGCGTCGCCGCTTCATGGATGTGGTCATTTCACAGACGGACCGCCGCTATCTCGAGGCCCTCATGCACTACAACAAAGCGCTGCAACAGCGCAACGCCTTGCTGAAGCTCGAGGAGCCGGGTCCCGACCCTGATTTGTTGGCTCTATGGGAAGAGGAGATGGCGCGCTACGGCACCGTCGTCTATGAGGCGCGAGCACGCTATGTGGAGGCTTTTAAGCCCATCTTCCAGCAGATATACGCCCATGTCAGTCAGGAGAAGGAGCAAGTAGGCTTGCAGTATGTCTCTCATGCGCAGCGTGGTCCGCTGCTGGAGGTCATACAGCGCGACCGTGCCAAGGACCTCGTGATGGGCTACTCCCTGCACGGCATCCATAAGGACGAGCTGGAGATGACCCTCGGCGGTTTCCCCATTAAGCGTGAGGGCTCACAAGGGCAGAACAAGACCTACCTCATCGCCCTGAAGCTGGCGCAGTTCGATTTCCTCAAGCGCACCGGTAGCCAGACGACACCGCTGTTGTTGCTTGACGACATCTTCGACAAGCTCGATGCCAGTAGGGTAGAGCAGATTGTGCGCCTTGTCTCTGGCGACAGTTTCGGGCAGATTTTCATCACCGACACCAATCGCGATCACCTCGACCAGATCCTGGCGCAGATGGACAGCGACTATAAATTGTTTCACGTTAGTCAGGGGAGGATAGAGGAATGAGGAAGCAGAAAGCAGAGTCCGTGGGACTGATTGTCAGACAATTCCTGCGCGAGGAGGGTTTGGAAACGCCCTACAACGAATACCGCTTGATAGAGTCGTGGCCCGAGGTGATGGGTCCTGGCATCGCCCGTCACACCTCCAACCTGCAGATCCGCAACCGCGTGCTATATGTGCATCTCACCAGCTCCGTCTTGCGTGCCGAGTTGATGGCCGGCCGCGCCCTGCTCGTCCGCCGTCTCAATGAGTACGTCGGCGCCCAAGTCATCGATAAGATTGTGCTGAATTAACTCCTATAACAAATTTTTGACGAAAGAACCTACATACCTACACCTTTGGAAGTTAACTTGTAGAATATAAGACGGATAAATAGGTGTAGGTTCGGGTGTAGGTTGAGTAAAAAGGTGTAGGTTTTAACATATTTTTCGTTATTCACGCGATTAAGGACGGGGGATTATTGAGGTGTGTGAATCGTCACACGATAACGACGATGCATGGTGTTGTCGTGTCTCACGCATGGGACACGTTTTTCTCACGCGTGAGAAAGATTTTTATCATGCATGAGAAAATAATTTATCACGCGTGAGAAAACATTTTATCATACATGAGAAACGCGATAGGACTGCGGTCTTTAGCTGATGACGGCGTCCATGGGGAGGTCGTGGGGCTCGGTGGGGAGGTCGGGGAGGAGCTGGAAGGGCCAGCAGAGACCAACGAGGTAGGGGGAAGACTCACCCCCCGGCTCCCTTAACCCCGTCGGCATAGGAGTTATGCCTCCCCTCATCGGGCGCGGATGGCCCAAGGGCAATCCTCTTAAGGCCCTCTTCGCTTTCAAAGAGGGGGAGTAAGGGGAAGAGAGAGGGGAGAAGTGGGAGAGGAGGCGGTCGTAGTAGCCGCGACCACGGCCGATGCGGCGGCCGTCGGGGGTGAAGGCGACGCCGGGGATGACGGCGAGGTCGATGGCGGTATAGTCGGTGAAAGTTTCGCCGGTGGGTTCCAAGATGTGGAAGGCACCTTCGCGAAGGGATGCGGAGGTCGGCAGGCAGCGGAGTGCGAGGTCGTCGCCCACGACGACGGGCAGCAGGACGCGCTTGCCTGTGGCGAGGGCTTCGCTGATGAGGTCGTGCGTCGCGACTTCATCGGGTAGGGAGTGGTAGAGGAGCACGGTGTGGGCCTGCTGCCACTGTGGGGTGGCCACGAGCTTGGCAGTCACTTGGCGCGACAGCAGCGCCCGCTCCTCTGCTGAGCAGGCTGCCTTGCGGCGACGAATCTCCTGTCGGACTTCAGACTTGGTCATGTGAACACTCTTCTTTCTCACAACGAATTTCACGAATTATACGAATTCTTCATTGCAAATAGGAATATAGGATTATGTCTTAGTTATATTGAAACAAATTCTTATAATCACTATCCCATTTACGGAAAAAGTCTGTTTGTTCAAATGGTATATTGTTGGATTGTTCTTGCACTAACTTCATTCTCATAAACTCGGCAAATTCTTCGGAAGTATTATTGTGGTTAAGCATATTGAACGCTTCTTCATAGGATTTGGGTTTAGAGGGGCTTTTGGTATCTTCTATAAATTCGTTTGTAGCCTTTATTGCCGATTCTATTTTTTCTTGCTGTTTTGCTTTGTATTCATTGATTCCCAAATATACAGCAAGGCATACACCAACACCCAGAACAGCAAGCAACACACGGCTTATTATTACTTTATTTTTCATAATGAAAATGCTTGATAATTCAATCTGTTTATTTCTGAATTGCAACGACAGAATTTAATTCGTGTAATTCGTGTAATTAGTTGTCCTATAAATTATTCTTCGCTGGGCAGGGTGGGCACGGATTCGCCTGCTTCGAAGAGTTGGAGGGCACGCTGGATGACTTTATCCGTCTTGCTGAGGTACTGCAGGCGCCACTGCTGGTCCTGGGCGTTATAGATGATGTTCGAGAAAAGCGAGCGCTCGAAGAGGGGCGCGCTGCGTTGCAGCATCAGGTTGCGACGCTTGAGGCCGTGTTCCTCGCCGTAGCGGGCGAACTTCTCCAACAGGTTCTGGCGCTTGAGCCAGCTCTCCATCTCGCCGACATTACGCATCCGCTGGAGCTGTGTGCGGTTCTGGTCGTTGAAGAGGAAGGCGTACTGGATCACGAGGCCGCTGAACAGGGCTTCCTTGTAATAAGAGGTGTAGAGTGTGGTGTCCTCGGGCACGAAGATGTCGGGCATAATGCCGCCGCCGCCATAGACGATGCGGCCGATGCGGGTCTTGTACTCGGGGCCGTCCTGATGGATGCTGTCGGCAGAGAAGAACTCGCCGCGTTCGTAGCGGGCCATGAGGTCGTTCTCATACTCCTCGCCCTTGCCTTTCTCATAGGGCTTCTGGATGCAGCGACCGGAGGGTGTGTAGTAGCGGGCTACGGTGAGGCGCACGACGCTGCCGTCCTTGAACTCAATGGGCTGCTGCACAAGGCCTTTGCCGAAGCTGCGGCGCCCGATGATGGTGCCGCGGTCGTTGTCCTGGATGGCACCGGCGAATATCTCGGAGGCGGAGGCGGAGCCTTCATCCACGAGCACGATGAGGGGCAGGTGCTGGAAGGTGCCGCGGCCGTCGGTGCGGTATTCCTCGCGCGGCGACTTGCGGCCTTCGGTATAGACCACCAGCTGGCCGCCCGGCAGGAACTCGTTGACCATCATGATGGCCGTCTGCATATAGCCGCCGCGGTTGCCGCGCAGGTCAATGACGAGGTTTTTCATGCCGCGAACGTTGAGCTGTGCCAATGCCGTGAGCATCTCGGGATAGGTGTTCTCGCCGAAGCTCTCGATGGAGATGTAGCCCGTTTGCTTGTCGAGCATGAAGTAGCTATCGACGCTCTCCACAGGCACATCGCCGCGCACGACGGTGATGGTCAGCGGCTTCTTATGGCCGTTGCGGCATATGGTGAGCTTCACCTTAGAATCCTTGGGGCCACGTAGGCGCTTCATGATGTCGCGGTTCTCCATGCCGATGAGGGTGCTGTCGTCGGCCGCGATGATGCGGTCGCCGGCGAGCACGCCGACTTTCTCCGACGGGCCGCCCTTGATGACGTTCATCACATTGACGGTGTCCTTCTGCACGGTGAAGCGCACGCCGATGCCTGAGAAGCTGCCTTTGAGTTCTTCGGTGCTCTCTTCGGCATCCGAAGCGCTAATGTAGCTGGAGTGGGGGTCGAGCTCTGAGAGGATTGTGGGCATAGCCTCCTCGACGAGGTCGTTGACATTGATGGTATCGACATAGTTGTTGTCGATGATTTGCAACAGGTAGTTAAGCTTGTTGCTGCCCGTATTGATGATATTCAGTCGGTTGCCGGAGAAATGGTTGGCATAGAACAAACCGATGCCAATGCCAAGGATGACGGCGATGGCCAACAACAGCGGGATGAGGCGGGACTTGGTGCTCATTTTTTATGAAAATGTAATGCCCCCGAGCCCCCTAAAGGGGAGCGTAGGGAGTGAAAAGTGATTTTCCTTCAACTCTTGAACTCTTAAACTCTTGAACTCTTGAACTTCTTGAACTTTTTGAACTACTCGAACCCCTCAATGGGCAGGTGCTCGACTTCGATGCCAGCCCGCTTAAGCAGATCGATGCCGTCGGTGAGGCGGTAGTCGCGGGCATAGACGACGCGGCGGATGCCGGACTGGATGATG
>Ga0310690_10009444_pt1 | contig 12228 bp, 11 predicted proteins | sample AusTroGonzalo_MG_2_FD_207661 | JGI IMG/M metagenome (GOLD analysis project Ga0310690, IMG submission 207661) | Bovine rumen microbial communities from tropical cattle in Woodstock, Queensland, Australia - Gonzalo_04 (v2) (version 2) | ecosystem: Host-associated > Mammals > Digestive system >...
TGCGGACAGTCATTTTTAAACACACTGTCTTATGAATATCTCAAAACTCACCCCCGAACAGCAGCAGCGCCTGTTTGACACACTGGACAAGTACAACCAGCTTCGTCCTCTCTCCCAGGAAGAAAAGGAAGACATCATCCTCCGGATTACTTCTACGGAGTACATCGACCTCACCTGTGACTGGGCCGTGAAACACGTCTTCGGCCACAACAAGGACCATCTGATGATGCTCCTGAACGATTTCCTTCCGGTGACCATCATCGGCATTGACGAGATTCACTACGACCCCAACGAGGTGGACCGTTTCAAGGGCGATGACAAGCAGGTGATCATGGACATCCTTTGTCACACGGAGACGGAGCAGATTATCGTGGAGATGCAAAAGTCCAAAAGCACCGAGTTCCGTAACCGGATGGCCTATTACGGCGCCAGCATGATGGCCAGCCAACTCCAACCTGGTGACAGGTACGGCAAACTCAAGCCGGTTTACGTAATCTGTTTCATGAACTTTAAGCTGGCCCATAAAAAAGACCAGTTGGTATATCGGTATCAGCTTCGGGAACAGGACACCAACGAACTGTATGGTAATCAGTTGTCCCTCTACTTTTGTGAACTGCCCCGCTTCGTTAGGAAGAGCCGGAAAAAGTTAACGCCCATAGAAGAATGGTTTGAAATCTTGCAAAATATGGCTACTTTTGTGAATCGCCCGGCCCACGTGAACAAACGCTTCGACCCCATTTTCGAAGCCTGTCGCCAGAACCGGTTGGACGAAAAGGAGTTGGAACAATACATCAGCGCCATGATTACAGACGAAGACATACAGAGCATCGCCGCCGCATACAAGGAAGAAGGCCTGCAGGAAGGGTTTGAGAAAGGGAGGCAAGAAGGAATGAAAGAGGGAATGAAAGAAGGAATGGAGAAAGGCAAAATTCATACGGCCAAGAGCTTTATCGCTCTTGGCGTGGACCTGGACATCATTTCCAAGGCCACGGGTATTCCTATGGAAGAACTGGAGAATCTGAAACAGTCCTGCCAATAATAGCTCGGCCTATGTACTCCTGTCATTCTGAGCACAGCGAAGAATCTATGGCATGGCAGATAACCGCTTCACTGGCAACGAGTTAGCACAAGGGACGGGCACCAAAAAAAGTACCGTCCGTTCGGCTAACTTACGCAGAATCAACCATTTAAGCGCCACAGCTTTTCGGCCAATGGAAGACAGCAAACGCTTCGCCATTATTCTCGGCGCCCGTCGTCAGGACCGGAAAGGCAGAAAAGTCGTCTTCACCACGTGCTGGTGCACGCCGCCAGGACCGGAAAGGCCCAGATTCCGTCCTGACGATGTGCCGATAGGAAAAAGGCTGCCGGGAAGGCAGCCGTTTGGAATGTGAGGGTGGCCGATGCGTTAACTGAACGTGAGCGCTGCGGCAGAACCGCCGTTGCTGGCGTTGAGGAGATCCAGCAGGGAGGCCGACGCAAACTTGTAGACTGTTATCGGAATCGGAAGGGAAATGATTCCCAACAATTTATACTCATAAGTATACGAGAAATACACAGGCGTGGTATCTTCCTTATTGAAGGAGCTGATGTCGATGGATGACGGAAGCATGTGACGGGCATTAAACTACTAACAAAAGCCCGCCTACTCGTGCATATGCCCAGGGCCTTGATCACGCTTCGCGCATGTTCTGTGCGTGGCAAGCTTTAGAACCCGCCGTTGAGGTAGGCGCGAGTGATGATTGGTGAGGGTTCGTAGTAGGCGCTGCAGTTGTAGTTGTCCAGCGTTTCGCAGATAGGGTTGGAATAAACGCGGATAAGGGCATTAATCCAGTCTTCTCCTTCCCGGAGAGTGCTCAGTATTAGCCTTTTGTACACTTTGCCCATTTGGGTTGGCGTAGGCACTTGCACATTCAGGTCTGAGCGGACGGCTGTTACGTGGTAGCTTCCAGTTTTGAGGTGATTCTCTTCAATCCAGTCATTCTCCACCTTGGCGGGATTGTCACTATGAAGGACGGAAGCAAGGCTCAACTGACGGTAAAGTTCATCGTAGCCCAGAGCATTCACCACATAGCGGTTGGGCTGACCAAGCTTCCTGGCCACCCGCTCAATCATGTAGCACACGAAGTACAGATCATCCTCTGTTACGTGCTCCTTTGGGAAAAACTTATTCGTCATGGCGCTTGAACTCTTTGAATGTGAGGGTATTCAATGCTTTTCCAGTGCAGAAGACAATCTGGTGCGTGGGGTATTTGAACTTGGCCAGCTCCCAGAAGGCTTCCCTGGAAATGGTTCCGTCCATATAGTCCTCAACGTAGTCCCATATCTGGTCATCGGCCATGGGGCCCTCAACAATGTCGTAATCGTGAGGAATACCCCTCCGGCAGTCCACGACAAAATCCAACCATGGGTCGGTCATCTTCTCGAAGGTCTGTACGCGGAGAGAAGGATCGGCCTTATAAACGTAGCTATTCACAATATGCTCTCCCCGTTTGGTAAGGGCCCAGCGGACCGCCTGTTTCTCCATCCGGGTGCAGTAAAAGCCGTATCCGAAGTCTTTATAGTATCCGGATATTTGGATAACGGGCTTGTCCACGATGGTGTTACTGCCGTGATAAAGGATTTCTTTTTCTTCTGCCATTAGACAGTTTGTTATTTCTACAGTTTTTCTTCTAATAATCCACTTGCTTCCGGTAAAAGTTCCGGACACATATGGGATATGTGCCAGGCATTAGCGCAAGCTGTAACGGGCCGATAATCAATCACATGCCCGCAAGGCGTCTGCCCAAGGATGCGGTTTTCAAGGGGTTCCGAATTCAAGTCCCAGAGAACGGCTTCATCTATTTGGATTGTCACAGTGCACATAACAGTCCTTTTGTTCCTCTCTGCAAAAATACAACTTTTGCTGAAATAATGCTAAGGAATGAGTGTATAATTACAGCGAACGGCTGCAACCGGGAAGGGGTTGCAGCCGCTGCGGGTGTGAAATACAAGGAGGACCTTTCCTACTAGAAGTCAAGTGTTTGAGGTGTGCCTCCGGCAGCACTCAGGAGCTGGCTCAAAGTAAGTGATGCAAACTTGTAGCGCGTGACGGGGATGAAGAGCAGGATACGCTCGGTGTACGTATACATAAAGTAAACCGGGGTGCTGTCTGCCTTGTTGAAGGAGGAGATGTCTATGGAGACAGTGCCCGTATTGGAACCGTCTCCAGCGCTATCGGCATTGAAGTAGTCGGAATAACCCACCACACCGGAAGTGCTGTTCACATGGTTGGTGCGCCAGTACATGGGCGTGCTGAAATTCAATGCATCGTCCAGGATAAGATTTCCAGAAGGAATGACAATCTTGGTGGCCCGCTTTATCGTGAGCGGATCCGGATTGGTCATATAAGGTATTGACAACGAGATGGTTCCGGCATCCTCAAGGTTGGTCTTGGAGGTAATGGTAAAGGTCTTCACACCTGTCGTTCCCGGGGTATAGGTATAGCTTCCGGCACTTCCCGTCAAAGTTCCGTCAGTACCACCAGCCAAAGCTAAATCCACTCCAGGAGCCGTAATGGTTACGGGCATCAAGTCACGAGCCGAATAATTGAAGGAGAATGTGGTACTCTGGCCTGTTCCCAGCGGCAATTCTGCCGCCTGCGTAAGTGCTCCTGTTACATATTTGTCGTAGCGGCCCACAGTAAGAGGATCGGGATCCTTGGGGTAATTTGTCGGATCAGGCGTAACGAGGGCGAAAGCGGCCGTTCCAGCTTCATCATTCGTTGTTGCCGTAAGTACGATACTTTTGTCTCCGGTTGACTTAGGAACATAGGAATAGGTATAAGTATCTCCGCTTTCCCCGGTCTTTGAAAGTGTCCCGCTTGCGTCGTCAAACTCCGTTGCAGTAAGCTTAGTGAGTGTCAGCGTCATCGGAGCTGTAGTTGCGGCCCGGAAATCCAGGGTTGTTGTATGGCCAGATCCCTTGGCAATGGCGTTAGCCGCAAGACCTGTGGCAAAGCTGCCCCCAAGATCCAACGGCTCAAAATAGTCGTTCAGATCGGAAAGGATCACCTCCGGTTTTACAGCCGAAGGAGACTTAAACACCACGGTGATACTCTTTCCCCCTGCCGCTGTATAATCAGAATAGAAGTAATCCTCGAGGGAGTAGATGATAGAACCGGTACTTGTCAACTTGTAGTCGGAAATCATACCCTCAGTTTGCGGACTGAGAATTTGTTCATTGGTAGTGATATCGTAGGCTTCGAACTTGAACTGAATGGGAAACATCGATTGTCTGAGCCCGTCAGGAACCGTAAATGTCAAGGTAAGGGTTGTCCCAGAGAGTGACCATTCAGTAACCGTCAGTTGCTTCTTTTTCATAGATACGATATCTATCCGGCGCCGGATCATCTTTTTGCCTTCGCCGGCGGTCACGTAGAAGGAGGAGACCAACTCATCGCTTCCGATGTTGGCAGGGTCATTCACGTCGTAGGTTACCGTATACCAGCCTTCATCGGGGCCGGCTCCTGCAGTGTCGGAGGCCCAGTCCGCTTTCACTTCCCCTTCACCGCTCACAGCGGATACCTTACCTTCCGAGTACACGCGGGGAGAAGCTGACATATCGGCCGTATAACGATATTTGAAGGGAACATCGGATTGGGCTTTGGTGAAAACCTTTTCTACATATTCCACTTCCATATAGGCGCCGTTGTTTTCAATTTCGTAAGCGTCCCTTGATTCTTCTGAAAGGGTGAAGTTGTAGTCGGAAGGATTCTCTAAAGCTTCTTCCGGCGTGTCAAAGCCTGAACTGGAAATGTTATCAATTTTGACCGTATAATGGTAATTGCGCAGAAGAGGACTCTTATGCCCGTTGTTGTCCAAGATGTCAAGGCGATAGTACTTAGTGGTAATAGGGGCGGATGTCCTGGTGAGCTTGGCAACTATAAAGGTGGGATTATCTTCACTGGCAGGGTGCTCATAGGTGAACTTGGAGCTGGTATTAGTCCAAGTGGGAGATTCTGGCCGATGGAGAGGCGTGGCTCCGGGCATCAGGTAACCAGAGTATGCAGCTTTAACCGTAGCATATGACGTGGGAGCACCAGCGTCAACCCAGCCGGAATAAAAGTTATAAGTAACATCTCCGCCAGACACTTCCTTACCCGTATAGGCGGCAAAGCTTCCGCGGGTGGGTGTGTCATAAAGCTCAAAACCTTCAAGCGTAAAATTAGTACCTGAATCCAGACTCACCTTGGCAAAATTCCGTACCAGTTTAAGGCCATTGAAACGGCTAGTAGTAGCAGATGTGCCATCAATACCACTGGGGAATTCCAGGTATTGCCAGTAGCCGTCTTCATCGTTTTCTGTATAGAGATTCTTACCCATCACCTCATCTACATAACCAAAGTCCGGGGGCGTATTTCCCTCAGGGACATTGGCCAGCACGTGCACATAACGTTTGCTGGTAGTGGGTTTCAGGGAGAAACGGACATTGTACACGCCTCCATCCTTCACGTATTTGTATTCACCACCCTCCAGGCTAATGGCTCCACCAGCCGATGTCAGCGGAACGGCTTTTACGAATTCGTTCAGATAGTTGTTGGTGCCGAAAACGGCAATGTAGATATTTTTGATAACAGGTGTGGCATCGGCCATCGCTTTGGTGGAAGGACTCTCTCCAGTGGGAATGGAAAAGCCAACATCGAAGGTGACAAGATTGGCCGATTCTCCGTCGGTGGTTGGATTGGCTGGCATCTCTTCCCGGGTGCAGGCTGTAAACGTCATCGCTGCAACGGACAGCAGTACAAGTATTCTGTTCATTTTCATATTCTTTTTCTCCTATCCGTTAATTATTTACTGGAATACTGGTATCCTGACCATCTATACTTCTGGTAATTCGTTCCCGCCTCTGTATATACTCCGTCTTTAAGTGCATCTACTTCATCTCGTCCCCAATACCAGGTATCATAAACGCAACGAACACCAATCGCTGAAGATCCGCTATTGATTGTAATTTCATCGTCTGTTCCTTGAGTCCATGTCAGTGTTGATCCGCTATAAGACAGATATCTTCCGGAAGAGGCCCAATATTTACCGTCAAACATACTGGGAATAGCCCCTCTCCTAAACAAACTAACGGCCAACTCTATTTCAGATTCCGTAGGAACACGCCAACGACCAGCTGGATATCCATCTTCTTGATAAGCCGCGCATCTTAACACGGCACCGATGTAACTCAAAGCGATAGATTTTCCATAAGAGGATGCAACCAGAAATTCAGGGGCCGTGCCAGGAAGAGCATCCGCAGGGGTGCCATCCGCTTTTCGGGCTATTTTTTTCGTGGGACGGTATTTTTTCAGATAACCGGCTTCGGTTGCATAAGAGGTTGCATCAAGAGTGCGTGATGGATACCCGAACGAGTCTCCATTCTTAAACAGAGAGGGGCCTTCAGTTCCCGAATTGGCGGTAGATGTTGCCGCATGTTGGTTAATAATCTCATACAGGCCGAAATCACCAGAATCGTGATTGGTTCTTGTGTTAACAACATTGTTTGTTTGAATATCAATTCTGGGATCCTGCAAATAACGTCCTTCCTCCGGAGACGGGTGTACAAGGAACATCCATCGGCAATTATTGTTACCAGTAGGGGCCAAATATCGATATGTAGATACGCTACCCAGAATACGTCCCTGAGAAACATAAGCATACCATCTCGAGTATATGAAGATGTCAGATGAGCTAAAAACTGAGTTATAACCTAAAGCCGCATCTGTAGACTCCCTTGCGCGATATGTTGTCCCGAAATTTGTAGCGACGCTATTAACGACCGCCCAGCCAGTTGATTTAATTCCCTCTACCGTAAGTGGAGGATTCTGAACAATGGTTATTGCTTGAGGATTTACTCCCGCCAAAGATAGCGTCAATTCATATGTATAAGGGCGGGCTGCAAAATTCGGTTGAGGATCTCCATTATCCTTAAAAAACTCACCGGTTAAGGTATGATGTAAAATAATCTGTCCTTTACCTGTCCCGGAATCATAATAATTTTGAAACCAATATCCATCAGAATCAGAATAAGGCGTAATAATCTTACCAATGGCACTTTCATCGGGATCGGGAACGGTATTGATGCCAGCGAAAGAATCAATAATGTCAGTGTCTTTGTAATCCGACGAGGACTTGGATGGATCAAATATATACTTTCTTTGCGTTCCGTTGTTCGTATAAACGTCCTTATAAATAGCATTGACCTTTAGCGTGGGCTCGCTGGAAGCAATGTAATTAATCACGGCACCGTGACCGTTATGCACCGTAATTTCATGGAACTCAGGCACCAGGTATTTCGCAGGCTCAAGATTAATATCTTCGAGGCTTCCGGCTCCGGTGGAAGGAACATCGCACCAATCAAGGATATCCATACCAATTCCCGTAAGTTCCACAGGATCATCGGCCTCTCCGCCCAGTACGTCCAGCGTCACGGTAGAGTGATACCAGGTGTTGGACTCCAGCATAGTGATGTCGGGGAACATTACCTTATAGTATAATTCCACCACGTTTTCGTCCAGGATGGGGTGCTTGGGGTCGTCGTCATCTACGGTCACATAGTGCCAGGGTTGGATAATCTTGATAAAGGGCGCACGGTCGCTGCCTGCATTCCAGGCGAGCGGGTAGGTATAGAAAGCGCCAGTTGTATTGGTATCGTAAGAGGGATGGTTATCGGAATAACGGAAAACGCCCGGATCGGCAGCCAGGCCGTTGAGGGTGGCATCAAGGGCACCATTGTCCAGATAGACGCGTGTATTGGCTCCAATCATGGGCACCCATACGGTGGTTGTGGCGTGTCCGCCCATGGTACCGGACGTCATAATGGCCTGATTGTTTGGATCCGAATCATTGGGATCATAGGCATAATTGAGCGTAAGCGTAACCTTTGCGGCCAGGCGCCGGAGCGAAACGGTGGAGATTAGTTGTGAACTCTCCTCTTTGAAACTGCCCACGGCCGATGCCATCACGAAGGACGGGCTGTCCAGGGTCTGGTAGGTATCATCGGACTGCACTTGCAGGAACTTGCCGGTGGCCGGGGTGGCGTTATTGGCTGTAACAGCCAGCGCCAGCACCTGAGCAAGGGTTTTACCGCTAAAGTCCGATTCCGCTCCCGGATAATTGGCGATGGCCAGTGTCTTGGCTGTTTTTAGGTCATTGGCATTTCCCGACCCAGCTATTGTCTCTGCCGTAGTGGACTGCTCATAATAACTGCCGGAAAGTGATGGCGAAGATACGCGGGGCCATTTATACAACTGTGTGCCATTCTTAGCAAAGACAATGACATCCAAGTGGTTGACGGCGTTCTCGGCCTCCGTTCCCACGACAGATTTGGTGGCAAAACCATCCAGGGATATCTGAACGAGCACTTCTCCCTTGTTTGCGTTGTTTCGGATTTCCTCGCGGACACAGCCGGCCGAGAAAAGTGCGGCCGAAAGAATCAATATGGATATGTATTTCTTGTTCATACGCTATGCAGATTATTACAGAGTAATATTTTTGGGACCGCCATTGGGCATACGGGCCACCTCCGAATTGATAGAATATTCCACCCCGTCTATTATCACGCTGAAGGAGAGCCAGTAAGTGTCTGTGGGGCCGCTCAACGAGAATTCCACAAGACCGGGCGATGCGGTGGGACCGCCACCGATGGTGCCGGTGAGTACACCGCTTCCGCTGGCCGGGTCTGAGGATGTCCCGGGCTTGTTGACACGCGTTACTGTTACGCCGCTTGCAATGCTTCCGCCGGAGGCTGCGGTGAGCACGGTGACCTTCCATTGCTTACCCACCGGAGAATAGATATTAAAGTTGAAACTGGGGCTGCTTCCGGATAACTTGCCGGCATTGATGACCGGGTCTGTGTCGCCATATTCCATGCTGGAGTTTTGGTCGTTCCAGGGCTCCACGCTTTCACGCATTTTTACGGTGGTTGCATCGTTAACCGACCAGTTCCATCCCGGAACAATGAGACCAGAGAGATAGGCCTGCTTGAGGGGGTCGAAGATGATATAATCTCCGGCCGCAAGGTTATGGCCATTTAGTGTGGTGGCTTTGGCCACCTTTAGCGGGAGGCTGCGGGTTCCGGGGGTGCCTGCCACCGTTACGTTGAAAGTAAGGGTGAGTCCGGTCAGCTCCAAGGGAAGGGCCAGGAGAACTATATCCACGGTCTGGCCGGCGACAAGCTCATAATCTCCCATAGAGAGGGTGATGGTCTTCGTGGTGCTGGAGGAAGAATAGGTCCAACCGCCGTCACAAGTGGCGGTGAAATCTCCCGCAATGGGATTGGTTTCGGCGGTAAGCGTGACGCTATGGATGAACATAGTCTGATCCGTCCCGGCATTGATATGGAAAGCTGTGAAGGCAGGGTTGAACGGCAGGGTAAGGTTCGCCGCCTCGGTCTGCCCATCGGCATATGCGGTCAGGTACATGGATGCATCCGAGGGATAGAAGATTTCTGTATCGGCCGTTCCATAGATGTTTTTTGTGCTCATGGCTCCCGTCTGGGCGGAGGGGATGGTGCCGGTGAATGCTACTGGCACGGTTTTTCCCATGTCGGCGTCATCGGTCGTACCCGGGCTGGGATAAACGCCCACAAATGCGTGGTCGCCGCTTCCCCATACCAGCATCTCGCTTTCGGTCACGGCGGCGATGTCATCGGCCTTGCTCATCTTCGTGTCCGAGCCCACGGCGAAGGTTTTCACCTTATAGTCGGCCCAGTGGTAGGTGTCGTTGTTGTCCCGGACCGCCTTGTCGCTATAGATGCGGATGAGGTCGTTCTCGCTCCAGTCAATCCGCTCCCATCCTCCGGTCAATTCTCCGCTGTAGGCGGTCTTGGTCAGAGGCTCCGGGACCGTGACGGCGCTGAACCGAATCAGCTTTCCCGCTCCGCCAAACTTCTGGCATCCCGCCAGAAGCATAAGGGCTGCCAAAGCCCATAGGATTTTAGTCTTCATTCGTTATATATATTCTTTATTACTTTTCGATACTGTCGTATTACGCATACTAAGTTGCAAAGATACAAATAAATATAATAAAAAGTTTAAGTTTTTTGTTTTTTTGGGGACAATAGCGGTCAAAGAAGGCCGATTTGGACTTTTCCAGCCTGGCTTCCTCCCGGTATTTGGTATTCTAATCTTCGGACGATTATCCACCCCAAAAAAAACGCGCCAGGGCTATGCTGAAGCCCTGGCGCTTAAATGATTGATTTTGTGCGAGTTGGCCGAATCGACGGTGTTTATTATGGTATCCGTTCCTTGTGCTAACTCGCTGTCTGTGAGGCGGTTATCCGCCATGCTATAGCTTCTTCGCTGCGCTCAGAATGACAGAGGTCAAACTATGATGCTTCACTATAGATTCTTCGCTATGCTCAGAATGACAGAGGCCAAACTATGATGCTTCACTATAGCTTCTTCGCTGCGCTCAGAATGACAGGGGCGCTTGGACCGGGCGGTTCTTAGCAGGATTGTTTAAGTTTTTCCACCTCGGCCAGGGAAAGTTCTATGATATCGGCCACATCTTCCACGGCCATGCCTCGCTCCAGCAGCTTCTTGGCCGTATTCACCTTATCCTCTGCACGCCTTTTTTCTCCGATTGCCATCCCTTTTTCAAACCCTTCCTGCAGGCCTTCCTCCCTGTATGCGGCGGCGATGCTTTGTATGTCTTCGTCTGTGATCATGGCGCTGATGTATTGTTCCAATTCCTTTTCGTCCAGCCGATTCTGGCGACAGGCTTCTATTTCAACTTCTCCACCTCGGCCAGGGGAAGCTCTACGATATCGGCCACATCTTCCACGGCCATGCCTCGCTCCAGCAGCTTCTTGGCCGTATTCACCTTATCCTCTGCACGCCTTTTTTCTCCGATTGCCATCCCTTTCTCAAACCCTTCCTGCAGGCCTTCTTCTTTGTATGCGGCGGCGATGCTTTGTATGTCTTCGTCTGTGATCATGGCGCTGATGTATTGTTCCAAGTCCTTTTCGTCCAGCCGGTTCTGGCGACAGGCTTCGAAAATGGGGTCGAAGCGTTTGTTCACGTGGGCCGGGCGGTTCTTAGCAGGATTGTTTAAGTTTCTCCAGTTCCTCCACAGAAATCCCCGTGGCCTTGGAAACAATGTCCAGATCCACGCCCAAAGCGACAAGGTTTGTGGCCGTATTCACCTTGTCCTCCGCACGTCTTTTTTCTCCGATTGCCATTCCTTTCTCCATACCCTCTTTCATACCCTCTTTCATACCCTCTTTCATTCCTTTCTCAAACCCTTCCTGCAGGCCTTCTTCTTTGTATGCGGCGGCGATGCTTTGTATGTCTTCGTCTGTGATCATGGCGCTGATGTATTGTTCCAATTCCTTTTCGTCCAGCCGGTTCTGGCGACAGGCCTCGAAAATGGGGTCGAAGCGTTTGTTCACATGAGCCGGGCGGTTCACAAAAGTAGCCATATTTTGCAAGATTTCAAACCATTCTTCAATCGGCGTTAACTTTTTCCGGCTCTTCCTCACGAAGCGCGGCAGTTCGCAGAAGTAGAGGGATAACTGATTGCCATACAGTTCATGGGTGTCCTGCTCCCGGATTTGATACCGGTACACCAGCTGGTTTTTCTTGTGGGCCAGTTTGAAGTTCATGAAGCAGATTACGTAAACCGGTTTGAGTTTGCCGTACCTGTCACCGGGCAGGAGTTGGTGAGCCATCATGCTGGCGCCGTAAAAGACCATCCGGTTCCGGAACTCGGTACTTTTTGACTTCTGCATCTCCACTATAATCTGCTCTTTCTCCGTGTGGCAGAGAATGTCCATGATAACCTGCTTGTCATCGCCCTTGAAGCGGTCCACTTCGTTTGGGTCGTAGTGGATTTCGTCGATGCCGATAACTGGCTCGGGAAGGAAATCATTCAAGAGCATCATCAGATGGTCCTTGTTGTGGCCGAAGACGTGTTTCACGGCCCAGTCGCAGGTTAGGTCGATGTACTCGGTAGAGGTGATTCGGAGGATGATGTCTTCCTTCTCCTCCTGGGAGAGGGGCCGGATTTGGTTGTACTTGTCCAGCGTTGCGAACAGGCGCTGCTGTTGTTCGGGGGTGAGTTTTGAGATATTCATAAGACAGTGTGTTTAAAAATGACTGTCCGCAAAAATATATCAATAATCCCGATATCATCGGTTGAAACGTAAAAAGGGACGAACGGTGGCTGTACGGTTTCAACCGATTATTCGTAAGAAACAGATAAA